>JABNAD010000233.1_pt1 | contig 33845 bp, 27 predicted proteins | sample 7240381 | NCBI WGS metagenome assembly JABNAD01 (sample SAMN11332834, study PRJNA596920) | anaerobic digester metagenome | biome: digested sludge; isolation source: digested sewage sludge-derived enrichment culture grown on H2/CO2 | place: Germany: Goettingen
GTATTCCAACTGTAGGTGGCTTTGCCCGTTTCAACGGTGTTGACAATCGTCCTATTTATCCTGACGGTTATCGTACAGGCACAAAGGCATTCGTATTGGAAAACACAAGCCGTGGTTATGGCTGGTCAGGCAACATCATGATTAATGCTCAACCCGCGGATTGGATTAGCTTGATGGCATCCTATACGCGCACTACTACCAAAGATGTAACAGGTATGCCGGGATCAAATGCAGAATCAGCATTTACATACGTTCCAACAGTAGAAGGTCCTAACAACATTAACCTGCACAATTCTCAGTACACCACACCCGATCGCCTTGTGGCATTTCTTACTGCCCACGACAAGAGTGGTAATCACTATAGCTTTATTTATGAAGCATGGCGCGGAGGAGCTAACTACTCATATATGATGGTTAATGATATCAATAGCGACGGCTACAACTACGATGCAATCTATGTTCCAACGGATGATGAAGTTGCAAACAACGAATTCCGCTTTGTTTCGGAAGACGACAAAACCCGCTTCATGGACTATGTGCATGCCAATGACTATCTGAAAAACCAACAAGGCAAGTATGCAGAAGCTTATAGCGTTTACTCTCCCTGGGTACATCGCATCGACTTCAGCTACAAACATGATTTTGCTATTAAAACAAACAATAATGAGCACAAACTGCAACTTAGTTTTGATATCAAAAACGTGATGAACCTCTTCAACTCCAATTGGGGAGTAGCTAAATATCTGAATCCGGAAATTGGGTCCGAAGCCCGTATCCTCAGATACGAAGGCGTTGACGCTGAGGGCTTTGCTACATTCTCCACACCCTCTTCAATCAATGGTAATACCGAAACATTCACCAAAAGTTACTCATTGGGTCAATGCTGGTACGCATTAATCGGTGTCAAGTATCTTTTTAACTAATTAAAAACCTGATAATCATGAAATTAAAAAAAATATTTCCACTTTTCATTGCAATACTTGCCTTGATGACAAGTTGTACCGATGAAGAAACAATGACATTGCTTGAGGAAATTCAAGTATCATCATCTTACGTGTCTATCCCTGTGGATGGAGGCTCTACAACCATTACTGTAACCGCTAAAGATAGCTGGACAGTAGAGAAGGTAACTACTGTTAAGGATTCAGTTACGTGGTTGACAATCTCTTCAACCTCAGGCAGTGCCGGTGAATCTGAACTGACTTTTTCAGCTGAATCAACCCTCGATGGTCGTACTGCACAGGTTTTAATCCAAAGCGGAGGCCAAACCCAGAGAATTAACATCATACAGGGTTTGTCAATAGTTGAACCTGCCACATGTGCGGAGGTAATTGCCGGACCTGACGGCAAGACCTTCATGGTAACCGGGGTTTGTACCGCAATTACCAACACAACTTACGGCAACTGGTACCTGGAGGATGAAACAGGTTCCATTTATATATACGGAACCCTTGACGCAAAAGGAAATACAAAAAACTTTTTAAGTTGGGGACTTGAAGTGGGGGATGAAGTAACTGTTCAGGGACCTAAAACCACCTATGGTACGACAATAGAATTGGTAGATGTTACTGTTATCAGGATCAATAAGTCACTTGTAAAAGTTGACTCGGTATCAAACGCAGTGCTTCCTCTCGAAGGTGGTGAATTCATAGCATACCTTACCTGCAAAGGACAAGGCGTATCGGTAGATATCCCTGAAGATGCCAAGTCATGGTTGTCAATTTCGTCAATTGAGTCGGCAGGCGAACAAGTAGTTGTGAAATTCAACGCCATTGCCAATAACGGCGGAGATCGCAGCACTACCATCATATTCCGCACCACAGACGGGACTAAAAACTACTCAACAGAAACAACGCTGAGTCAAACAGGAGCGATTATTGATGCAAGTATCGCACAATTCCTTGAAGCGCCGGTTGGTGATACACAATATCGGTTGGCAGGTGTTATTACCAGTATTGCCAATGATACATACGGCAATTTATACCTGAGAGATTTCTCAGGTGAAACGTTTGTTTATGGTATCCAGGATTTTGCTCAACTAGGACTAAAAGAAGGTGACATTATCACAATTGTTGGAAAACGTGCCGCTTATCAAGGAACCCCGCAAGTTGGTGGTGCTGTTCTGGAAAGCTCAATTCCCGTAACTCCGATTACTATTGCAGAGGTACTGACTAAACCTGATGACCCCAATACTTACTATATGGTAACCGGTGAAATAACATCAATCGCCAATGAAACATATGGTAATCTATATTTGTCAGAAAACGGCAGTGAAATCTACCTGTATGGCTGTTATCCGGGTTATGGTGCAACCGGCGATGACAGAAAATACCTTTTAGCTAACGAAGGCATTGTTGTTGGTGATATACTGACAGTAATTGCTACAAAGGGTTCCTATAACGGAGTGGATCAACTTTCAAATGGCATCTATTTCAGCCACGTAAGTGCTAAATAAAATTTAATTTTCTTCATTATTTATTTAATGGAGTGAAACAAAAAGAGGCTGTTTAAAAGAACAAGCCTCTTTTTGTTTTGACAGGTTAATCCACTACTTCGTGAAAAAATTAATCGGCGATAGTGAAAACATAATTCTTCCACGTAAATAGTACAAAATGAAAACAAATAACGGTTACACCCTCATCACCGGCGCCTCGGGCGGCATTGGTTTCGACCTGGCAGTATTGATGGCTTCCAGAGGCCACAACCTTATCCTCACGGCGCGTTCTGAGGAGAAAATCACCAATCTGGCCCGGCAATTGTCGAAAACCCACGGGATTGAGGCCGTTGCATTCCCCGCAGACCTTTCTGTTGAAAATGACAGGGAAAAACTACTGGAATTTATCCGGAACCACAATTACCACATTGAGATACTTGTCAATAATGCCGGCTTTGGCGATCTGGGACCTTTCGAACATGCCGACTGGGATAAGACCCATCAGATGATATAACTGAACATCACGGCGCTCACACACCTGAGCAGGGTGTTGATCCCCGGAATGCGGAAGTTTAAAAGTGGCAGAATTCTGAACGTCGCCTCTGTCGCAGCGTTTATGCCGGGCCCCCTGATGTCGGTATATTATGCAAGCAAAGCCTATGTGCTTTCGTTTTCCGAAGCCCTGGCAGGAGAACTCAGGGGCAGCGGCATCACTGTGACAACCCTTTGTCCGGGCCCTGTAGCTACCGGCTTTCAGGAAAAGGCCGAATTCAACGATCCGGCACTGATGAAAATATTAAAACCGGCAACACCGGCGGAAGTTGCGGATTATGGTTACAAAGCGCTGATGAAAGGCAAACGGCTGGCTATACATGGTTTCATGAACCGCTTCATGATCTTCAGCCTGCGCTTTTCTCCACGCCGGATGGTTTCGGAAATGGTAAAGAGACTCCATCAGTAAACCGCTTTCCGTTTTTTTTGAAAAACTGTAATCTTTCTGAATCTTTTTCGTCTAACCTGATAACTATTTACAACAACAGTAAAACTGTGTTGTTCTATGATAACTCTTCCGGTATTAATCAAACAATATCTTATGAAAAAGATCAGTATTCTGGTAATTGTCATGATCATGACCACAATTTCAGCATCTCTCCTGGCGCAGGACAGTAAACTTCCACCGCTCCTGGACCGTGAGCTTTTCTTCGACAATCCTGAAATCTCAGGCGGGCAGTTATCGCCTGACGGGAAGTTCATTTCATTTGTAAAGCCATACAATGGTGTAATGAATATCTGGGTAAAGACGCTTGAGGAGCCATTTGCTGCGGCGCGCCCCCTTACCGCCGATAAACAGCGGCCGGTACGTTCCTATTTCTGGTCGAGAGACGGGAAATATATCCTCTACGTTCAGGACAAAGGCGGTGATGAAAACTTCAACATCTACGCCGTTAACCCGGCTGAGAAGGCCCCTGCCGGCGCTGAGGTCCCCGAAAACCGCGACCTCACCAACCTCAAGGGTGTGAGGGTGCAGATTTATTCAGTCCCCAAAACCGATCCGGATGCCATTTATATCGGCCTGAATGACCGCGATCCGGCCTGGCATGATTTGTACATGATGAAACTTTCGACTGGTGAGCGAACGTTGATCCGTCAGAATTCGGGTGAAGACCGCATCACCGGATGGATATTTGACTGGGACGACCAGTTGCGCCTTGCCATGCGGGCCAATGCCGACGGTAGCAACGACATCCTGAGGGTTGACGACAACGGGTTTACCCCGATTTACACGACCAATGTATTTGAAACTGCCTACCCGGTTGCCTTTGACAAAAACAATCAAAGGGTTTATCTTATCACCAACAAAGGGGATGATGTGGACCTTACCCGGCTGATCCTGCTTGATCCGAAAACCCTGAAGGAAGAATTCGTTGAAGCAGACCCCCGGCAACGTGTTGATCTGGGGGATGTGGCATTCTCGGATCTCAGGCGTGAAATTATTTATACTTCCTATGAAGATGACCGCAACAGGCTCTACTGGAAAGATAAGGATTTTGAAGCTGACTACAAACGCATCAGCGAGCAGTTGCCGGGCGTTGAACCTTATTTTGCAAGAACGACCGCTGACGAGCGGTTCTGGATTATTGGCTCATACAGCGATGTGGATCCGGGAACAACTTACCTTTTTGACCGCGTCACCAAAAAACTCACCTTCCAGTACCGGCCACGGCCCAATATCCCGGTTGAACATATGGCAAACATGCAGGCCATCCGCTATCCCTCTTCCGACGGGCTGGAAATACCCGCTTACCTGACACTTCCCAAAGGGGTTGAGCCTAAAAACCTCCCCCTGATCGTGATGCCGCACGGAGGCCCCTGGGCCCGGAGCGGATGGGGATTTAATTCGTATGCCCAGTTTCTGGCCAACAGGGGCTATGCCGTGCTTGACCCGAACTTCAGGGCTTCGACCGGATACGGTAAAAAGTTTATCAATGCAGGAAACAATGAATGGGGACGCAAAATGCAGGATGACATTACCTGGGGGATTAAGTACCTAGTAAAGCAAGGCATCGCCGACCCGGCCAAAGTGGCCATCATGGGTGGTTCGTACGGAGGATATGCCACCCTGGCGGGTCTTGCATTCACTCCGGATGTTTATGCATGCGGGGTTTCCATCGTCGGGCCTTCAAACCTGATCACCCTGCTGAACTCCATTCCTCCTTACTGGGAATCCATACGCACCGTATTTCACAAACGTATGGGTGATCCTTCCACACCGGAAGGCGAAGCTGACCTGAAAGAAATGTCTCCCCTCTTCTCAGCCGATAAAATTAAATCACCGTTGCTGGTGGTTCAGGGCGCCAACGACCCAAGGGTAAAACAACATGAATCGGATCAGATAGTGGTAGCCTTACGCGACCGTGGTTTTCCGGTAGAATATATTGTTGCGCCCGACGAAGGGCATGGTTTCGCCCGGCCGGTCAACAACATGGCTATGCTGGCTGCTGCAGAGAAGTTTCTTGCACGCCATCTGGGAGGACGTTACCAGGAAAGTATGAAACCGGAAGTTGCAGAAAGGCTTAAGGAAATTACCGTTGACCCTAAAACGGTAGTATTGAAGACTCCTGAGAAATAATTTCCCGTTTTCCTGAGAAAAAGCCTGTGCATGGTCGATTACCATGCTCAGGCTTTTCTTTATATTCAATATGACAACAGCTGACCATCAGGCTTTCACAGGATGATAATTCAGTAAGCAGAATAGTAAAAAAAAAATTACTGGCATATAGCTTTAAGTCAAGTCTTTGATTAATTTCATGCCGTCAAACTGCGAAGGCCCGACTTGATGATGTTATGATGAAATTTAATTCCATCCAACACCTTTTTCAACTTACACATTGCTTTATATCAAGCAATTACAACAGGCACCCTCTGCCGGATTTTTACGATCCTGCCGCAAATGATCTTTCGAGAAACCAGTATTTCTGCACCCGGAACGCTGTCAGTAATGTAAGTGTTACGTCCGGCATTCATCAAAAGACCGATGCATACCCGGTAAACTGCATCTGAGTTTCCACTCCCTGACATTATTAAAATTTCCCAAGGCGGATGTAAATATTTACACCCTGAGAACTAATAATATAACATAACCAGAAATTATGAGCACCACCCGACTGCAAGAGAAGAGAGAAAATGTGTTGTTTGCACAGCACGAGATAGAAGAAATTCTGAATTCCGGAAAGTATCCTGAGGAAATCCTTGAAGTTGTCAGGAAAGAAAATCTGCTGCCTGCCGGCCTGCTCAACAGGCTTCAGGCAGCCTACCCTGCCTATTCGGCTTTCCGCAACAAGGCACTTTTCTCGACAAATGACAAAAAGCAGTATTCCGGATTGAAAGGATTTCGCGAAATCCTTGCCAGGCTGGAAGAAAACGGCATCCACATCGGGCACTACGAAGAAAGGGAACTTTTTATCAAAGTTTACCGCTTTATGGCAACCCGTCATGTACTCAATGCCATTAACTGGGATAACTTTAATGAAGATTCCATTTTCCAGCTTGTATTTCCGCAGCCCGGAATGATCCGGCAAGATGTGGCCAACGCCTACCTGAATGCCGGCAGTGATGAAGAAAAACAGAAGATTGTTAAAGATTACATCAGGGAAACAAACCCTCACGATGGCAAGCAGCAACTGAATAAACCCGCATTTATCAACGACGAGGGAGAACTGGAAATTGTCGAAGGCAGTCAGCACAAGTATCCTCAGTGCCAGCTTATTTTCGACGTACAGACGCAGAACTGTTTTGCATTCTGCAACTACTGTTTCCGTCATGCCCAGGTAAGGGGCGATGAAGACATGTTCCTGCAGCGCGATATCGGGCAGATTCACCATTACCTTAAGCGTCATCACGAAGTTACTGACATACTGATTACCGGTGGCGACGGGGGCTACATCAGTGCCGAACGTTTCGACGCCTATGTCAGGCCGGTCATGGAAGATCCTGCGCTGGGCCATATCAAAACCATCAGGCTTGGCACCAGGGTATTGACATTTAACCCGGAAGTAATCCTTATGCCGGACTATCAGCGCATGCTGGATATTTTCAGGGAATTGAACGACAATGGTATACAGATGGTCCTGATGTCTCATTTTTCAACCCCGCGGGAGCTGATGAATCCCGTAACGGTAGCCGCCATCCGCAGGCTCAGGGCACATGGCGTAACGCTCAAGAGTCAGAGTCCCATCATGAACTACATCAGTCTGTACACAAATGAAAACGGCGTTGTGGATATTGACCGCTCGGCGCAGAACTGGATTGACCTGGGCAACCTGCTGGCGATGCTTGGCGTAGGCTTTCATTCAATGTACATGGCGAGGCCAACGGGCGAACACCATTATTTTACACAGCCATTGGCAGTTGTAAATGAAGTTTTCAGCAAGGTATACCGCTCTCTCTCATCCATAAACAGGCCTTCGAGGTACATCACCATGACCTCTTCGGCCGGTAAAATCTCGATGCTTGGCACACTTGAGCTGCACGGCGAAAAGCTCTTTGCACTTAAATTCAATGAAGCCCGTAACATGGAATGGATGGATAAGGTGTACCTTGCCAGATACGATGAAACTGAAAACACCATCGCCAACCTGAAACCTTATGGCAGCGACCGTCATTTCTTTGAGGCTGAGCTGGAACAGATTGAGTCGAAGCTGGAACAAACCATTGAACTCACCAGAAGTAAAAAGGCTTAATCAAGATAATTATGATCAATAAAATTGTCGGAACTGCCAAAGAAGCCGTTGCGGAGATCTTCGACGGAAGCACAGTGATGATCAGTGGTTTCGGTGAAGCCGGAAGCCCGATCGAACTTATCCACGCCCTGATAGACCACGGCGCACGCAACTTAACCATTGTCAGCAACAATACAGGGAACGGGCATATCGGTCTCGCCGCCCTGATTGAAAACAAACAAGTAAAGAAAATGATCTGCTCTTTTCCCCGGACAGCCAATTCGGTTGTTTTTCCGGAGTTATACCGTCGCGGGGAGATAGAGCTTGAACTGGTACCCCAGGGTACGCTTGCCGAGCGAATCAGGGCCGGAGGAGCCGGCATTCCGGCATTCTATACCCCGACATCAGTAAACACGCCCCTGGCTAAGGGTAAGGAAACCCGGATATTTAACGGCAATCCCTATGTGATGGAATATGGCCTTAAAGCTGATTTTGCATTGGTAAAATGTAAAATTGCTGACCGGTACGGCAATCTGCTTTACAATAAAACCGCCCGGAATTTCGGACCTGTGATGTGCATGGGCGCCCGCCGGTCCATTGTGCAGGCTTCCCGGGTTGTGGAACTGGGAATGCTCGATCCGGAAACGGTTGTAACCCCGGGAATTTTTGTCAACAAAGTGGTTGAAATTTCTAATCCGCTCAGCGAAAATCAGCTGATCAAAGAGAACAGGAGGTATCCATGGGCATAAATGAACACAAAGGATGGAGCCGCGACCAGATTGCCGCCCGCATTGCCGCCGACATTCCTGACGGAGCGTATGTTAATCTGGGTATCGGCCTGCCCGAACTTGTTGCCAACTACATTCCACAGGGAAGGGAAGTTATTTTCCACACCGAAAACGGATTGCTCGGCGTTGGCCCTTCACCGGCAAAGGAAGAAGAAGATGATGAACTGATCAACGCAGGCAAGAAGCCGGTTACTGCCATTCCGGGGGCCTGTTTCTTCCACCATGCCGATAGTTTCACCATGGTGCGCGGCGGGCATATCGACATCTGCGTGCTGGGTGCATTCCAGGTTTCGCGTGAAGGGGACCTTGCCAACTGGTCGACCGGCGAACCCGATGCCATTCCCGCTGTCGGCGGAGCGATGGACCTGGTACAGGGCGTAAAGACGATAATCGTATTCACACAGCATACCACCAAGTCCGGAGAACCAAAAATCGTGGAATCCTGCACCTATCCACTGACCGGCAAAGGCGTGGTAAGCCACATTTATACCGATTACGCCGTTATTGATGTAAAAAATGAAGGCCTTTTCGTGCGCGAAATGGCCCCCGGCATCGACTTTGAATTTCTGAAAAGCTGCACCGGCACTGAACTGAAACTATACGAATAAGTAAACCGTCACTCAATCACATCATGACACACCAGGAAGAATCAATGCCTGTTAATGGCAAAAAGGAAGAACAGCTGTATCAAAAAGCCTGCAAAGTGCTTCCGGGCGGAATAAGCCGGAATGTTGTATACAGGAAACCCCACCCCTATTATGTCTCGGAGGCTTCAGGGTGCTATGTTACCGATATTCATGGCGTGAAGCGGATAGACTTTGCCAACAATATCGCTTCGCTGATACACGGACATGCGCATCCACGCATCGTTGAAGCAGTTACACGCCAGATAAGCAAAGGTACAGCCTTCACTATTGGTACTGAAGCTGAGATTGAACTTGCTGATCTCATGTGTAACCGGGTTCCCGGATTCGACAAGATAAGGTTTGTGAATTCAGGTACAGAAGCGGTGATGGGTATGATTAAAACGGCCAGGGCTTATACCGGTAAACCGAAAATCGCCAAGGCGGAAGGAGGATACCACGGCAGTTTCGATGCCGCAGAAGTAAGCCAGAGTGCAAACCCTTCAAACTGGGGAGAAATTGACAACCCCAAAAGCGTTCCACATGTTCCCGGAACCCCTCAGGGTGTACTTGACAATGTGGTAGTATATCCTTTCAACGATGTAGAACGGACCATCAATATCCTGAACCGCCATGCCGGTGAAATTGCCTGCGTCATCACAGACCCCGTTCCTCACCGGATTGGCATGGTGCAGGCCACTCCAGAATTTGTCGAAGCGCTGTATAACTGGACACGGGTGAACAACGCCCTTTTGTGCTTTGATGAAGTGATCTGTTTCAGAGTTGATTACGAAGGTGCTCAATCAGGTTATAACGTAACCCCCGATCTGACTTCCCTGGGTAAGATTATCGGTGGCGGTTTCCCCATCGGAGCATTTGCCGGAAGAGATGAAATCATGAACATCCTTGATCCGGGTGGCAGTGATTTCAGGTTCCCGCTTTCAGGAACCTTCTCGGCCAATCCAGTATCAATGACAGCAGGAAAGATTGCCATGGAGATGCTTGATCGCGAAGCCATGAAAAAGTTGAATGATAATTCCGCCATCGCTGTCAGGCAGATTCAGGAAGCCGGCAAAATTGCCGGCATTCCGCTCAGCATTACCGGGAAGGGATCAATGTTCAAGGTTCACTTCCGTGATGTTGCCCCCACCACTTACAGGGAAAGCTATGAAGATGCCGCACTGAAGAAAATTATGACCCTCTTTCTCGACAAAATGTACGAGGAGGGCATCATCATGATCAATTCATGTTCATGTGTACTTTCAACGGTTATCACACAAAAAGAGATCGACATCCTGAGCGAAGCAATGCTGAACAGTTTCAGGTACATTAAACCATTTCTGAAATCCTGAACTTTTACTGACTTACCAAAACCAAGAAATCATGCATAAGGAAGTATTTATCTGCGATGCCATACGAACCCCGGTCGGTAAATACGGAGGTTCGCTCTCGGCCGTTCGAACCGATGACCTGGCTGCCATTCCGCTCGAAAACCTTTTAAAAAGAAATCCCGGACTGAATCCGGGCGCCTTTGATGATGTGATGCTTGGCTGTGCCAACCAGGCCGGTGAAGACAACCGGAACGTAGCGCGAATGGCGCTGTTGCTGGCCGGGTTTCCGGTTGAGGTGCCGGGGGTAACTGTAAACCGCTTGTGCGGCTCGGGAATGGAAGCTGCCGGCGCCGCTGCACGAGCCATCAGAGCCGGTGAAGCACGCCTGATTATAGCCGGAGGTGTGGAAAGTATGACCCGGGCACCTTTTGTCATGGGCAAAGCCGGCGAAGCCTTCTCGCGACATGGCGAGCTTTACGATACAACCATTGGCTGGAGGTTTATCAATAAAAAACTGGATAAAATCTATGGCACCGACTCCATGATCGAAACCGCCGAAAATCTTGCCGAAGCTTATAATATCAGCCGTGAAGACCAGGACCTGTTCGCTTTCAGAAGCCAGCAGAAAACCGCGCATGCCATCAGGGAAGGCCTTTTTGGTGATGAAATCGTGCCTGTTACCATTTCCGGATCCAAAGGAGAGTCCCGCATTTTTGATACCGATGAACATCCGCGGCTGACTCCCGCGGACAAGCTGGCCACGCTGAAAGTTATCTCCCGCCCGGGTGGCACGGTGACGGCCGGCAATGCTTCGGGCGTTAACGATGGCGCTGCGGCGCTTATCATCGCTTCGGAAGAGGCAGTTAAAGAATTTAACCTCACACCCCTTGCCAGAATACTGGGGATGCAAAGTGCAGGTGTCCCGCCGCGTATCATGGGCATAGGACCAGTACCGGCAACGCATAAGTTACTGACATTAACCGGTCTGAGACTTGATGATTTCGATGTAATCGAACTTAACGAGGCATTTGCTGCACAATCGCTGGCCTGCATCCGTGAACTCGGCCTTGCTGACGACGATCCCAGAATCAACCCGCTGGGGGGTGCCATCGCCATTGGCCATCCGTTGGGCATGAGTGGTGCCCGCCTTATCACTACCGCCGTTTATCAGCTGCGCCGCAACAACCTGAACAAAGCCCTTTGCACCATGTGCATCGGGGTTGGACAGGGTATAGCGATGGCAATTGAAAGAGTTTAACCGGGGTATGGAGCCAGGTGCTTGTCCAATGATTCTTAGTCAATAGATTCATCAAACCGGAGCCGTTCCCGAAATAACGGTTCCGGTTTTTCATTACCCAATACTCTTAATAGATGGGATAGGATAAATGAATTAAGCTTAACAATAACGTCAATATTCCCAAGGCTTATTTCGGAAAACGAAAATTCACATAACAGCCGAATCGCAATAATTAAAAATTTACAAACACCTAAGCAACCGTTATTGCACAAAATAATTAACTTAGCAAGGCCGGCATAGTAAAAATCCGGCATCGATCCCTGCAAATTAAATCCGGATAACCGGCAACCTAAAAAATGATAAATGGAACAGGATCATGAAAATGTGCCGGTCAGAATCTACTCAGGATCACCCTGGCATGCGGCCCTGCTGAAGAGTATACTTGAAGATGCAGGTATTCCGGCATTTCTCAAAGATGAAAATATCGCCACCATTGCCCCCTGGTATGCATCGCCCGGAGGATACAACAACACCGATGTAGTGGTTGCAGGTCAAGATTATGAGGAAGCCAAAGCCATTGCGGAAACATTTGAGCGAAACCTGAAGAATGGCGGATAATGCCTCGTAAACAAAAGGTTTTTTCAGGTGTTGAATTAAAAGTCGTATATCCTGTCAGCCGTGGCCCGATCAAAATATCTCATCCTGATTTTTCTGCTTTTTTCCGGTTTCAGCCTTCAGGCCCAAAGCTGGAAAACCTATCCATATCATGAGGAAGGCACACTGATCTATTTCCCACAGGACGAGGGTCGTCATCCCTCAGAGCCAACCGAGTGGTGGTACACCAATGGTTTCCTCACCGGCCTGAATTCCGGAAAAGAATACTCATTTATGGTTTCCTATTTCTATTATCCGGCCTTTGGCTTTGATGGTTTCCGGATATTAAATATTGCCGATGAAACCGATGAACAATTTTATCCTGAAACACTGCCCTGCACTTATCCGGTGATTTCGCAGGATATGCTTCACATTCAGACCCTTACCTGGGGCGGAGGAAGCGAACAATGGGTAACCCTTACGGATAACCAGGGAGAACTTATTCCTTTCGAATACCAGCTCAACGCCCAATCCGTATTCGGAAGCATTAACCTTGACTTCGCGGCAGTTAAAAAACCGCTGATGATCAACGATTCGGGTTTTGTCCTCCAGGGCGCAACCGCATACTCTTACTATTACTCGCTTACAACCCTTGAGGTAAGCGGCAGCATCACACTCAACGGATTCACCGAACCGGTTTCGGGCGTCTCCTGGCTTGACCGGCAATATGGCACCTTCAACCCCAGCACCGGAGAAAACTATGAGTGGTTCTCCGTACAACTCTCCAATGGCATGGATCTCAATATCTGGGAATTGTTTACCCCTGAGAACAGCATTCCCGACACGCCTGCCTACCGGCATTTCAGCATCTACATCAATGATTCCACGGCAGTTTCAAGTTCAGATTTCACACTTGAGCGGCTGCAGTTTGTATTCACACCTGACCAGGAACAATGTTACGCGAAGCAATGGCGCTTTGTTCACGATACCATAGACCTGACTTTTACAATCCGCCACGATAACCAGGAAGTCATGCTGCCTTTCAGGTTTTACGAGGGTTCCTTTGATGTTTCAGGATTTGCAGGTGCAACACCTGTTACCGGCAAAGGATTTGCAGAATTGCTGCACAGGTATCAGCATCCCGAAATCCGGATCGACCAGCCTGCCAGATATTTTACTGAAGGTGGCTTCTATCCCGTTACCTGGCAACTGTTAAACCCTGACGACGGAAGACCGGTTTATTACGATGTGGAGGTCAGCCTTAATGACAACCCGGACTACGAGATTGTAGCCCAGCACATTACAGACACATTCTTTATCTGGGACAACACCGGCATTGAACCGGGAACGCCATTCCGGATAAGAGTAAAAGGAACCTCCATTGACTCAACGCTTTATGGCAGTGATTCAACCTCCCAGGCATTGTACACAGGCGTTTCCGGCGACCGCAGCGGACATACGGGAAAACAGGCTTTGATTTATCCCAATCCGGCCGATGACCACTTCATTATCGGTTTGAGTATGCCAGCAGTCGGAGTGACACTTACACTGACCAACAGCCGGGGACGGACTGTAAGAATCATTGAAAATATTAACGGTACCTCTCTCATGATTAAAAGAGGAAACCTGCCTCCCGGTATCTATTTTTATCAGATTACCACAGGCGATACCGAAGTTGCGGGCGGGAAACTGATCTTGCGTTAATCAGGTCAAATTCATTTCAGCATACCTCTTTCGGCGCTGTTCTGACTTTTTCAGATAAAAATTAAACAAATCCGGTCGTTATATTGAAAAAATCTATATCTTTAAACAACGTTTAACAGATCACTTAATCTGCTATCACATGAAAACAAGGTTACTCATCATGCTTACCATGTCCCTGCTGATTTCGAATTATACTTCAGGGCAGGAAAAATGCGAAGTGATGAAATCTTCCATTTCAGGAAGCTATACGGGAGGTTGTAAAAAAGGCCTTGCCGAAGGAAAAGGAACCGCTCAGGGTATAGATCACTATACCGGCCAATTCAGCAAAGGTCTTCCGCATGGCAAGGGAACATACACCTGGTCCACCGGTGAAGTATATGACGGGAACTGGAAAAAAGGGAAACGGCACGGCATTGGCACCTACAGCTGGTTTTACCAGGGCCGCGATACCCTATCGAAAGGACAATGGATAGAGGATCAGTATGCAGGGCCGGTTTACGCAAAACCCCGCATTACCCAGAATTCAAATATTGAGCGGTATACAATCCGAAAAGAAGGTGATATAAACAACCGGGTCCTGATAGGATTTATTCAAAACGGCCTTCCGAATACTTCCATGACAAATCTGATGCTCGCATCCAGCAGCGGATATCAATCCTCATTGGGTCCGCTCACCGGTTACGAAGGGGTTGCATTCCCTGTTACCATCAATGTCAGGTATACTACCATGAACAGGTTACAGACAGCTACCTATGAGGTCAGGTTTGAATTTGAAATTTCCGAACCCGGTGACTGGCGGGTAACACTTTATAATTAAGACGGTTGTTCAAAACACACTGAAACCATCCGGTTTAACATGCATACGCCGGGAGGAAACGCTAAGGTTTCGTTCTGATATTTTTACGCATCCTTGTCTCTGCCAGACTTAGTTTCCAGCTAAAGTCCGCGATAAGTAAATCCTTACAGGCATGAAATGCAGTCTTCTGAAGGATTATGCTTATTTTTACATCACATTTCCGCACATTGCGGATACCGGATGCATGAAGCGCGCTACCATCATTCTTCTTGCAATTGTTGCTTCCTTGTCATATTCATGCAGGAAAAGCAAAACGGGTTCTGAAAAGATCCCCGGATCCGCTGTTATTGCAGAGACGGTGGTTGATATTTCCGGGCCGCAGGTTTTGCTGATCTACCCCGGCCCAAAGCAGGCCGACAGCATGAAAAGAATTTTAGGAAATGAGGCTTTCTACCGGCTTTCCGATCAAAACGGAAGCCATTTCAATAAATTGAGAAACAACCTGGCCGGAACCGGGATAACCACTACTGTATCCGAAAGCACCAGATTCCGGTTTATTGCTGACGACGGCGCTATTACAATTACTGACCTGAGCAGATTGAGCTCTCCCTGGCAGGTGTTGATATTTACAGGCAAAGGCACGCCGACACTGGCAACACCTGAAGATGCCATACAGCAGACCAGACTGCTCTTCGGCTTGCCTGAAAAGGACAGACCGCACACCTCATCAAAACCTTATAAAAAATCAGTCAAATCAAAGCTTTCGACTTTCAGGCATGCAGATGAAACTAAAGATACTCTCCCTGCCCCCACTGCTCCATTGATCAGGGAAACAACCCTGCGGCTGATTCTTCCGCCCGGAGCAAAGCCTCCGTCAAACCGCAACGAAACCTCAGGATTCCGGGTAGTGACCAGCTATATCAGCCCGGTTCACCGCTTCCGGCTGGAATTCGAGAATGATATTTTTTCAAACACCGACCGTTACTATACCAACGGAGTGCAGCTTGGCTACACGGCCCCCGGCCTGATCAACCTGCCGGTTAACCGCCTTATGCTCCCTTTGGCGCGCAACAGCATTGTGCATGCCTCACTCAGTCTGCACCATGCAATGTACACACCTTTTACCACCAAGAATCCACCGCTGCTTGACGGTGACCGCCCCTATGCTTCAACATTGTTTCTGCGTTACAGTCAGACTTCCGAATGCGCTGAGCAGGGACTGGTCTTAACTTCGGCCATCGAGGCCGGTGTTATCGGGGATGCTGCACTGGGCAGGTATTTCCAGAAATCGGTACATGCCACAGTGCCTACCAATGACGAACCCCTTGGCTGGGAAACACAAATTCAGAATGATGTTGTTCTCAGCTACTATGCCAATATCAGTAAACTTTTGATACAAAGAAGGAATGCCGAGGTTTTTGCCACCGCTTCGGCAAAAGCCGGAACACTGCATACTTATGCGGCTTTGGGTATGGATGTCATGGCAGGGAAAATTACATCCGGCCTTACTCCGGTTCCATATAGCTATCCTGAGCTCAGTCAAAAGCCGGCAAAGTGGCAATATGGCCTCAGGGGAGGACTGGATTTCAGGATAATCGGTTATGATGCCAGCCTTCAGGGAGGCCTTACCAACAAACATAACATCTATACCCTGAATCCGGAAGAAATTGAACGGTTGGTCGCAGCCCTGCATTTAGGTATATTTGCACGTTACCGTAAAATCGGAATTAACATTTCGCAATACTACCTCAGCCGCGAAATCAGGGAGGGCCGGCAACATTTATGGGGACAGGTAGGACTGGATTACACGTGGTGATGACACAAAAAATAAATATCGACTGGCACATTTTCAGAACCAATCATGATTTCAGAATACATTAAATACGCTTTTCTGGCGGCGTCAATTTTCCTGGGGGCTAAAACAGAGGAACTCCCCCTGCCCGACCCGGTAATGGCACCTGATTCTGTTGCCCTCACCCTGATTTTTGCCGGCGATATTATGCAGCATGGCCCGCAGATTGAGGCGGCCTGGAGTGATCATGATTCCACCTTCAACTACCACCCCTGTTTCAGCTATATAAAGCCCCTGGTCAGCAGTTTTGATTTTGCCGTCGCCAATCTTGAAGTCACCCTGGCCGGAGCGCCTTATACCGGTTATCCCCAGTTCAGCGCGCCTGATGAACTGGCCGTTGCTGCCCGCGATGCAGGATTTGATATCCTGGTTACGGCAAATAACCATTCGTGCGACCGGGGCAACCATGGCCTGATCCGTACACTTCGCGTACTCGACAGCCTGGGGATTCCGCGCACCGGCACTTTCGGCGACAGTCTCGACTACCTTAAACACCACCTGCTCACGATGACAAAGAACGACATTACTTTCGCGCTGTTTAACTATACTTACGGAACAAATGGCCTCCCTTTCTACCCGCCTGCGATCGTTAACCTGACCGATACCAGCCGGATCATCAGCGACCTGACCGCTGTAGACAGAAAAAAGACCGACTTTGTAATTGTCTTCTTTCACTGGGGTAACGAGTATCAGTCCCAACCTTCACAAACACAGATCAATCTGGCCCGTCTATGCAGAAAACACGGAGCGGACGTAATCATAGGCTCTCATCCGCATGTGTTGCAGCGGATGGAATATGACGAACCTTCAGATTCGCTGCCGGGAAGTTTTCTGCTTGCCTATTCCCTGGGTAATTACGTTTCAAACCAGCGAGACCGCTACCGCGACGGAGGCGCCATGATCAGCTTTACCCTGTCCAAAACATGGAACAAAAAATCTGTTATCAATCCGGAATACCACCTCACATGGGTACATACTCCCATCAGGGATGGGAAAAAACAATATTATATACTTCCTGCCAGACAATTCGAGAATGATTCAACCATGGATACAGCCGCACTCAAAAAACTAAGGCTGTTTATTGCCGATTCTGATGAACTCCTCGGAAAGGAAAACCGTCAGGTTCCGGAATACATGCCAATTCGATCCGAATAAGTTTCTTATTTTCATTCCTGCGTTCACAGACTTCTGCCAAATCGTCACCCAAACTTCAGCGTGTCAGTCAGTGTAATTTAGCTGACATTTTAAATCGCTTATTTATCACCATTCAGATGGTGGCATCTGCCATAATAAACTGTCATGGCACAAAAATTGAAAGTCTGTTTCAAAATTTAAAACCATGAAAGTAAAACCTATAAACTCGCTTCAGGAACTCAGATCAATGCTGACATCCCGCAAACGCACCTTTTTACTTCTTTACAAAAGCAATTCTGCCACTTCCGGCTGCGCTGAAAGCTACCTTGAGGAAACCGCTGCCCGTTTGAGTGAAGCTGAAATACTGAAAGCCGATGTGGTAAACATTCGTGATATTCATCCGACCTTTGGAGTTGATACCGTTCCTTCATTGCTGGTATTTGAAGATAACAACCTGAAAAACATTATTAAAGGCTGCCAGACAGCTGAATACTATAAGAACCTTATTGAAAATCAGCTTTATCAGGCTGCTTCCGGCGGAGAAAGCGGAGGGCCCAGCGTGACAGTGTACTCCACTCCATCGTGCCCATGGTGCACCACGCTGAAGAATTACCTGAGGCAGCACAGGGTAGCTTTCACCGATATCGATGTTTCGGCAGACCCCGCGGCAGCCAGGGAGTTGGTAAACCGCACAGGACAAACCGGTGTGCCCCAGGCTCAGATTAACGGCGATTGGATCATCGGCTTTGATAAATCAAAGATTAACCGTCTGCTCAACATCAACGGATAAAAACCGGCTTATCACCGGGTTCAGCTGCCAATAAACAATTCTACAACTGTTAAGAAACCAAAGCATAAAAACAATGAAAGAATTACAACCACTCAATCAGAATGTATTGCTCGATATGACCCAACCATCGGGAGAGCAGCGGACTGCCGGCGGAATCATTATCCCTGACACCGCAAAGGAGAAACCGCAGATGGCAAAAGTAATTGCCACAGGGAACATAGAAAACAGCGAAATTTCGGCAGGTGACACGGTCCTGTTCAGGAAGTTCTCGGGAACTGATATTGAGTTTGAAGGTAAAAAGTACCTTATTGTTCCCTACAGCGACCTGCTTGCCAAAATAGTGGAAACAGAAACCATCTGACAATCCCGAAAAATGAATTGCCTGACGAACCTTTGCGGTCTGTCAGGCAGTTTACTTTTTTAAGTCAAAATTAAGTTACGGACCCTGATTACCTTCGGCTTTAATCCTGGCATCATTAACTATCTTGTCTGATTCCAGCCTTGCCTTTGACATAATATTGCCGGATTGTTTCTGAGCCTCCAGAACAAGCTTATCCGCTTTTTCAACAGCCTCAGCCCTAACTTTTTCCGCAGCCTTCTTAGCTGCAATTTCAGCGATTGGTCCTTTCTTCCGGCCTTCGGCAATCAATTGCTCTGCCTGCTTATCCGCTTCGGTTTTTATTCTGGTTGCTGATTCATCAGCCAGCCTGACCACTTCATCGGCCTGTTTCTGTGCATCGGCTAAAATCTTCTGCGCCTGCAGGTTTGCTTCTTCAATATATCTGGAAGCCTCTTCACGGGCTTTCGTTACTACTTCTTCCTTCTTCTGCTGAATGGTTTCCGTAATCTGCTGCTTCATCTGATCGACGGCGCTCCCGGCGGCAGTTTTCAGGCTGGTGGTAATGGTCGGGTTGGCAATTGTTCCACCGATCAGCACTGTTACCGGTATCACATCACCGATGCTGAAATCAGCGCCTCTTTTGTTGGCCTCTCCCACAAGATTATTGAGCACATTGTTGGCTGCTCCTCCGAATTCAGTGCGCGGAATATTCAGCAGCATCACATATTCAAGGGTTTGGTCGAAGGCGTTCCATCCTGAAATCTCCGCTTTTGTTTTTCCGAGAGCCGTTGTAAATGGTTTGACAAATACCTTTCCGTCAACCATTTCGAATGACAGATTTACCTTTTCGATGACCCATTGCCTGAACTTATCGATTTTAAGCGTCTCGGCAAGCTTATTGAAACTGTTCACATTGCTGATGGTTAACGCCTGTGACATCAGCCGGCCATCGCCATTGACGGAAGAAAACACCGGCATCATATTGCCGTCAAGGTCGGTTTTAATGCTGAGCAGGGTACTGATCTTCCCTGAAGCCAGTCCGGCGATGGGGGCAAGCATTTCCATGGTATTAAATGTCCGGAACGCCTGTTTCACATCAACATCACGAATATCTACCCTGAAATCAACGGCCGGTTTCCCTTCAACAGCGGCAGAATAAGTACCGTTTATTCCAAGGGTGCCTTCCAGGGTGTTCATGGTGAGATTTTCGAGGGAGAGCACCTTATCTTTGATTTTCATCACCCCTTTTACGTTCTTCAGGTCCATATTGTCATAAATCACCTGATCGAACGCGGCTGTCAGGACGAAATCAATCCCTCCCGGAATCTCGATGATGCCAATGGAGGCAGTATCGCTTTCCGCCGGTACTTCAGCGGGCGCTGATGCAAAATCATTCACATTAAAATATGCTGAACTCAGGTTAAGGGATCCCTTCAGGTCACTTTTTCCGAAAGCATACGCCAGCATATTTTCCAGTCTTCCATTGGCAGAAAGATCGTTTTTACCGATTTGGGCTTTCAGCACAGGCAATTCAGCCAATGCCGGCGTAAGATTCAACCGGGCTTCGCTCACCGACAGGCCTTGCGGCAGGGAAGCTGTTTTGTAACGTACACCACTCAATATTAAACGTCCTCCGGCTTCAAAATCCTGATAACGCTTGCTCTCGATGGCCGATAAATTGCCCTTCGCAACAATATCTGCATCCAGCATCCCGGCAAGTTCATCGCCATCTTCAAGCGGGTAGAATCTGCCCACATCGCCAAGGTTAAGCTTTCCGGTAATCTTTGCATCCACATATGGATCGCTTACAGGGGTTCTGGCGTAAAGCCGGATGTCCACAGGATTTCCAGCAGTTTCCAGGTGCATCCTGCGCACATCAATGATGGTGGCATCCGCATCGCCGACGGCGTTGGCAATATTGGCAGACACCGAAATATTCTTCACGGCTTCAGGCAAACCGGGATAGCGGAACATGGCTTCTCCGATTTCAATATTCACCCCGAATCCCGGCATGGTTTCTTCGCTGTAAAGACCTTTAACAAATCCTTTCAACGCAAGCGAACCTTCCGCCTGCAGCGAAGCGAAGTCTTTGGAATAGATGGCCGGCACCAGGGACAAAAAGCTTTTAAAATCATTTTTGATGGCCTCAAAACTGATGTCCATGTCATATCCTTCATCGGGCATGGCAAAAAATCCGGAAGCGAGTAAATCCAACTCGTTTACCCTGAGTTTTGCATCAGGAAAGGTAAATTTCCACGCGTTAAGATCGGCACCGATTTTGGATTCAAGGCTTGCAGTTGCTTTATTGAGATAGCGGATCCCATCGTAATCCACAACGATGGCTGCAGCAGAGGCTTTCGCCGTTAATTCCGAATAGTCAAGCGAAAGGTCACCTTTTACAAGCATTTCCAGCCCGCCGGCATCCAAAAGCATGGGAAATGTTACATCGTCGTAAATCAGGCGTCCGTTGGTGACTTCCATAATCCGCAGGGCAGCCCGCACAGGCGCTGATGGCTCGACCTCACCTTCAGGGACAGGGATTGTGTCGGGTTTCATTATATCCCAGTTCACCCGTCCATCAGCCAGTACCTTGAGTTTAAGGGTCGGATTCCTCAGCCGCAACGCCTTGATTTCATATTGCTCTCCCCTCAGCACACTCATCAGGTCGATGGTTGCCCTGAGGTTGGGAATCCCTACAAGCGTATCTTTTTCAAAATCGCCGATGCCTGCAAGCGAAAGATTCTTAATTCCTACAGAGAGATCGGGAAAGCTCCGCAACAGCGAAAGACTGACGCACTCAAAATCAAGTCTGGCATTGAGGCTCTTATTGGCCGCGTTTTTAACGGCTTCTTTGATCTTTCCCCTGAAGGCATATGGCAGTACAACCAACGCCAGCATCAGCGCAAGCAGGGTTACAACGATAATCTTAGCAGTTTTCTTCATTGAAAGAAATTTATCTGAAACAAGGGTGAACAACGCAGGCAGAAAACTCCACGTCATTAAAACTCTTTAAACTAAAGAATATTGCGGGGAATCCTGCCTGAAATCAACATGTGATCAGCGATAACAAGCGCAGCCATTGCTTCAACGACCGGCACAGCCCTGGGGACAATACATACATCGTGACGTCCTTCGATGGTCAGTTGCTGCATCAGTCCGGATTTGCCGGCCGTAAGCTGAGGCCTTGAGATGGATGAAACCGGCTTGAAAGCCACCTGGAAGAAAATATCTTCACCTGTAGAAATTCCTCCCAATATACCACCGGCATGGTTAGAAACCGGTCTGAGTCTGCCTTCTTTCTCTACGTATGGGTCATTATGTTCTGACCCTTTCTTTGAAGCGGCGGCAAAACCATCTCCGTATTCAAATCCTTTCGCAGCATTGATGCTCATCATTGCTTTTGCGAGGTCAGCCTGTAGACGGTCAAAAACCGGTTCACCGATTCCGGCAGGAACTCCTTGTATCACACAACCGACTACGCCTCCCGTGGAATCACCTTCAGCCTTCAAACCGGTAAGTAATTTTTTCATTTCAGCTTCCGCACGAGGGTCGGGGCAACGCAAAGGTGAATCCATTACAATAACCGGGTTCACATCGCCGGGACTGAGATGTGATACCACACTCCCGATTTGCCGGGTATAAGCAGTAATGCTTATGCCAAATTTTGCGAGCAGTTGCAGGGCAATTGCACCAGCAGCAACCCTGACGGCTGTTTCACGGGCCGATGACCGCCCACCTCCCCGGTGATCATGAAAACCAAATTTTGCATCCCATGCAAATCCCGCGTGTGAAGGACGGTAAAGCTCCTCCATTTTTTTGTAGTCCACCGGTCGCTGATCGTTGTTGCGGATCAGAAAGGCCAACGGGGCGCCGGTGGTTTTTCCCTGAAAAATACCGGAAACAAATTCCGGAAGGTCGACCTCATTCCGGGCGGTCTGGAATTCACCATGCCCGGGCCTTCGCCTCTCCATGGCAGACCTGAGCGCTTCCATATCAATGGATAATCCGGACGGAAATCCATCGAGCACGCCGCCAACCGCAGGTCCGTGAGATTCGCCGAACGATGTCAGGCAAAGCAGATGTCCAAAAGTATTTCCAGCCATGAAGCTAAATTACAAAAGAAATAGAAAGTTTGTCAAACAAAAACCGCCGGAAAATCCGGCGGCTGACTCATTTTACTGATTGGCTTCGCGAAGCATCTTCAGCTTGGTTTCAAGCATCTGCAACTCCTCACGGGCCTTTTCAATTTTCTTTTCGAACTCCTGCTTTAACAGGTTGGCTGTCTTGGAATTGGCGAAGAAACCAATATTATTTTCCCACAGTTTGATATCTTCCTGCAGTTGCTGGATTTTGCCCTGAACAAAACTCCTTTCTTTACTGATGACCCTTCCGGCATCAGGAGCATCTTTTGCCATGCGTTCAATGCGGCTCTTATAATTTAGGGCACCCATTGATATGGATTCCATCTTCAGCTTCTCGAAATGCTTGTTGATCAGTGTACGGAATTCCGTCTGCAGTTTTTCCTTTTCCTTAATGGGCACATGACCAATCTCCATCCACTGACGCTGAAAATCTTTCAGGGTTTCAACAGCCTCATTCCGGTTATCGCCTATTTCAAAAACCTTAACCTTTTCAATCAGTTCAAGTTTGAGTTTGAGGTTTTCCTCCTCATGTCCTGAAACATTCTTGAAATATTCAGATTTTGAGGCAAAAAATTCATCACATGCAGCCCTGAATCGTTTCCATATCCTGTCGCTCTGTTTGCGCGGCACCGGTCCGATCTTTTTCCATTCATTCTGGAGGTTGATCAATTCACGGGTCGTGTTGCGCCAGTCCGTATTGCCTCTGAGTGCTTCTGCCTGAACACAAAGGTCAATTTTCAGGTTATAGTTATGCATCTGCTGCTCCTTCAGCTTGTTGTAGAAGTCCTTCTTTGCATTGAAGAATGAATCCAGTGAAGCTTTAAAACGGGCCCAGATTTCATTATTTTGCTTTTTAGGAGCCGGTCCGATGGTTTTCCAGACCTGCAGCAGTTCGGTGATCTGGTTGGTGGAATCCTGCCATCCCTTAATAGAATCGGGCTCTGTAGAAACAACCTGTTCAGCTTTTTCACACAGGATGTTCTTTGCGGCCAGGTTCTGTTCCAGACCTTCCTGCATCTGGTTGTAATATTCCCGCCTTCGTTCATTTATTTTATCAGTGGCACTGCGGAAACGCTCCCATAATTCATCCTTTTTATCCTGGGGTACAGGTCCTATCTCCTTCCACTCCTCATGATACTGCTGAAGCTGTTTGAAGGATTTGATGATTGAACTCTCAAGCAGCAATTCTTCTGCTTTCTCGCATAAATGAATCTTTGCTTCAAGGTTCTTCTTAAGATCCAGATCCTTTAACTCCTTATTTATCTTTACCTTATCAAAGAACTTCTCGACCAGGAAATGATAATTCTGCCAGAGCGTGTTGATTTCTGTTTTAGGCACCATCCCGATCGCTTTCCAGCGATCCTGAAGAATCTTAAACTCATCGTAGGTTTTTTTGAGCGTCTCTTCAGAATTGATAAGCACTTTCAGCTCCTCAAGGATATGATTTTTTGCTTCAAGATTCTGAATCTTAATCTTTTCCTGTTGCTCGTTGTATTTACCCTTATTCTGTTTGTATATCTGGAATGCGGCTTTGAACCGCTCTTCAATCTCATCATCAGGAATCACCAAGGATTCGTCACTCTCGCTTTCACCTTCAACTTCAGCAGCAGCAGCCAGTTTCTGATATGCTTCATGCTTGAACTCTTTGTTCAGCTTCAGAAAAGCAACCTTAATCTGTGAGACTTCTGCCTTAATCTTATTGACGTCATCCTGTTTCACGAGCTCTTCCAACCTGATAACCAGTTCCTCGCGGGACTTCCCTTCAAGTTCAGCCGGTTGCTCGGCATCTTCTACTTCAGCCGCTTCGTCGCTTTCGTCCTGCTCATCCTCATCGGAATTTTCATCAGGCAAAACAGCAACCAGGTCTTCTTCGTCAACAGCAGGAACAACTTCCGGTTCATTGGCCGCTTCTGCTTCCATTGAGATTTCCGGTTCAGCTTCTGTCACGGTTTCAGTCTCAGCAGGAGCAAGCGGTATATCTTCAGTTTCAGTTTCAGTTTCAGCTTCAGTTACAACTTCAGCCACCGGCTCAGGAACTTCTGTTACGGTTGCATCAGAAGTTTCTTCAAAAGGAGCCTCGCCTGACGGCTCTTCAGTTTCGGATGTCACTACGGCATCGACAGTTTCCTTTTCCTGTTCTTCCATTACTGGTTCGCGGGTTTCATTCTCAGTAATTTCTGCTTCAACTTCAGCAGAAACAGCATTCAGCTCCTGATTGTTGATTGCTTCATCAGGGATCTGATCAGGTTGCGGTTTAGTTTCCATGGAGAATTCAAATGAATGATTAATAATGAGTTGACTACGTACTCCCCTGTAATCTTGTGAAATATAGCCCTTTTCGGATCATGCAGCAAAACACCGTATTTGATTGAAAAAGACGCGGAATCGAGGATACAGAGGTGGGATTGGTAACTGCTCTTTTTTCAGTTCTTTAGGTTCAAGATTGATTTTAGAAGTGCAAAAGTAAGAATTAAATTTTGCAAATACAGCAAAATGCGGCTCATTAACCTGAAAAATGGCGAAATGCAATCAGAAAGGTCTGTCATTGAAAATCAGATAACCGAACTTAAAGAAAAAAGAGACAGGATTGTCCTCTCCGTAGTAATAATTCAGGTTCAAACTTAAAGGGCCAATAGGCGAGTGATATACCAGCGCCGCGGTACCGGTTGCATAGGCATATATCATGTCAGCCCTTACCGCTCTGCGGGTATAATAATCCTGCTCAATAGCCCTCAGGGGCAGAAATACATAGACTTCTGTCCTGAAATCAATGTTTTTCCTGAGTTCCATTACATGTTTTGTGCCGGCTGCGAGAAAACGGTTCGCCCTGAACTGGGGCATAAAACGGGTAAGTGCCTCCTGAAACGGCTGAAACGGCTTTGCCGCCAGTATACTTGAAGTATAATTACTGAAGTAATTCTGCGAAGAGAAAAAACCCTGAAGATACAATCCCAGGTGAAGCCATCTGCGGGAGTAATAGAAATTCTCATACGATACATTCATTTGTATCCAGGTGTGGTTGTCTTCATAACGCAAAGGAAAGGGCGAAGTACTGCCTGGTGTAAAAATCTCTCTTCCTTTAACAAATCTGAATTCAGCATTTAGCCTGGCTCCGCGGCTTGCATACATCTTCCTGTTCAATGAATTGTATTCAATGTTGATTCCCGGCGAGAAAAAATTAAACGCTGTACGGTCAAGGGTATCCAGCCTGGTATAAAAGTTAGTCTGAAAATAATCATCGCGGTTGCGGCCCGTTGAAAGTTCAATGGCTCCTATACCTTTATCTGACAATGGAATCCCGGCTGAGAACGTAAAAAAATGCTCCCTTTCAATCAAATAGAACGGATCCTCATCCTCAAAAAAGTAAGTATTGGTTTTGAAATAGTTAAATTTATTATATATATACCTGGTTTTCAGATAAAACGGAGTCGCTCTCGCAAAGTCAGTTCTGGCTTCGAACTTTCCGGAGTTGTAAAATCTGCCGAAATAAGCATTGGCCTTGGCCTGATAGGCTACACGCGTCCAGTAGTTATATTGTATTTGCAGGAAAAGTTCATTCACCGCACTGGAGGTAACGGCACCTCCGATATCCGCAATCATCTGGTTTTCGCGCTGCACATCAAGCAAAAGGTCAAAAACGCCATCTTCCCTGTCGTAAACCAATCGCGGATATATATGCTCGATTTTATCTTCCAGAATAAGCTTAAAATACTGCGGCTTGATTGATTCCAGCATGACTCCCGCAGGTTCATCAGCCTCAGGGCCAGGCTCACTTCGCCTGGTACCGGCAGCACGGATTCCCAACAGTTTATTTACATAGTCATATTGACCGCTTCTGAGTCCGCTCACTTTCAGTTCGCTTATCCGCAATGGAGGCTTTCTGCCATTAAATTCATCACGCCGCATATCAATCTGTTGCTGACTGACTTTGTCAACAACAAATTGCCTGATCTCAGGAATCATCCTCTTGGTCATTACATATCCGGAATCAATAAAGGCATTGGTGTATCTGAAATCAATGACGTTCACCTCCGGTACCGCAGGCCTGATAAGCACCCCGTTGTCACAAATTACGGAATATTCCTGCTTTTGCATCAGCATATTCTGCAACTGCGAAAGCACATTATCATCTTTCGGATCAGCATAATTTGAAGCTACCTGACTTCCGATAATAATATCCGGGAAAAATTCATCGTACATAACATCTGCAGGGAAATTATTGTACATCCCTCCGTCGAAAAGCAGCTTCCCGTCAATACGTATAGGTCTGAAGTAAAACGGAAATGTCATTGACGCCCTGACGGCGCTGGCAAGATCTCCGTTCTTCAACATAACCGCTTCGGCCCTCGCAACATCTGAGGCCATGCACCGGAAAGGAACCATCAGGCTGTCAAAGTCGTAACCCGCAGCTGCAATGGCCGATGAAAAAAGTTCAAGAAAGGCAAAATCCATCAGAATGGGAGACACGATATTCGAAGGCAGGGAAGGGGAAATCAGGGAATCAATTTTAAACTTGAAATCCACCCATGATGGATCCGGAGCAGATTTCTTGAACAGGTAACGGTAATGCTCATCTATGTTTCCCGATATCCAGCCCTTAAACTCATCAGAATGCAGAATTTTCTGCATTTCATCGGGAGAATAACCTGATGCATAAAGGGCCCCGATAATCGCGCCCATAGAGGTTCCCGTCACGTAATCAATCGGGATGCCCTCCTCTTCGAGCGCCCTGATCACGCCGATGTGGGCCACCCCCTTGGCCCCGCCACCGCTTAGTACCAGCCCGACCTTCTGGGCATTGCCCTCAAATCCTGTTATCAGCAAAAAAATTACTGAAAACAAAAACGCCCGGTAACAATTCAAAAAATTCATGATCAGATAACAAGGAAGGGCAAATTAAAACCTATGACAAAAAAAATCAGAACTGCAGGATCAGACTGAAGGATATAAAACTTATGCATACAAATATTCACTAAATATTCACTTTGTGATGCATAGCTGCCTTTGCTGACTGGCCGGATTTCAGAAGTTATATAACTGCTAAACCAATAACTACTGTTTTATAAACGTTCATCAAACACCAATGTTACATTTGCCGGTTTAAATTTTTTCCAGGCCTTCCTTCAGGTCATCAATCAGATCTTCAACATCCTCAATGCCAACCGAATACCTGACCAATCCATCAGTAATTCCGGCTTTAAGTTTGGCTTCGTGTGATACTTTTGAGTGAGTCATCGATGCCGGATGCTGAATCAGGGTTTCCACACCACCCAGCGAAACCGCCAGAATGGCCACTTTCACATTGTTCATCAGCACCTTCCCTGCCTCGAGACCGCCTTTCAGCTCAAAACTGATCATAGAACCGAATCCGTGCATCTGGGTTCTGGCAAGTTTGTGCTGGGGGTGCGACTCAAGGCCCGGATACTTCACCCAGGCCACTTTGGGATGTGACTCCAGAAAACCGGCTATCTTCATGGCATTCTGTTGCGAGCGTTCAATCCTGATGCCGAGGGTTTTTATCCCCCTGATCACTAAATAAGCCTGATGCGGATCCATATTACAACCCATATTTACCATCATGCCCCGGAGCTTTTTCCCTAGTGCTGGGTCTTTGGTAACAATCATTCCCGCAACAATATCGGCATGACCATTCAGAAACTTGGTCATAGAGTGGAATACCGCATCAGCGCCCAATTCAAGCGGCCGCTGAAGATATGGACTGCAAAAGGTATTGTCGACCACCAGCAAGGCGCCACGATTATGTGCTATTTTTGCACATAACCGGAGATCGGTGATATCCATGGTAGGGTTTGCGGGTGTTTCAACATACAACATGCGTGTATTGGGCTTGAAAGCGGCAAGTATTTCATCAGGGTTCGCTGTATTCACGTATGTGGATTCCACCCCGAACCTGGCCCAGTGCTGTTCCATTACAACTCTTGAAGGCCCATAGACGGCCGCGGAACTGACCATATGATCTCCTTTACTCAGCAAGGCCATATACAAGGTATTCACGGCAGCCATACCAGAACTTGTGGCAATGCCTTCCGATCCGCCTTCAAGGTCAGCCACCAGGGTTTCCAACGCATGAATGGTCGGATTTCCGATACGGGTGTATATATAACCATCGTCATCACCCGAAAAGCACCGGGCTCCATGATCTGCATTCTCAAAAATAAAAGTGGAGGTCTGATAGATCGGAACCGTAGCACTTCCCAGTGGATTCTCAAATTCCCCGCCATGGATCATCCGTGAATTTAACCCGAGTTGACTCTTTTTCATATTGTATTGATTTACATGTTATTAAATTTAATTTCCAAATTCCTGATGATCTGTTTCAAAGATTAAGGGCTTACCGGGTGATGCTCGCGAATCATGGGTGTGCTGCATGCAGGGCAAACCAGGCTGCGGCAGGGAATTCCTGCCTGATGAGAAACCTTAAGCCCGCACCTGGAACACACACAGAAACCTGTCTGATGAATGGCCGGCCGGGGGAGCATATCCGGGACTGATTCCCTGCCGTTCTTCCTGATATCTGAAAGGTCACTGCTCCTGCAAACCGGGCAGACAACAAAACCACTTTTTCCTGAAGGGCTGAAAGCGGTATGACATTTATTACACCTGAACCAATCTTCATCAAATAAAATATTTCCACCTTCAATGGTCAGGGTAAGGCCTTCAACAAGGGCTTTGGCAAGTTTTTGTCTTGCCTGGTCATAGATTCTGGAAAATGTCGGACGCGACACCTCCATCCTTCCGGCAGCTTCCTGCTGAGGCAGGCCCTCATAGTCTGCAAGTCGCATGGCCTCAAATTCCTCATAAAGCAGGGATATTCCACCTGTTGAACCGGCTGAAGACCCAAAGGGCAAGAATCCGGAAATCAGCGGAGGCCTGAAAACCTTACGACTGCGTTTTGGTCTGGGCATGAGACACAAATTTCATTTTTATAAAACCTGAACTAACACTGAATCAATGGCTGATTATTTATTCTTCTTGATTCCAAACGACAAACTGTCGAAAATTGTAGTCTTCCGGGGCTTTTTGAATATCCCTTCATTGATGGCCTTAACATCTTCAATGGTATAGAATGCATTCGGATTAAACCGGTTGATGATGCCGACTACATTTTCTATGTCCTTACGCTTGATAATCGTGAACACGATGTCAACCTGGCCTTTGCTTCCCTCCGCTTTTACCGAAGTCACTCCATAATTGTTATCCCTCAGGTAACTGATCAGCTCGCTGGTATCCTTGCGGGGAATAATCCTGATCAGCACATTACCGAGCGACAGCTTTTCTTCTATCACCATCCCGATATAATTGCCCATGGCAAAACCTCCACCATAAGCAATATAGCAGAGAACATTATCCAGATGTTTCATGATCTGGCTGACAGCAATCAGCCATATAATGACTTCAAAGAATCCCAGGAAGGGAGCCAGCAATTTATGGCCTTTCGAAAGAAAAATCAATCTCATTGTGCCAATTGTCTGATCACTGATGCGCGCAAGAAATATCAGCAATGGCAGCACTACCCATGTAAACACCGGTGAATCGGCCTGGAATAAAAAAGATAAATCCATAATTACAGGTTTATTTCTTTGCAAAGTTAAGTTAAAACACGCTGTAAGTTCATATAACAGTCTTATTATCCCATTATCTCCAACAATCCCGCTTGCATGATCGGATAAAAACCCGGATCAGGAAATTTTCAGCAAAAGTTGAGTATATTTGGATGAATCAATCACTATAATTAAAAATATGGAAAAAAATGAACACAGCCCTGCCCCGGATATTTCCGTCGGCGATTGGATGATCACCCTGCTGATAGCAGCAATTCCCCTGGTCAATATTATAATGCTGTTCGTCTGGGCTTTTGGAAGTGGTTACCACACCAGTAAGGCAAACTGGGCTAAAGCAACGCTGATATGGGCGTTGATTTCAATTGTTATCGCGGTCATTCTGATGATTCTGTTCGGAGCGGTAATTTTCAGCTTTATGAATTCAGGGCCTGATTTCTACGAAAATCCACAGTTCTGAAAGAGTTTAATTAATAATCTGCCGGGGATAAGACCACAGGTATGCTGAATTTCCGGTATTCATTTTTCAATTCCTGGTATAAACCCCGGAAAACGCAAAAAGGGAACCTCCGGTCCTGTCCGGCTATTCCCTTTCTCATTAACTCAATTTCTTATCCTAAGCCTGTGCGGTAGGCCCTCCAAGAGAAAAAGGCATACTGGCATCGCTTTCTTTAATATTGCCATGAACGGCTTCATATTTGGCAATATTCTCACGTAAGGCGCCCATCAGCCGTTTCGCATGCTGAGGTGTCAGGATGATTCTTGACTTGACTTTTGCCTTGGGAACGCCAGGCATCATTTTCACAAAATCAATGATAAATTCCGCATTGGAATGGGTAATGATGGCCAGGTTAGAATAGATTCCCTCAGCTGTTTCGTCACTAAGCTCAATGTTGATCTGGTTTTGTTTATTGTCGCTCATGGTTATGTATTTTAACGATGAATAGTAAATTAAAAAAAGGGCGGCAGGCTATATAACCGGCCGCCCTGCTTGCAAGTCTGTTACAATCAGAAATCCTCGGCCTTCGAAGCCATCAGTTTCTCATATTCTTCTTTCGACCCGACGATCACATCATCGTATTCACGAAGTCCGGTACCGGCAGGGATAAGATGTCCGACGATCACATTTTCCTTCAGACCGAGCAGCTCGTCACTCTTGGCATTGATGGATGCAACCGTAAGTACTTTGGTCGTCTCCTGGAATGAAGCCGCTGAGATAAAGCTCTTGGTCTGCAGCGAGGCACGGGTAATCCCCTGAAGTACCTGTTTTGCAGTGGCAGGCTGTGCATCTCGGGCTTCAACCAGTTTTTTGTCACGGCGTTTCAACAGCGAGTTTTCATCACGCAGTTTACGGGCTGTAACGATCTGACCCGGTTTCAGGGTTGTAGAATCGCCCGGATTAATGACAACCTTCTTGCCGAAGATCCAGTCATTCTCGTCATGAAAATCTATCTTATTAACAAGTTCGCCTTCAAGGAATTTAGTATCTCCCGGATCGGCAACCTCAACTTTACGCATCATCTGGCGAACAATCACTTCGTAATGCTTATCGTTGATCTTAACCCCCTGAAGCCTGTAAACTTCCTGAATTTCGTTTACAATATATTCCTGAACTTTCATGGGGCCTTTGATCGCCAGAATATCGCTGGGGGTCATGGCGCCTTCCGAAAGCGGTGTACCGGCTTTTACATAGTCATTCTCCTGGGCAAGAATCTGCTTTGAGGTCGGGATCAGATAACTCTTCTCTTCCCCTGTCTTTGAGGTAATGATAACCTCGCGGTTACCACGTTTAAGCTTCTTACCAAAGGAAACAACGCCGTCGATTTCAGCCACGATGGCAGGATCAGAAGGATTACGTGCTTCAAACAACTCGGTTACCCTGGGAAGACCACCTGTGATGTCACCGGATTTCCCAACAGCACGCGGAATCTTGACAAGGATTTCACCGGCTTTGATCATACGGCCTTCTTCCACGATGATGTGCGATCCGACCGGGATATCATAAACCCTGAGGTCAGATCCATCTCCTGAAACGATGCGGATACTCGGATTCTTGGCCTTCTGCCTGGATTCAATGATAACTTTATCATGATAACCGGTCTGCTCGTCCGATTCCACCCGGTAGGTTGTACCTTCCACGATATTGTCGAAAACAACTTTTCCGGAAACTTCCGAAAGAATTACGGCGTTATAGGGATCCCAATCACTGACCAGGCTTCCCTTGGTTACATCTTCACCCTGGCGGAAGTACAGGTTTGCTCCGTAAGGGATATGGGCCGAAGAAAGAATGATGCCTGTTTTGCGGTCAACGATACGCATTTCAGCCGAACGGCCGATCACGATATCATATTTCTTTCCTTCAGCGTTCTCATATTCAACAAATCTGAGCTCATCAATCTCCAGAATACCATCATACTTTGCTTCAATGCGTGAAGCAACGGAGATGTTGGAAGCAGTACCCCCGACGTGGAATGTACGCAGGGTAAGCTGTGTTCCAGGCTCCCCGATCGACTGTGCGGCAATCACACCAACAGCCTCTCCTTTCTGAACCATTTTACCTGAAGCCAGGTTACGTCCGTAGCATTTGGCACAAACGCCCTGTTTTGATTCACAGGTAAGTACCGAACGGATTTCGACAGCCTCAATCGGCGAATCTTCGATAATGCGGCAGATATCCTCAGTTAGTTCCTCTCCGGCTTCTACAATCAGTTCGCCGGTCTGGGGATGATAAATGTCATGCAGGGTTACACGGCCAAGAATCCGGTCGTAGAGGGTTTCCACAATTTCCTCATTTTTCTTGAGGGCAGTGGTTGTCAGACCGCGCAATGTACCGCAGTCGGGCTCCGTAATAACCACATCCTGGGCCACATCGACCAGCCTTCGGGTAAGATATCCGGCGTCAGCAGTCTTCAGCGCGGTATCGGCAAGACCCTTACGGGCACCGTGGGTAGAGATAAAGTACTCAAGAACCGAAAGACCTTCCTTGAAGTTCGAAAGAATCGGGTTTTCAATAATCTCACCACCGGTAGCACCTGATTTCTGCGGCTTGGCCATAAGACCCCTCATCCCTGAAAGCTGACGGATCTGTTCTTTAGATCCACGGGCTCCTGAATCCAGCATCATATAAACCGGGTTGAAACCCTGCTTGTCTTTTGCCAGATTCTCCATCAGGGTATAAGTAAGCCTCGAGTTGGTATGTGTCCAGATATCGATGATCTGGTTGTAACGCTCATTGTTGGTGATGAAACCCATGTTGTAGTTACCCACAACTTCTTCCACCT
>JABNAD010000317.1_pt1 | contig 33841 bp, 33 predicted proteins | sample 7240381 | NCBI WGS metagenome assembly JABNAD01 (sample SAMN11332834, study PRJNA596920) | anaerobic digester metagenome | biome: digested sludge; isolation source: digested sewage sludge-derived enrichment culture grown on H2/CO2 | place: Germany: Goettingen
CTTCTGACCATTGCATAGACATATCCACCTGAACAATTGCAAATTTAGAAAATTGATATTTTAAGATATCTCTTGTGATTAGATGTTTATAAATATATTCCGAATTCTGAAACTCCTCCTTCATCCATGTGGATAAACTATGAATAATATACTCCTGCATGTAGGCACCCTCTGCAAATCTTTTCTTTTCGTTACTAGCAGAAATTTTAAGTGACTCGTTATCTCCATATATCCCAGAAAGTTTGTCGTATTCCCCTTTTATATCATAGTAATAGTCATGAAATACTAAATCCTCAACAATATTCGCTGGTGTTACTTCTGCCGCAAAATGACGGTCACCCACAGTCTCATCTAATATCCCTGTAAATTCATAGTCAGGAAATTCTGTAACATAGTTTTCCAGCGCTTTTTCCTCTTCCTCCTGGCTAATTTCTTTAAATTCTTGGGATTCCATGAAGACTTCTTCTTCCTTAATGGCAGTGCAACCAGTAAAACAACTTGTCACCAAAGCAAAAATAATAAGTTTTTTTATTTTTTTCATATGTATCCCCCCTTTAAAAATCATGTTATTAAAGATGTGTTAATCATTGTATATCTAACATCATAACATTTTTTCACATGGGAATAATTAACATATTTCTTAAATTTGTACTTTAGCTTTAAACATAAAATAAATGTACAAGATTCAAATGGAAGAATCCACATATCGTTTTTTACTTATAATTTCTTCATAAAGATATTTTATCAGTGCTCAATTTTTAAAACTTAAATTCTCTGAATTCTAGAAAGTTAAATTACATTCACCTGCTTAAAGAGTGCATATAGAATTATTATATTGATTAGTGCCAACGCAATTAGTACAAAAGTAAGAAATGTTCTTATCACCTTACCATTTTGCGCAGCTTTATCAATACGATTGGTCAGATGTATTTTCCATTTTTTCTCCTCTTCCTAAGCATACCTTTTAATTAGTTCATTATATAGTTCCAACAATTAATTACAATGCTATAAGTGCCTAAATATTTACAATAATCTGCATCCCCTTCTTCTTTCGTTTCACCAAAAAAATAAGGCTTTCTATGTTTAATACACCATAAAAAGCCTTATTTCACATTTAGTTAAATTACTTTATATTAAAGAATGCATCCATGCCTGCAAATTCTGCTGCATCGTCCAATTCTTCTTCAATTCTCAGAAGCTGATTGTATTTTGCAACACGGTCTGTTCTAGCAGGCGCACCTGTCTTAATCTGTCCCGCATTCACAGCCACAACGATGTCTGCAATGGTGGTATCCTCTGTTTCGCCACTTCTGTGGGAAACAATAGCTGTCATTTTATTTCTGTTTGCTAACTGAATTGCATTGAAAGTTTCTGTCAACGTACCAATCTGGTTTACTTTAATCAAAATAGCATTTCCGGCTTTCAGTTCAATACCCTTTTGTAAACGTTCTGTGTTTGTAACAAAAAGGTCGTCACCAACCAGCTGAACCTTGTCGCCCAATTCCTTGGTCAATAACTGCCAGCCTGCCCAATCTTCCTCAGCCAAACCATCTTCGATGGAAACAATGGGATATTTGTCAGCCAATGTCTTCCAGAATGCAACCATTTCTTCGGATGTTCTAACAATCTCTTTACCGGCCATTTTGCTTTCTCCTGGGAAATGATACTTGCCATCTTTTTCGTCGTACAATTCTGTCATAGCAGGGTCTAAAGCAATTTTAATTTCTTCTCCCCACTTGTAACCTGTTGCATCAACAGCCTCTTTAATCAGATCAATAACGGCATCTGCTGTAGCCAAGTCAGGTGCAAAACCGCCTTCATCACCTACTGCTGTAGAGAGGCCTTTGTTTTTCAAAACCTTTTTCAGCATATGATAGATTTCAGCACACATACGGAGAGCTTCCTTGAAGGAGGGAGCACCAACTGGCATAATCATAAATTCCTGAATATCTACTGTGTTGTCCGCATGCTTGCCACCGTTCATAATGTTCATCATAGGAACAGGCATAGTTTTTGCATTAAAACCACCCAAATACTGATATAAAGGCATATCCAAAGCTTCCGCCGCAGCCTTTGCCACAGCCATAGAAACACCAAGAATAGCGTTTGCACCTAATTTTGCTTTGTTGGGTGTGCCATCCAATGCAATCATAGCTTTGTCAACAGAAACTTGATCCAAAGCATTCATACCAATGATTTCTTCTGCAATAATGTCGTTTACATTATCAACTGCCTTCTGCACGCCAGTACCGTTGAATCTCTCTCCACCATCACGCATTTCCACCGCTTCAAAAGCTCCCGTGGAAGCACCACTGGGAACAGCAGCACGACCCATAATGCTGTCATCAACAATAACCTCAACTTCAACCGTCGGGTTGCCTCTTGAGTCCATAACCTCTCTTGCATAAACATCAGTAATTTCAAAAAAACCTTTCATACGTAACTTCCTCCTTGTATTTTCTGGTTCGCCTTATAAAAATCTTAGAACACTGTCCAAAATCTTTCATACCTTTTATATGCATAAGCGAATCTATACTATAAAAAACAATTTTAACATTAACAAAAGTAATACAATTATGATTTACAAAGCACTTATTGCGCTTTTCCATTGAAATCTTTACATACTCACTTGCTGATCAGCAAGCTTTTCCCCGTCATTTCCTTAGGAATCGTCAAGCCCATCATTTCCAAAAGGGTAGGAGCAATGTCTGCCAATCTGCCACCATCTCTTAAACCAACACCATCGGTATAATTAATTAACACAAAAGGCACTGGATTTGTCGTATGAGCTGTAAAAGGTTCATGGGTCAGGTAATCAATCATTTGGTCACTGTTACCATGATCCGCGCACATAAACATATTAGCACCCGTTTCCAATAGCGCTTCCAATACTCTACCCACACATGTATCGACTGCTTCCACAGCTTTGATTGCAGCTTCAATGATACCGGTATGCCCTACCATATCAGAATTTGCATAATTAACAATAATTAAGTCATATTCCTTAGAACGGATTGCTTTCACCAAACCATCCGTTACCTCATAAGCGCTCATTTCCGGCTGTAAATCATAGGTTGCAACCTTTGGAGAAGGCACAAGCCAGCGATCCTCATTGGGATTTGGTTCTTCCACACCGCCGTTAAAAAAGAATGTGACATGGGCGTACTTTTCTGTTTCAGCGGTTCTTAATTGCTTTAGGCCCAAAGAGGATATATAAGTTCCCAATGTATTAGTCAATTTCTGAGGTTTAAATGCAACCTCTTTATTGGGTATGGTAACATCATATTCCGTAAAGCAGACATACTTTAAATCCTGCAATACCTTTTCTCTTTTAAAACCATCAAAATCAGGGTCACAGATTGCTCTTGTAATCTCCCTTGCCCGATCTGGACGGAAATTAAAGAAAATGACAGCATCATGATCAGCAATTTTCCCCTTTGCCATGCCCTTTTCATCCACAATCACAGTGGGTGGCACAAATTCATCGGTCTTACCTTTTTCATAAGACTGTTTGATCCCATCAATGGCATCTGTAGCTGTTACGCCTTTGCCTAAAATCATGGCATCATAGGCTCCTTGCACTCTTTCCCATCGTTTATCACGATCCATGACATAGTAGCGCCCCATTACAGTGGCAAACTCACCAATCTCCATCTCACGCATTTTTTCCGCTAATTCTGCGGCAAAATCCGCTCCCGATGAAGGAGGGGTATCTCTACCATCTAAGAATGCATGTACATAAACCTTTTCCAAATCATGCTTTTTTGCTAGTCTTAGCAGTGCATATAAGTGGGTGTTGTGGCTGTGAACACCTCCATTAGAGACCAAGCCAAATAAATGTAGGGCTGAAGCATTTTTCTTGCAATGTTCAATGGCATGAAGCAGCTCCTGATTTTCGTAAAAATCTCCATCTTCAATTGCCTTCGTAATACGGGTTAACTCCTGATACACAATACGTCCAGCTCCCATATTCAAATGTCCCACTTCAGAGTTCCCCATTTGTCCTTCAGGCAAACCGACGTCACGACCGCTGGCATATCCTTTCACAAAAGGGTACTTTTTAAAAATACCATCTAAAACAGGTGTATTTGCCTGTTTAATTGCATTTCCCTCAGTTTTTTCATTCAAGCCAAACCCGTCTAATATCATCAATACTGTTGTTTTTTTTCCCATATTTTCACCTTGCTTTCCTCGCTTGGTTATTTTTGATAGTGTACAATTTCCTGAAACTCTTCTTTTAAGCTGGCACCGCCAACCAAACCACCATCAATATCCGCCATTGCAAACAATTCTGCCGCATTTTTTCCACTCACACTGCCGCCATATTGAATTCTTACATTTTCTGAAACTGCCTCACCATAAACCTCGCCTACTACCTGACGAATAGCCTTGCAAACCTCTTGTGCTTGCAGAGAAGATGCAGTTTTGCCTGTGCCAATTGCCCAAATAGGTTCGTAAGCAATTATAGTTTTTTCAACCTCGTCAGCACTCAAACCAAGTAATCCGCATTTCACCTGCATACGAATCCATTCTATTGTAATTCCTGCTTCTCTTTGCTCTAAGGTTTCCCCACAGCACATAATAGGAGTAATTCCAACTTTTAAAGCCTTTTTTACTTTTTTATTTACCATTTCGTCTGTCTCACCAAAATATTGACGACGTTCAGAATGACCTAAAACAACATAGGATACACCCATCTCTTTTAGCATTAGGGGAGAAACTTCTCCTGTATATGCACCGCTGTCCTCAAAATGCATATTTTCGGCTCCAACACCAATTCCACTGCCCTTCAATTCTTCCAGGACAGAATATAAATCAACAAAAGGTACACAAAAAACTACATCAACTACTGAGGATGCAACCTTGTCTTTTATCAGCTTGCAAAATTCTATCGCCTCTTTGGGCGTTTTGTTCATTTTCCAGTTTCCTGCTATAATCTTTTTTCTCATGAACCTCACCTCTCTTACGGCACAAAGCTTTTTCTCGCCGTGCGCTCTATGTTTTCCATCAAAGTTTGACCATCCCACCCGGATTCCACAGCAATTCTTGGAATCTCGTAGCGTGATGTTTGTTTTGTAATAACCTTTTGCTCTACCGTGAATAATAAGTCAAAGCCCATTTCTTTGAGACCTTCTTGGCATTCAACAGTGAAATGTCCATTGGGAAACGCCAAAGCCTTGCAGGCATCTTGTCTCAGATACGTTTGCAGTGCAATTTCTCCCTTGTCCACTTGGTCAAGAAATTCATCTTCTGTTTCCATATCCGCAGGTATGTGGTTTGCTGTATGGTTATATATTTTAACCAATCGGCTATCCACCATTTTCTTTGCTTGCTGCCAGTCAAATTTCTGTAATCCAGTCTGGTTTGTAATGCTATCCGTTACAACAAAGATAGCGGCAGGGACACGATATTCTTGGAAAACCGGAAAAGCCAATTCATAGTTACTCAAATAACCGTCATCCATAGTGATGCAAATGTATTTTTTATCTAATTCGAGGCTAAATTCATCTTTTCCTTTTTTTCTATTTTGAACCTTCTCTTTTTCCACCCGCTGAAGGAGTTCACTCAAAGTTTCCAGAGAAATAATTTCATAACCTGCATTCTTTAAATAAGAAATTTGATCCCTCAGCTCGGCTTGGGTGGTAACAACGCCGTTTCCCTCGCCCATATCTCGTATTGCAAAATGATGATACATTAATACTGGAATATAGTCTGTGGGCGGAAAAATCGTTTTCTCCGCCGGTTCTATCAATTCTTCTTCAACACAGTCCATGGCAACAACCGTTTTTCCCCAAGCAGTCAGCTGAAAAAGCAAACTGCATAACAAAACCATCACTGCGAATATTTTCCCCTTGCGTTTCATAATTCAAGCCTTATTTATCTTGCACTGCTACTACGCCCGGCAAGTCCTTTCCTTCCAAAAATTCCAACGATGCACCGCCGCCTGTGGAAATATGGGTCATTTTATCCCCAAAGCCCAACTGATTTACCGCTGCAGCAGAGTCGCCACCACCAATAATTGTTGTTGCATCAATATCCGCCATTGCCTGGGCTACTGCCTTAGTTCCAGCTGCAAAGTTTTCGAATTCAAACACCCCCATTGGGCCATTCCAAATAACTGTTTTAGCACCCTTAATTGCATCTGTAAATAGCTCTCTTGATTTTTCACCAATATCTAGTCCCATCCAGCCATCGGGAATTTCCAATGCAGATACAGTTTTAAATTCTGTATCATTCTTAAATTCCTTGGTTATTACCGTATCCACAGGAAGCAATAGTTTAACGCCTTTTTCTTCTGCTTTATCTATCATTTCCTTGGCATAAACCACCTTGTCTGCTTCCAGCAAGGAGTCTCCAACCTTGCCACCCTTAGCTACAGCAAAGGTATATGCCATACCGCCACCAATGATTAGTGTATCCACTTTGTCCAATAAATTGTTGATAACATTAATTTTATCAGAAACTTTAGAGCCACCCAAAATTGCCACAAAAGGGTGCTGCGGGTTATTCACAGCATTCCCCAAAAATTCAATTTCTTTCTCCATTAAATACCCAACAGCAGATTCCTTTACAAATTCCGTCACCCCTACAGTGGAGCAATGAGCTCTATGGCTACTACCAAACGCATCGTTTACAAAAACATCAGCCAAAGAAGCCAGCTCCTTGCTGAATGTTTCGTCATTTTTTGTTTCTTCCTTCCGATAGCGTGTATTCTCCAATAATATAACATCGCCATTCTGCATTGCTGCCACAGCTTTTTTGGCATTCTCGCCTACAACCGTATCATCTTTAACAAAAACTACCTCTTTCCCTAGCAATTGAGAAAGTCTTTTTGCCACAGGTGCTAAAGAAAGTTCGGGCTTTGGTTCACCCTTTGGTTTGCCCATGTGGGAACAAAGGATAATTTTCCCACCATCTTCCACAAGCTTTTTGATTGTAGGGAGGGCGGCTGTTATTCTATTTTCATCAGTGATTGCCCCATCCTGTAATGGCACGTTAAAGTCACATCTGACCAAAACCCGTTTCCCTTTTACTTGTAAATCATCAACCGATTTTTTGTTTAACATTTTTTCAGTCTCCTTTCTGATTACAGAACTGCTTCTACCAAATATGTTATACTTTTCCCCAAAACTTTGATTTTCAATTCATCTTGAGCCATTGGTGCCATTATGACAAAAGCTTTATTAAATGGCATATACTCTGTTGTAGAACCCAATATTTTATAATATTCATAGTGTAAGTCCCTAGACAGCAAACGAATTTCAAATTTAAGAGTTAAAAATAATCCTTCATGTTCTATGCCTCTAAAGCTCTCAGCATTTTCATCGCAGCCCCTTCATCGGTAATAAATATACCACTGGGAATGCTTTTGCTTACAGCTAAAATGCTCTCAGCCTTTTTCTCCCCGCCAGCAACCACAATAACCTCATCCATCTTGCTGATTTGATCAAAATCAATGGCAATAGAACGGGTTCTGTAAAGCACTTCACCACTTCGGTTAAAATAATAACCGCAGGCTTCTGCAATTGCATCCTGTTTTACTAAGTTGGCCATTATTTCTGCATCTAACCTACGTTTTTCCGCCATATCCAATGCATTGCCCACACCTAAGAGTAAGATGTTCGCCCGTTCCATTTCCTGTATGGTTTCTAGAATTTCCGGCTGCTTTTTCATTTCCTCTAATGCGGTTTCGCTTAAATTGTCCGGCAAATGCAACAGTCGATACTCCGCTTGCAATTTCTCAGCTAGCTGTACTGCCAAAGTATCTGCTTGTAATTCCATTCTTCTCCCAATACTGCCTCTGGCGGGCACAACCATTTTAGCCATAGACTTAGACATTTCTGGCGCCGCAAGCACCAGATCTTCCATAGATGAACCACCGGTAATGGCAATACAGCTTTTCTCATCGGTCTTCTCCAAAAGATGCCGCATGGCAAGCTGTCCCATTTCCTTACGACTACGCTCACTGACATCTGCGTCGCCTTGTGCAATAAGTACACGCTTAACACCTAAAAGCATTGCTAACTTTTCCTCCAAAACGGATAATCCCGTCATAATGGAGAAAACTGTATCAAGCCCCTCTAAAACTTCCATGCCCTCTTCTGTAACAACCATACCTGTCTTTGAAACCTGAACCAGCTTTTGCACACTAAACCGCTCAATTTCACTGCGAACCGTTCTTTCTGTCATCCCTAAAGCAAGCACCACCATTCTTCTTCCACAGGGCTGCAAAAGGCGCACGGTCTTTAAAACACGATACCTTTTAATCATTTCTTCTGTCAAATCAGGTGCAATTTTACGAATTAATTGCAGTTTGTCTTCCATGTCACACCTTCCTTTGGTCTTTTTTTGTCCTATCCTATTTTTTTTGTCCCAACCAAAAGAAAAAAAGGGAGGTGGCGCGCAGTCAGTAGTAAAAATCATACCGGCCACCTGCCGCCCCATCTTCCTTATACTTTCTCTACCTTTACGGAATCATCAATATCCTTATCTGTGCAGCAGCAATCGTCCTCGTTGCAGTATTCATCTTCAAGATCGTCCCAATCATAATCCCAATCTTCATCGTATTCGTCATCCATTTTTGTTTTCAGTAAATAAACAACACCTAAAGCTACCACTGCCAAAACAGCAGCAAGAACTGCTAAAACAATAAACAATGTTTTTTTCTCATCATCTTCTTTGTGCAATACTACGATTTTATCCTTCAAATCTTCAAAACTGGGTTTTAGCTCAAAATACTTTTTCATACTCCATTACTCCTTTACGTTTTTTTTTCAGAAAATTTCCGTTTCAGAAATTCCTTATTCTTACGCATTTCACTATACTCATAATATGCTTTTTTTAAAATCTGGCGTTCGTCGTTAAATTTTAACAGATGATAGGCTTCATGGAATTTATAAAAACCTGCATCGGCGAAATATTCTTCACTTTGAGGCTTACAAAAAAAGGAATTGGCACTCATCAAATACCAATGTACTGTTTTGTTTACGGTATCCTCACTGCCCTTAAAGGTATATTGGGTTTTCCCTACATACTTGATAATTTCACCGGTGGCACCGGATTCTTCCTTTACCTCACGCAAAGCGGTTTGCCGATAGGTTTCGCCTTCTTCCACAGTGCCCTTGGGCAATACCCAACCCATATATCTGCCGTTTTGGTTTTTATATAAGAGGAGAATTTTCCACTTATAAATCACAACGCCTCCACAGCTCACCGCTTCTACCACTGGTTGACCTCCGTAATTGTGTTATTTTCTGCCAAGTATTCTGTTTTAATCAGTATACCGCTTTTTCCTATTTATTTCAAGTCCAACAGTAAAATCGTGTCATTTTATTCTCGAAAAGGTGAAATTCGTACCAGCTCTTTAATGTGTCTTAGGGCTGACCACCATAGCCATGCTTCCAATATCCAAAAAGGAATCCAGAAAAACGAAAATTTTTCAAGCAGAAAATAATTATATAAGGCATGAACCAAATATGGAACGAAAAATGCAAGCCAAAGATGTTTTTTTCCTCCAAAAAACTTAGCTAGCCCTAAATAATAACCCATTTGTACACCAAATAATCCATGTCCCGGAACAGAAAGAAATGCCCTGGAAAATGCAGTGCTGTAACCACCCATAACCGGATGTGTTACATATATAATGTTTTCAATCCACGCAAACCCCAAGGAAATAAAAACGCCATACACAATACCATCCAAAGGTTCATTAAAATTACCATTTCTCCATATTAAAAGTACCAAAAATACATACTTCGTCACCTCTTCAACTCCTGCTGAGCTGATGAAGGATGTATAAATGGGAGACTCTACATGGGGAAAAATTTTTTCCAATCCCAATCCAACTGCATAAATCACGGCAGTCGTGTAAATTCCGTACAATAATCCTAGAAAGAGCATTCTCCATGGCTCTTTTTCATATTTATCCCTTACATAAATATAAAATAGCCCTAGAAAAACCGGTGCAGCTGCTAGCTGGATTAACATCTTAAATCAATCCCTTTTTGTTATGACATTTCTTCCTCCATAGTCTTTCCAAAAAATCGTGAGTTATCATCTTTTCCATGAAAAAACACACTATTTATTTGTTTATAATCAAAAATAGTGTGTTTTCATATGTTTCTTTAGAATATTTATATTATTCTGTTTTAATTGCCGATAATGCACTTAGCTTCATTGCACGTTGAGCAGGCAAATATCCTGAAAGAACACCGATTACCGTTGCAAAAGCAATGGAACCAAGATATAACCAAAGTGGTATGGAGGAAGACATATCACTGCCTTGCTGCATGGCTACAAAATTAACCAGCTTTGATGTAACAAAGCTTACACCAATACCCAAAATCCCCCCTGCAAATCCAATAAATGCAGCTTCTGTTAAGAATAGCAGCTTAATATCTCTAAGAGAAGCACCAATTACCTTCATAATACCAATCTCTCTGGTTCTTTCATAAATTGCCATAACCATGGTATTGGTAATGCCGATTGCCGCAACTACCAATGAAATGGCGCCAATTGCTCCTAAAACCATACGGAGCATTTTCGTGGTTTCTTTCATAGCATCCAATTCATCTGATAAGCTGGTGGCCCGATAGCCCATGTCCTTAATCTGCTGTTGTACAGCCTGAACATTTTTAATATCTTTAACCTTAACCATTACCTGTTCATATTCATGAGACTGTTGTTTCTGCCCTCTCCCACCGAAAGAACCATTCTGTTTTTTCTCCCAATCTTGCTGAGCCTTCTCGATTTTTTCAAGCTCTTTTATGGGCATAATGACACTCCAGCCATTACTTCCTTCAGCAGACATGGTTCCAACCACTTCGAACTTATTGGATTTAATGGTTTTATCAGCATGTTTTGAACCATAACTCCAGTCATAGCTAACTTCAACCTTTTCCCCAACCAATTCTAACTGGGGTGGTTCTGAATTCATTCTCATTTCCCAATTTAATTTAGGGTCATAAAATTCTACACCACCACCTACAACGATGGATTTTACATCCTCACCATTCAAAGCCCGGCCATCCTCGATTTTATAGCCCAGAGCCTCCATAGCTGCCGGATCAAGTCCTATAATATTTGCATCAGAAACATATTTGCCGCTTCCAAGCATCAGGTAAAGATTTTTAATTGGAGAAACTGCCTCTACCCCAGCCATTTGGCGAAAAGATTCCACTGCCACAGCATCCAATTTTACTTTCTTTCCGTTTTTCTTGGCATCATTTGCAGAATCATCGTCTTGCATGTAGCGGCCATTATCGCCATTGGGCGAATATACATCAATTACTTGCAGGCTCCCCCAACTTTCAAGTTGACGGGCAAAGCTCTCATTCATTCCAATTCCGATGGATACCATTACAACAATGGAAGCCGTACCAATTACAACACCAAGCACCGTTAGGAATGTTCGGAGCTTTCGCTTCAACAAATTACGAAGAGCCATATCTAATAAGTCCTTCGTACTCATAAAGACATATCCTCTCTGTCATCTTCGTCCTCTTCGTCTATGTCATTTTCGCTTTCCGCAAAAGAATTCTGAGGTTCTTGTTTTTGACGTCTAATAAAGATAAATAATGCCATGGCCAAAAGTGCTAATATGGAAACAGAAATCATAACTTTCTTCATATCCATGGGCGGTGTTTCGTTATTTGTATCATCTAAATCATCAGGCATCATAGGTTCTGTAACATTTAATACAAAATCTCTGCGTTCTTCCTTCAGCTCACCCGTTGCATCTTCATAGGAAATCACAATGCTTACAGGTACTTCCCCACTGTTATTGGGCGTAAAAGAAGTCTCAAAATATTCTCCGTTACCTGACTCCATGTTGCCAATATATGTACTCTTGTTCTGGCACTCAACGTCGCCCTCTACCTTAACCATAACATTATTCAGTGTTACCTTACCTGTATTGTTATAGCCAAAGGAAACGGCAACTGGCGTACCCATTTCCACTGTTTCAGGCATTGCAAAATCATCCACTTGCATTTCGGTAACCTGTTTTACATTAATACCAAGTAATTCTGTTGCAGTATATTCCTTGCCTGCAGCATCCTCATATTCAAAGTTTACCGTCAAAGTATATGTCTTAGGCTGAGCTTCAGGAACGACATATAAACGCAATTTCTTTTGTGTCTTTGCTTTTGGTCCAATCGCATCAAAATAGAATGTATTACTGCTGTTTACAGGAGTAAAAATATTTCCCGATTTTTGACTGTCAGAAGAGGTTTCCTCCGCTAAAGTTAAAAACATTTTGATATTTTTAACGCCTTTTGTCGCATGGGTATTTAAAATGTCCATGTTTAAGTCAAACTCATGCCCTGCCATAACAATTAAAGGATTGCACTCATAATTGCTTACAATTAATTTAGGTTTGCTGGCATTCTCTTCATCCTTGCTGGGATTGCTCACGTTTACCCCCGCATACTGCTTAAAGGAGGTTACCGCTGTTCCACTCGAGGTGTATTCTGTTGTAAAAAGTATTGCATAATTTTGAGATTTTGCTTCTGCAGTTCCCGCAAAGGTAAAGGTGAGGGTTGTTGTTGCGCCTGCCTTTAATTCAGAAATTGTTTTCACACTTGCTGATTTAGGAACCACTGCAGTAGCATCTACAGGTTCTGCTTTCACCACAATATTTTTTGCTGAAATCTTACCACTGTTATACAAATCAAAGCTGACTGTGAAATTCTGATTTACACCATAAACGCCACCGGGCTCTTTCATATTGCGAATCTCCAACTGAGATTTCTGCCCTGCTACGCCACCTACATTCACATAATAATCCTGTGCTTTTTCAACTGCTTTTCCAAATTTATCTTTGTATTTCAACTTGATGGACACAGGATAGTTGCCTGCCGCCATATCTGCGCTGGCTACCAGTGAAAATGCAAAATTTGCACTGCCATCAATAGGTATGTTGGCAAAATGCTTACTGCTAAATCCACCGCTTAAACTGATTTTGTCTGTAGACAAATTCTCTAAGCTTATATCTACATCCTGCATATCCTTCTCACCGTTATTAACAATTTTACCACTTAAGTTGGCACTGCTACCGGGAGACATACTTTCTGGACTAAGAGCCATAGCATCCAATTTAAAGCTTGGTTCATCATCAAACCCTTTCATTTTTAAGTAAATTGTTTCCGAACTGGTAAAAGTTGAATCATTGGTATTTCGATATGTAAAGTCCAAAGTTACGGGGTAGCTTGACTCCTTCACCTCGCCATTAATATTAACAACCAATGTAACATTCTTATATCCATTTGCGCCTACACTTCCTAAATCACCGCCACCTGGAATGGTCACTCGAAAAGGATCTGTGGGGCTTCTCTTTACGCTGACATAAACATTATCCGCGGGTGCTCCACCTTTATTTTTCACTTGAATGCTGGCACGGTTTTCCTGTCCCGCCACAACCTCAATCAATCCATCCCCGCCAACTATTATTTTTGGGGAACCGTTTTCGCTAAAATCATCTGCAAATATGACTGACGTTTGCCCCAGAACCATGGAACACATCATAATCAATACAAATACCCTTTGAAACAACCTTTTACTCATCACTCTTTCTCTCCTTCAACCTGCGTTTTGTCCTCGATACGTTCTATTGTTCCGTCTGAGAGCATAACAATTCTATCTGCATACTCTGCCAGCTCTAAATCATGGGTTACAATTACTAGGGTTTGGTTATTTTTCTTTGCCATAGCCGTAATCAAATCCATCATTTCATATGTTGTCCTGGTGTCCAAATTTCCTGTTGGCTCATCTGCAAATACTACCTGAGGGCTGTTGATAAATGCTCTGGCAATACTAACCCTTTGCTGCTGTCCACCACTCATTTCATGAGGCTTATGATAGGCTCTTTCTTCCAGACCAACATTTTTTAGCATCTCCATCGCCCGCTCATTCCGCTCCTTCAGAGGAACATTCTTAAAAATCAGCGGTAGCGTAACATTTTCCATTGCCGTTAATGTTGGCAAAAGATTGTATGACTGAAATACAAATCCAACATATTTCTGCCTAAAATCCGCCAATTGATCCTCATTCATCCGCTCTATGTGTTTTTTGTTAAATATAATTTCACCGGAAGAGGGTTTCTCCAATCCCGCAATCAAATTTAATAAAGTGGATTTGCCTGAGCCTGACTTTCCAAGTAAACAGCATACTTCCCCTTGTCGGATATTTAAGCTGATGCCATTTACAGCCTGAATATGTTCCTTGCCCATTTGATAAATCTTTTTTACATTTTTAATTCGAATTACATTTTGACTCAAGCTTCACACTCCCCTACATTAAAAAATAATGTCGATTTTTAATATTAATCGTAACATATACTTGTTACAGAATTGAACCAGAAAGCTTAAATTTTTCTTAAAATACGGTTTCAATTCGGTAATTTGGTTACTTTTGGTTGCCATCCCACCGTCGTCCTGATATCCTGAAATCAGGAGGGGTTTCTTATGATTACCATATTCAACCGCAAAGAATTATTTATTACCTATTCTTTAGAAAAGCAAGCAGAAATACGAAATCTTCTTTCAGCCCATAAAATTGAATATACCATCTCCACCATGGGCAACTTTTGGCAAACTAATTCCCGAGGTAATGGTAACATTTTACCTGTCGGAACCCAAACAGAATACAAAATTTATGTAAAGAGACAAGATTACGAAGAAGCCGTTTATATTTTAAACGTAAATGAATAAAATTAGTTCCCATTTTTCCCTGTAAAAAATCTCCTAGGATTTAATTTTAATAAATCCTAGGAGATGCTTTTATTGTTTATATTTCTCTAATCGGTTTGCAGACTCTTCATCCACATATATCTCTAATAAAACACCTTCTGGCGTATGCTCTTCCCGAATGATTTCACACCGCCCATGAACCCATCCAATGAGTCCCCCTTCTGTGTAAGGAACCAAAGCCACCATGGATTTTCGAAAACTTTTTAATAAGTTTTCAACCATACCCAGCATTCCATTCAATCCATCACCATTAAATGCTGATACCTGGGCAATTTCTCTTGCCTTCATATCCAATGGCAATGGTAATTCCACGTCTCTATCCATTTTGTTGAACACAGTAATAACAGGCGTATCACCACATCCCAAGTCTTCCAATGTTTTATACACCACCTGCATCTGTTCCTGCCTATTGGCATTGGATGCATCTACTACATGGAGCAGAATATCCGCAAATTTTAATTCTTCTAAGGTTGCCCGAAAAGCTTGTACCAAATGGTGAGGTAACTTTTGAATAAATCCTACGGTATCCGTTAGTAATATTTCAGAACCATTAGGTAACTCCACTTTTCTTGTTGTTGTGTCAAGGGTAGCAAACAGCTTATCCTCCGCCAAAACCCCTGCATCTGTCAATTTATTAATCAGTGTAGACTTCCCCGCATTTGTATATCCAACCAAAGATACCACAGGAGTCCCCTTTTTTCCTCTTTGGTTTCGCAATAATTCCCGGTGAGTCTGTATCTCTTTTGCCGCACTGTTTAATTCAGCAATACGGTCTTTGATATACCGTCTGTCCGTCTCCAGTTTTTTCTCACCGGGACCCCTTGTGCCAATACCACCACCCAATCTTGACATTGATGCACCCATGCCTGTCAAACGGGATAAACGATACTTTAACTGTGCCAACTCAACCTGTATTTTACCTTCACCTGAAATTGCTCTTGCTGCAAAAATATCTAAAATTACAATGGTTCTGTCCATCACCTTGGTTTCTAGCATTCGCTCCAAGTTCTTCAGCTGCGCCGGCGAAAGCTCATCATCGCAAACAACACCCGATGCACCATATGTCTCCACCATCATTTTTAGCTCTTCAATTTTGCCCTTACCTAAGTAATGACCGGGGTGCACCCGCTCTCGCTTTTGTATGCTCCTGGCCACAGCAACCGCCCCTGCTGTACGAACCAACTCTTCCAATTCGTCTAAGCAAGCCTCTGTTTCCATGGTTGAGCGACTATTGCGTTCATCCGGTTCAACAGCAAATAAAATCACTCTTTCCTCTAAATCCGCGGTATCATGTAAATCTCTCGCCATATATTTCCTCCTCTATCTCCAACATCAAACGCCTTTTAACCAAACACCGTCAAAGGAAAAAGCAGCTGGGCCTGTCATATATACGTGATTATTTTCTTCATTCCAATGGATTGTCAGTTCACCACCAAGGAGAGACACTTTCACTTCTCTGTCGCAAAACCCATTTAAAATAGATGCAACCACCGACGCACAGGCACCTGTGCCACAGGCAAGGGTTTCGCCGCTTCCCCTTTCCCAAACACGCATCTTGATGTGATCCCTTCCTAAAATCTGTACAAACTCAACATTTGTCTTTCTTGGAAATACCGGATTATTTTCCACCTGTTTTCCATACTCTTCAACGGGAAAATGTTCTGTTTCCTCTACAAAAGTAATTCCGTGGGGATTCCCCATAGATACACAGGTAAACGGGAATTCATTATTATTGATTACGATTCTTTTTCCAATCACAGGACTGGTTTCATGCATGACAGGAATTTTCTCCGCCGCCAATATAGGCTCACCCATGTCTACCTTAACTGTTTTTACAATTCCTTTTTCAATATTACATTTTAAATATTTAATTCCACCGGCAGTTTCCAAAGAGATTTCTTCCTTTTTTGTTAGACCCCGTTCATAAGTATATTTCCCAATGCAGCGCACTGCATTTCCGCACATTTCTCCTTCTGATCCATCCAGATTAAACATGCGCATGCGAAAATCCGCCTTCTCCGAAGGCATTATTAAAACTAAACCATCGGCGCCAACGCCAAAATGCCGTTCACTCATGGCAATGGCTAACTTTTCAGGCTGTTCCACCACTTCTTCAAAACAGTTGATATAGATATAATCGTTCCCGCAGCCTTCCATTTTTGTAAAACGCATTTTGCTCCCCCTGTTCTATGTAAAGCAGCGGTTTCCCGCTGCAACTTTCATTAATGTCTTGCAATACGAACGGTAGGGTTTTCTTGTACAAGGGAATTGTAGAAAGATAATGACCAAAGCCCTGCCAAGCCAACCAAACCAAAAATCACTCTGGAGATCCAGAACATATTTCCGCCAAAGATGCTGGTTACAACATCATAGCCGAAAAAGCCAATCAATCCCCAATTTAACGCACCGATAATCACCAGTGTTAATGCTATTGCATTTGCAGTTTTCATAAAAGACCTCCTATATAAAAGAATTACGGAATGATACCGCTATCCTTATTATCCCTCGGATTCTATGATTTATGAAAAACTTTTTTTCCTATTTTGTCAATATCTTTTCCTTTTACGTTTCCTACTGCACTCCAGCTCACTTTTTCCGTATCAAAAATCATATTTGTAACCTGCAAAATATCTTGGGCTGTTACCTCGCTAAGCTTACCAATGACCTCTTCCGAATCCTGAACCACACCACGCAGAAGCAATGCAGATCCTGATGCTGTCATTCTATTCAACGTACTTTCCGTACCAATGATATAGTTGCTAATCAACTGTTCCTTGGTCACATCAATGAGTTTTTGTGGTAATTGTTTCTTTTTTACATCTTCAATTTCCTGCAAGATAAGTTCATATACCTTCTCCAATTGATTGGGATTCATTCCTCCACAAACCGAGAATAATCCCGAATCAGAAAACGACGTGGTGTAGCTATAAATGGAATAGGTTAAACCATTTTCTTCCCGCACCCTTTGAAACAATCTAGAACTCATTCCACCGCCAAAAATGGTATTAAATACACCAAGGGCATACTTCATTGGATGGTCACGTTCTACGCTGGGAAAAGCTACACAGCTATGCACCTGCTCCACATCCTTCTCCCGTACCACATGAGCGATATGATATTCTGCTTTTGAATCATATTGGGTAAAGGGTAGCTTTCGTTCCCAAGTCCCAAAGGCTTTGTTCAGCTCTTCCATCACTTCGTCAGTTTTAAAATTTCCTGCGATTGATAGCACAATATTTTCCGGCTGATAGTTTCTTTCATAATAATTTCTGATACTCTCTGAAGTAAAAGCAGAGATTGTCTCCGTGGTTCCCAAAATAGGCATTCCTAAGGAGCTTCCCCGCCAAATACTGTCTTGCAAAGCATCATGCACCAATTCCTCCGGTGCATCCTCATACATATTGATTTCCTCAATAATAACATTACGCTCTTTTTCCACATCCTTTTGCGCAAATAAAGAACGCAAAAACATATCACTCATAACCTCTAAAGCTCTTTTAAAATGCTCATCCAATACACGGGTATGATAACAGGTGTATTCTTTGGTGGTATAAGCATTAATCTGTCCGCCTAAGGCATCCATGGCCTGGGCAATTTCCTTTGCACTTCTGTTTTCTGTTCCTTTAAACATCATATGCTCAATAAAATGAGATACACCGTTTTCCTCGGGTTTTTCGTTTCTGGAACCGTTTTTCACCCAAATACCAAAGGAAATGCTACGTACATAGGCAATTTCCTCTAAAGCAACAGAAATTCCGTTTTGTAATTTTTTAATAATAACCATATAATCTCTCCCATGCAAAACGCTAATTTCTTTTATCATGTTCCAAACTATATTTTTTATGCTCTCATAAAAAAGAGACTGTGCAGGAAAACCTTCCTATTCACAGCCTCCTATCTGTTAGATATTATGCTTTATGACTATGCTTTTCTTCCTTAGGCTTTTCTTCCTGAGGTACTGCATCTTTGATTGAGAAATTCAATCTGCCCTGTTTATCAATTTCCATCAGCTTTGCGCTAACAATATCGCCAACAGCCAATACATCCTCAACCTTTTCCACGCGCTTGTTGGAAATCTTAGAAATATGAACCAAGCCTTCTTTGCCTGGTGCAATTTCAAAGAATGCGCCAAAAGCCATCAATCTTGTAATTGCGCCTGTGTAAATTGTGCCTGGAATAGGATCCTTTACAATGGCATTAATCATATCAATGGCGCGCTGAATATCAGCAGCATTAATGCCCTTGATAAAGATTGTGCCATCATCTTCGGTATCAATTGCACATCCTGTTTCCTCAATAATTTTTTTGATTACTTTGCCTCTTGTACCAATAACTTCTGCAATCTTCTCAACATCAATTTGCATAGAAGCAATCTTTGGTGCATGAGGAGAAAGCTCTTTTCTGGATTCAGCAATTGCCTTCAGCATTACTTCGTTTAAAATATATTCTCTAGCTCTGCCTGTCTGAGCAAAAGCCTGCTCAATCATGGCAAAGGTCAAGCCTTTAATCTTCATATCCATTTGGATAGCTGTAATACCCTCGCTGGTTCCGGCAACCTTAAAGTCCATATCGCCAAAGAAGTCTTCAACGCCCTGAATATCAGTAATTTCAACAAAGTCATCCTCTGTATCGCCGGTAACCAATCCTACAGAAATACCTGCAACAGGACGCTTAATGGGAACACCTGCCGCCATCAGGGACAATGTGGAACCACAAATACTTGCCTGAGAGGTGGAACCGTTGGAGCTTAAAATATCGGAAACCAAACGGATTGCATATGGGAATTCCTCTTCACTGGGAATAACAGGCAATAAAGCTCTTTCACCCAATGCGCCATGGCCGATTTCACGTCTGCCGGGGCCTCTGGAAGTTTTCGCTTCACCCACGGAATAACCAGGGAAATTATAATGATGGATATAACGTTTGCCTGTTTCATTGGTATCTAAACCGTCCAAACGCTGACCTTCACTAATCATACCTAATGTGGTTACAGTCAAGCACTGTGTCTGTCCTCTGGAAAATAATGCAGAACCGTGAACACGGGGTAATACATCGATTTCAGCAGAAAGCTTTCTGATTTCTTCAATGCCACGACCGTCAGGACGTTTGTGGTCTTTTAAAATCATACGTCTCACTGTCATTTTTTCAAATTTATAGATAATTTCGCCCAACACTTCGCCGATTTTTGCATCTTCGCCATAAATTGCTGTCAGCTTTTCTGTTAAAGCTTCTGTAACTTCATCGGTAATCACCTTAAGCTTTGCATCTCTGTCTTGCTTCAATTCAGCAAAAACCGCATCTTCCATTCTTGCATCTGTGATGTAGCTTGTAACTAAATCATAAGCTTCCTGATTGATAACATGCTCTTCATAAGGTGCTTTTTCTTTGCCTTCTTTTGCTACGATTTCTTTGATGAATTTTACAACCTCAAGGTTGGTGTCAAAAGCCAAATGAATGGCTTCCATCATCAGTTCATCAGGAATTTCGTCTGCTCCAGCTTCAATCATCATAACCTTGTCCTCTTTGGAGGAAACAGTCAAGGATAATCTGGAAGTTTCTCTTTGCTCTGCCGTAGGGTTTACAACCAGCTGACCATCGCAATAGCCAATGCTTACGGAGGAAAGAGGATCAGTAAAAGGAATGTCGGAAATATTCAACGCCAAGGAAGCACCAATCATAGCAATTACTTCGGGTGAACAATCCTGGTCAACAGACATAACTGTTGCCACAATGGCAACATCATTTCTGTAATCCTTAGGGAATAAAGGTCTCAAAGGTCTATCAATACATCTGGAGGTCAATACAGCCTTTTCAGATGGTCTTCCTTCTCTTTTGATAAATCCCCCGGGGATTTTACCTACAGAGTAAAGTCTTTCTTCGTAATCAATGCTCAGTGGGAAAAAATCAATTCCTTCTCTGGGCTTTTGAGATGCAGTGGCGGTCACTAAAACTGTGGTTTCACCATAGCGCAAAATAACTGCACCATTTGCCTGCTCTGCAACTCTGCCAATTTCAGCTGTCAGGGTTCTGCCTGCTAAATCCATGGTATAAGTTCTAAACATAATAAAGTCTCCTTTTGTTTTTTCTTCTATGCACCATAGATCTTCAGCTTTTCTCATACCCTTAGCTATGAAAAAAGCTGGAAATCTATAGTGCCACATACACTTATTTTCTTTTTGAAATCATAGAAGAAAAGAGAGGAAATTTCCTCTCTCCTCCCTATATCGCAATTCTTACTTTCTCAGACCAAGTTCGCTAAGGATAGCACGATATCTTTCGATATCAAGGTCCTTCAAATAGTTCAAAAGACCTCTTCTCTGTCCTACCATTTTCAAAAGACCTCTTCTGGAGTGGTGATCCTTCTTGTGATCCTTCAAATGATCTGTAAGCATTGTAATTCTTGCAGTCAACAGAGCGATCTGTACTTCGGGAGAACCTGTATCGTTAGGGGTTCTGCCGTATTTTGCGATAATTTCCTGTTTGTTGATTGTTGCCATTGTTATTTCCTCCTTATAATTCCTGAAATTTTTTTTACTATGCATCCCCAAAGACTAAGTAATGGTTGGAGAGTCCAAAGACCGAGTCTCGGATTTACAGCATTTTTATTTTAGCATACTACCTTCGCCTTTGCAAGGTCAATACGCTAATTCTCTGGGTTTTCCACAATTTTTTCATCGACAGTTTTTGTAAAATCAAACTGTGAAAAGATGATTGCAAAAAATATAATAACAAAGCCCAAAGCCATTCTTATTGTTATCTGCTCTTTAAAAAGTAGTACAGAGAAAACCACACCAAAAACAGATTCCAAGCTTAAAATAATTGTGCCCACCGTTGCATTAATATATTTTAGCCCAATACTTTGTAAGGATAAACATACAGCCGTAGAAAAAACTGCCAAATAAAGCACATTTCCTGCAGCTGCCCATGATAAGCTTTGCGGAAATCCTCCTGTTGCAAAAACAGCAATCCATCCCAATAACCCTGCGACACAAATTTGCAGCATGGTCAAAAGCATCGGGTCTCTCCCTCTGCAATAATACGCAATGGATATAATATTTGCGGCAAACGCTCCACTACACAACAAAGTAATGCCATCCCCAAAAGTAATTTTCATACTGCCTTCCAATGAAATTAATCCAATCCCCACTAAGCAGATGGCCGCAGCGATAATATGATTTCTCTTGGGGCGCTCTTTCATAAAGATCCAGCCTAAAAAAGGTACGATAACACAATAGGCGGAAGTTAAAAATGCACTTTTGCCGGGGGTGGTGCCATAAGTCATAGCCACTGTCTGTAATGCAGAGCCCAAAACCATGGTAGAACCTGAGACAAGTCCCCCGATTAAATATTCCTTATCAATGCGATGCCACTTTTTAATTGTTGCTATGGCAGTGATGATCCCTGCAACAGAAAAGCGAGACGCAACGATAAAAGATGTAGTTAATTCGTCAACAGCAAATTTTTGGAAAACAAAGGCACTGCCCCAAATGGCAGCTGTTAATAGCAACGCTAGGGTTGCCCATATTTTCTTATTTTGACTCATATTTATACTCCCCAATTTTTACTCTTGGGCGCTTTTCCATTTAATCAAATACTCCTCAGACGCAAAATATGCTGCTGCCTGCTCAGCATTTATTTCGATTTGCTGACGCAACTCCTCAACTCCGGGGAATTTGCGTTCACTACGTAAAAATTTATAAAAAAATGTTTGCAGTGTTTCTCCGTAAACATTTTCATTAAAATTCAGCAAATAAGTTTCCACAATTTTTTGTGTACCATTTACTGTAGGATTCATTCCAATATTGGTTACGCCATAATAATACTTGCCTTTATACAAAGTTTTTGTCGCATAAACGCCGTTTGGCGGAAACAATTTTAGCGGATGAGCGATGATGTTAATCGTAGGAAAACCAATGGTTCTGCCTAGTTTTTTCCCCTCAGAAACCGTCCCCAAAATAAAGTACGGTTCAGTGAGCATACGGTTAGCCTCTTCTAAATCCTTTTGTAGTAAGCATTTGCGAATTCTGGAGGAGCTGACCCGTTCTTCCTCAAATAAAACAGAGGGTACTGCAATGACTTTAACACCACGGGCTTCTCCCAATCTTTGCAGCATTTCGTAATCACCTGAACGGTTAGCGCCAAAGTGATAATTTTCTCCTACTATTAAAACACGGCACTGCAATCTTTCAAAAATCAGCTTTATTGCAAAATCTTCGGCACTCATTGCTGAAAAAGTTTGGTCAAAGGGATACTCAATATAAGTATTAATGCCCAGTTGCTCCATGGTAAATTTCTTTTCCGAAGGAGCCATAATCAACGCAAAGTCATCTTTTTTTCCGAACACCAGCATCGGATGGGGGGAAAAAGTAAAAACAACGCTTTTTAACCCTTCTTCCTCTGCAAATTGCTTTGTCAATTTGATCAACGCACGATGTCCCAGGTGCAAGCCGTCAAAATTGCCCAGCGTCACCGCCGTCGGCTGATTCTGGTCTATGTGCGTATCCGTGATATGTTCCATTTTTCTACTCCTTAAATCAACATCTTAAATGGTTTGATAAAAAAGCTTTTTTCTTCCTGCACTACTGTATAAATCCCCGTTAAATTCATTTTATGGTCAAAAACAATAACCTCTTGACCTTCCTTCAGCTCTTTTTCTGCCTGGAAAAATTCACTTCGTATCTTACCGCCGTTGTATAACAGCTTTGCAGATTTTTCAGAAACAAAAACCCGTGTATAGCCCTCCAAGGCATCTGCCAACCCTAAGAGAATAGTATCTACCTGTCCTGCTTCCTCTAAAGCCTTTAGCTCTTCTAGCTTGATGGCATTCTCCAAGGTGAATGCACCAGTAGCAGTTCTTAATAAACTTGCCATGTGTCCACCACAGCCCAATGTTTTGCCAATATCCGCGCATAGTGTGCGGATATATGTGCCCTTTGAGCAGTCCACGTCCATCTCCACTTGACAAGGAGGAATAAAGCGGCGAATTTTAATGTCATACACCTTAATCTTCCGCGCCTTACGTTCAATTTCTTTGCCTTCTCTTGCTAGCTCATATAGTTTTTTTCCATTGATTTTCACCGCAGAATACATAGGGGGTATTTGTTCCAACTCTCCAATAAAGGAGTTTATGGCGCTTCCAATGCTCTCCTCATCAAAAACCACAGGTTTCTCCTCCACTACCTCCCCCGAGGCATCCTCTGTTGTTGTGGAAATACCTAAATGGAGTATAGCCCGGTAGCTTTTGCGTCCATCCATAATGAGATCCGCAAGCTTAGTCCCTTTGCCCACGCATATGGGCAATACTCCCTCGGCATCAGGATCAAGGGTACCTGTATGCCCCACTTTTTTCATGTGCAGTGTCTTACGCACCACCGCAACAACGTCATGGGAAGTAAACCCTTTTTCTTTATATATATTTAGGATTCCGTCCAAAAGGTCTCCCCCTTATAGCATTTTTTCTATTTCGGCAAAAATCAATTCCTTTGCCGTTGCCATGGGTGCCACAATGGTACACCCTGCCGCCTTTACATGACCGCCGCCACCAAATTTTTGCGCTAATGCACAAACATCGTAGCCATCGTTGCCACGGAAACTGGCTTTCACATCCATCTCATTCTTTTCATACAAAAAGCATGCAATTTTTATGTCATTAACGCCTTTTATATAATTGATGATTGCGTCAAGCTCCTTATTGGTGCCCTCGCATTCCTCAATATCCCCCATGGTAATGGAAGTGAAAATCACCTTACCATCAAAATAAAGTTCTGCCTTATCAAAGGCTTTACCCATGATCTTCATTTCCGAAAAACTACGGCTGTCAAATAAGACATTGTAGATTTTCGTAAACGGAATGCCATAAGACATTAGCTCTCCCGCCACCCGCATGGTTTCAGGCAAAGTAGAGCTATGACGAAAACCACCTGTATCATAAATAATTCCGGCGTATAACGCTGAAGCAATCCCTTCATCTATGGGGAAAAACCCTTTCAGCAGATTAAAAACTATTTCGCAGGTTGAAGAAGCATTCTCCTGCACATAGTTATATTCTCCAAAAAAAGAATTACTTGCATGGTGGTCAATATTCATGGTACATTTTGCACCTTTGAAAATATCCTCAATCCAGTCAAAGCGTCCTATATCACCACAATCTAAGGCAATAAAGAGCTCCGCTCTGGTCACATCTTCTCTTTGCACAACCAAATTGCCATTGGGAATCAGTTCGTATTTGGGCGCATAGGGCCTCAAAATCACCTGAACATTTTTTCCAGCCTTTTTCAGGGAGGCCGCCAAGGCAAGATTAGCCCCAATGGCGTCCCCGTCAGGATTGATATGTCCGCAAAGCACAATATTTTGATGAGCTGAAATGATTTCTCTGATTTTTTCTAAAGAATCATTCATTCCCTTCATTGGCTTCTTTCTCCTTTAAATCCTTAGAAATTTTGCTAATCAGCTGATTCATATGAATGGCATATTCTGCTGATTCATCTAACTTAAAGGTAAACTCCGGTGTAATGCGCAAATTAACTCTTTGGGCAATCAAACGACGCACAAATCCTGCGGCATTCTTCAGCCCCTGCATTACACTGGCCTTTTCTTCGTCGTTACCTAATACTGAAACATACACCTTGCAGTATTTTAAATCCGATGTTGTTTCAACCCGTATTACACTGGTCATAGAACCAATACGGGGATCTTTAAGTTCCCCTCTGATAATTTGGGATAGTTCTTTCAAAATCTCGTCATTCACACGAGATATTCTTGTGTTGTTTTTCATAAATTCACCTAATTATCTGGGCACCTCAACCATGGTGAAGGCTTCTACCCAGTCACCTTCCTTTAAATCATTAAACTTCTTGAAAACCAAACCGCATTCATAGCCTGCCGCAACTTCTTTCGCGTCATCCTTAAAACGCTTTAAGCTTTCCAGATCACCTTCGTAAACAACAATGTTGTCACGCAAAATACGTACCTTGCAGTTACGAATAAATTTTCCATCTTTCACATAGCTGCCGGCAATAGTACCTACGCCAGATGCCTTAAATAATTGACGAATTTCAGCATGACCCAGTACTTTTTCCTCAAATACAGGATCAAGCATCCCCTTCATAGCTGCTGTAACATCTTCGATTGCGTTGTAGATGACACGGTACAAACGAATATCAACCTTTTCTTCATCACCAAAGGCCTTTGCTGCGGGCTCAGGACGAACATTAAACCCGATGATAATTGCATTTGATGCGGATGCCAGCATAACGTCACTCTCTGTAATGGCACCAACACCACCATGAATGATACGTACGCGTACCTCTTCGTTAGATAGACGCTCCAGGCTCTGACGAACTGCCTCAACAGAACCCTGCACATCAGCCTTTACAACGATATTCAATTCCTTCATGCTGCCGCTTTGAATCTGAGAGAACAAGTCATCCAAGGAAACCTTTTGAGGTGTATCCTTAATCAGATTTTCTCTGTTTCTTGCCACGATGCTTTCAGCAACCTGTCTTGCCTGCTTATCATTTTCTGCAATATAGAAACCGTCACCAGCAGTCGGTACCTCAGAAAGACCTAAAATTTCAACGGGAGTAGAGGGACCAGCCTTCTTCACACGTCTGCCTTTATCATCTGTCATCGCTCTGATTTTACCATAAGCGCATCCTGCAACAATAGGATCACCTACCTGCAGTGTGCCACCCTGTACCAAAACGGTTGCAACAGGGCCTCTGCCCTTATCCAACTGCGCCTCGATGATAACACCTCTTGCATTTTTGTTGGGATTGGCACGCAATTCCTTCAATTCCGCAACCAGCGTAATCATTTCCAATAACGTATCAATACCTTCTTTGGTAGCCGCTGAAACAGGTACACAAATGGTTTCACCGCCCCAATCTTCCGCCAACAGCTGGAATTCAGTCAATTCCTGCTTTACACGGTCAGGATTTGCAGATGGTTTATCCATTTTGTTAATGGCAACGATAATTTCTACGCCTGCCGCTTTTGCGTGATTAATTGCCTCAACAGTCTGAGGCATAACGCCATCGTCTGCCGCAACCACCAAAATCGCAATGTCTGTAATCTGAGCACCACGCATACGCATTGCAGTAAAAGCCTCATGACCAGGTGTGTCTAAGAAAGTAATGGGTTTTCCAGCAATTTGAACGGTATAAGCACCAATATGCTGCGTAATGCCGCCGGCTTCTCCTTTGGTTACATCACTGTGTCGAATTGCATCCAACAAAGAGGTTTTGCCGTGGTCAACGTGACCCATAACAACTACAACAGGAGGACGTTCCTCTAAAAGGCTGTCATCTTCCTCTTCCTCTGCAAATACAGTCTCCATAATGTCTGCTTCAATCTCTTTTTCTAGAATAACATTATATTCTAAAGCAATTGTAGCTGCGGTATCAAAATCAAGGGCAGCATTGATATTCATCATTTTACCCTTTTTCATTAAATTCATCACAAGGTCAGAACCTTTTTTTCCAAGTACTTCAGCCAATTCCTTTACTGTTGTTGTTTCAGGAATGCTCTTTGTTACAGGTTCAGGATTCGCAGCTCTTTCTGCTGCTTCTAAAACTTCCAGCTCTGCCATAAGAGCAGCTTCTTCTTCTCTTTCACGACGTCTGCGCTCAATTGGGTTTTCCTTAGGTCTTTGATCCTTTTTATTGCCCTTAGCGTTTCTGTCATCCTTTTTGTTGCCCTTAGCATTCTTGTCATCTTTTTTTACTGGGGCATTTGGCTGCTGACGTGGCGCTTCTTTCTTTTCGACATCCTTCTTAGCCTCGTCTTTATTCCCTCCCTGATTCTGGTTAGGTCTATTCCCTCCCTGATTCTGAGCAGGTCTATTTCCGCCCTGATTCTGGGTAGGTCTATTCCCTCCCTGATTCTGAGCAGGTCTATTTCCACCCTGATTCTGGGCAGGTCTATTCCCTCCCTGATTCTGAGCAGGTCTATTTCCGCCCTGATTCTGAGCAGGTCTATTTCCGCCCTGATTCTGAGCAGGTCTATTTTCTCCCTGATTCTGAGCAGGTCTATTTTCTCCCTGATTCTGAGCAGGTCTATTTCCTCCCTGATTCTGAGCAGGTCTATTTCCTCCCTGATTCTGGGTAGGTCTATTTCCTCCCTGATTCTGGGTAGGTCTATTTCCTCCCTGATTCTGGGCAGGCTTATTGCTTTCCTGATTCTGGGCATCCTTTTGCACTGCATTTTTGTCAGATGCTCCATCTTTCGGTGCGTATAACTTCTTCACCTTTTCCACAGAATCTGCTTCCAAAACACTCATATGGCTGGATGCTTCAATCTCAATACTTTTTAGCTTTGCCATTAAATCCTTATTTGTAACACCAAGCTGTTTTGCTAATTCATAGATTCGAATCTTTGACATTCACTACACCTCTACTTTCCAAACGAAAAACCGTTTTTCCCTTTTCAATCATGACCTTTTTCTTCTTCCGCTAACTGCTTAAGCTTTTTTGCAAAGCCTTTATCCGTCACTCCGAGGATTGCTCGAAATTCGTCACCAACCGCACTGCCCAAACTCACTTTATCCCCCATCTCGATGAGTGAAATTTCATAGTACGCCGCCGAGTTATTGAATTTCTTTTTTGTATTCCCAGATGCATCCCCTGCTAAAATCAGCAACTCTGTAGTTTTTTGGCGAATTGCATTTTCCACAGCTACTTCTCCGCCTACGACCTTTCCGGCCTTTTTGCACAATCCTAAAAGAGAGTAAAATTTACTCATGTTCCTCACCACTCAGTTCTCTCAAAAGTTGTTCGTATACATCTTTGGGAACAGGCGCTTTAAAGGAACGCTCCAAACCTTTTGATTTTTGCGCCTTTGTCAAGCACTCGCTGCAAGGGCATATATAAGCACCTCGACCGGGTTTTTTTCCCGTCTTATCCAAGGAAAATTCACCTTCATCATTACGAACAATGCGAATGAGTTCTTTTTTACTTTTCATTTCCTGACAGCCGGTACATTTTCTAAGAGGAATTTTTCTTTGCTTCATACTATCATCCTCCCCGCTCTTATTCTTGTGTCAGTTCCTCTTCCTGCATTTCTTCCATCTCCACAAGCTCTTCCATTTTCACAGGCTCTTCTATATCCACGGGCTCTTCAGATATAAAATTCGTTGCCTTTGCTTGTGTCTCACTCTTTATGTCAATTCTCCATCCGGTCAGTTTTGCAGAAAGTCTTGCATTCTGCCCTTCCTTCCCAATGGCCAATGAAAGCTGATGATCAGGCACAACTATTTTTGCGCTTTGTTCTTCTGCATTCAACGCAACCGCTAAAACCTTAGAAGGGCTCAATGCCGCCGCAATAAATTCCTTGGGGTCATCGCTCCAATTAATAACATCAATCTTTTCTCCGCCAAGCTCTTTTACAATTACATTCACACGATAACCGTTTTGTCCAACGCAAGCACCCAAAGCGTCTACATTTTTGTCCTTGGAATAAACAGCAATTTTTGTACGACTACCAGCCTCTCTTGCAATGCTTTTAATTTCAACGGTACCATCAAACACTTCTGGTACTTCTTGTTCAAATAAACGCTTTACCAGCTCAGGATGGGTTCTGGATACAAAAATCTGAGGACCCTTTGTTGTCTGTTTTACTTCCAAAACATACACTTTTAATCGATCCATAAAGTTGTACTGTTCCCCTGGAATCTGTTCGTTTGATGCCAAAACGGCGTCAATCTTACCCATTTGAACAATAATATTGCGTCTGTCTCTTCTTTGAACAATACCAGTTACAACTTCACGTTCTTTTGTAATATATTGATTATACAAAATTTCTCTTTCTGCCTCGCGGAATTTTTGCACAACAACCTGTTTTGCAGTCTGTGCGGAGATTCGGCCAAAGTCTCTAGGGGTTACTTCCAAGTCAACCACATCCCCCACTGTATAGTTGGGGTTCAAAACTCTTGCAGCTGCCAGTAAGATTTCATTCTGCTCATCTTTAATTTCATCAGTCACCGTTTTTTGTGCATAGCAAGCCACATTTCCGGTTTCTCTGTCAATCACTACCTTGATATTCTGGCCGCTGCCGAAGTTCTTTTTACAAGCCGAAACCAAAGATGCCTCAATGGCTTCAAAAATAATTTCTTTATCGATGCCCTTTTCCTTTTCAATCAAATTCAAAGCATCCATAAACTCCGCTCTATCCATTTTTCCTATTCCTCCTCTTAGCTTAGAAGATCACTGCCAAGCGAACGCCGGCAACTTCCTTCTGTTCAAACGTAATAACCTTGTTTTCCTCGTCTTCAATGGAAATCACACCATTTTCCAACCCCAATAATTTTCCTTGATATTGCTTCTGGCCATTTAAGCCTTTATAGAGCTTAATATCAATAATTTCACCACGATATTTTTCAAAATCGGCATCCTTTTTCAATGGTCGGTCAATACCGGGGGAACTTACTTCCAATATATATGCCTGTTCGATGGGATCTTCTGTGTCAAGCTTTGCATCTAATGCGCGGCTAACGCCCTCACAATCATCAATGTCCACGCCACCCTCTTTATCAATATAAACGCGCAGATACCAGTTTGCACCCTCTTTTACGAACTCTAAATCAACCAGTTCCAAATTTCTCTCTGCAATTATAGGCTCCAAAATCGGCAGTATTTTTCTATCTGTATTACTAACTTTCGCCATTCCCACACCTCTTTATAAAAATTTTGCCTATGCAATAACAAAGAGTGGGCATTTACCCACTCTCTCGTCCGCATACTATAAGTTTCTTTATAGATTATAACACCGTTCTCCCCTGAATGCAAGGACTTTCCTATTTTTTTCCGTTTCTGAAAGGTACTAGCACTTGGAGCATTTCCATTTTTATGAATGAATATTCCAATTGAGGGTAATTAAAATTTTTATGTATAAGATCAAGAAAACCGTTTCGGAATTCTTTCCCGTTTTTAAATGATTTGGGCCAACAACGGTGTCAGCAAAATCGGCAGAAACATGGCGGGTAAAAAATTCAAAACCTTCAGTTTGGTAATTCCAACTATATTAAGACCTAATGCAAAAATTAAAACCGAACCTACACAAGTCATCTCTGCCACTACCCCATCCGTTAAAAAAGGAGCTACCACCTGCGCCAATAAAACAATTCCCCCTTGAAATACCAACACAAAAATGGAAGAAAGCATTACGCCAATGCCTAAAGTAGAGGCAAATATCATAGAGGAGATAAAATCAAGAACTGATTTTGTATAAAGCATCTCATAATTTCCCGATAATCCCGCCTGCAAAGAACCTACCACTGTCATGGCTCCCACGCAAAACAGCAAAGATGCCGTAATAAACCCCTCAGCAATTGAAATACTTCCATCCTTCCTACTGAATCTTTTTTCCAGCCTATCAGCAAAACGATTTAGCCTAGCATCTAGATTAAGACCCTCGCCAATCACAATACCGATTGCCATAGAAACAATCAGAACTAATGTATTGCTTCCTTTTAGTGCACCTGACCACCCAATATATAATGTACAAAGGCCAAGACCTTTCATCAAGGTCTCAGAAACTCTTTCAGGTATTCCCTTGTTAAAAACCAAGCCAATCCCACTGCCAAGGATAATTACAATCACATTCACAATAACGCCTAGCATTTTTCTCCCCCTATCCTTTGTATAAACATTGAAAGTATACCATTTTTTGTAATGTTTGTCTATAAATACAATCCTGATTATCTTTCAAAAATCCAATACAAAACAGGAAGAGAGCCCAAAGTCCAATTTTATCTTTAAAAAGTACAACCTTCTGGCAAGCCCTAAAAAGCTTGCTTTTGATACTAAAAATAACACTATTTTCAATGAAACATAAAACAGCGCTTAAATTTCAGCACTGTTTATTATATAACCCCTCTTTTATCATAGGACGTGTTTCTGCCACATCATCCATATCAGGTGCAATTATATTTTCGTTACTCTTTTTCCTTGGATTCCGTTATAGCTTTCTCTACCCGATCAACAATTTCTAGTGCAAAGTCAAAGTTATCACCTGAATATTCTTCTTTTAGTTCATCTCTAACCTGATCTAAGGATTCAAGTACCTCCTGCTTTTCCTCAGAGCTTAAATCATCCGCTCCCTTATTATTGGCATATACACAGCCACTTACTGAACAAACCATACCAATGGAAAACATGATAAACAAAATCTTTTTCAATTTTCGTTCTCTAACCAATCTGAAAACAACCTCCTTATATCCCCATTTTTGATAAAGTGCCTAATGCAAAAATGAACAATACTGTTATAACCGCTGTCGATGCAATAATAGCAATAATCCCAATGGTTTTTTGGGTGGTATGGCTCAGTTCCTTCTTCTGCTTAGGTTCAACCTGGGTATGATTCTCCTGCCCAAGCAATATATAGTCAGCACTCACTTTATAAATCTCCATAAGCTTAATTACATTTTCAATTTCCGGCTTTCCTTGTCCACTTTCCCATTTGGATACCGCCTGCCTTGAAATACCTAACATATCAGAAACTTGCTCTTGAGAATAATTTGCTCTCTTGCGCAACTCATACAGTCTTTCTGCCATGTTCATATATATCACCTCCTGTAAAAATTGTAGCATGACTCATTCGTTGCAAGCCACCAACCTTGGCATAAAAGATGTAAACTATCCGTTGCAAATAAGAAATCTATGGTTGCATCTATTAAATCTAGTATTAAAGGGTTGATTCTGACTATGTATATCTGTTCGATATAGCTCTTTTAATTCCTACGTAAAAGCATATCATATATTTTTGCAAAGCTCCACTATCTCTATTTACAAATCATTTCATTAAAGATTTATCAGTTTCTTAAAGAACTTAACGGCAGTGCAACCCTCGGAAATTTCCTTTCCAGAAAATTTCATGTTAATTCACAGCTTCTTATCATGCAAGAAAAACAGAGATAACTCCATTTCTCAAATTGTCGTACCTGCAAATTTCATTTCAAAAAAAATCCTCCAATAAAGATTATTTACAATTCATCAGTAGTGGTTTGATTGTGTATAAACAACTATGATTTTTGTAAACATCCTGATTGGAGGATTGCTACATCAGCATCTGCGGCGTTTCCTCACAGATGCCAATTGTATTTTTATAAAACTTTATTTAAGAAATCTTGAGTTCTCTTGTTCTGAGGATTACCAAATACGGCTGCCGGTGTCCCCTCTTCTACAATATAACCCCCGTCCATAAAAATCACACGGTCGGCTACTTCTCTTGCAAATCCCATTTCATGGGTAACAACAACCATGGTCATGCCGTCCGCTGCAAGTTTTTTCATTACCTCCAATACCTCCCCCACCATTTCAGGGTCAAGGGCAGAGGTAGGTTCATCAAAAAGCATAATATCCGGTTCCATAGCCAGCGCCCTTGCAATTGCAACACGCTGTTGCTGACCGCCGGAAAGATTGGCAGGATATTCCATGGCCTTTTCAGATAAACCAACTGTAGACAATAAAGTCAATCCTTTTTCTTTTGCTTTTTCTTTTGTCATCTTTTTACGATCTACAGGAGCCAGCATAATGTTTTCCAATACATTTAAATGTGGAAACAGATTAAACTGCTGAAATACCATTCCAATGTTTTCTCTGATTTTATTGATATTTGAGCCTTTTGCAGTTAAGTCATTGTCATCAACAATAACAATACCGCCAGTAATTTCCTCTAATCGGTTTAAGCAGCGTAAGAAAGTACTTTTGCCTGAACCCGAAGGACCAATTAAGCAAACCACTTCTCCCTCTTTCACCTCAAGATCAATTCCCTTGAGAACCTCAAGTTTACCGAAGCTTTTTTTTAGACCCTTCACCTTAACCTTTACCATTTGCCAGCCTCCCTTCGATGATTTTTGCTACCCTTGTCAAAATTGTAATTACAATATAATACATCACTGCAATTACTGCATAGGTTTCAAAACCACGGAAATTTCTTGCAACAATGAGGTTGCCCTGGCGCATCAGCTCCGCACAACCAATCGTCGAAAGGATTGAGGTATCCTTTAACGTAATAATAAACTGATTTACCACTGAAGGAATCACGATGCGAATTGCCTGGGGCAATATGATTTTTACCATAGCCACACTATAGGGCAG
>JABNAD010000318.1_pt1 | contig 33832 bp, 23 predicted proteins | sample 7240381 | NCBI WGS metagenome assembly JABNAD01 (sample SAMN11332834, study PRJNA596920) | anaerobic digester metagenome | biome: digested sludge; isolation source: digested sewage sludge-derived enrichment culture grown on H2/CO2 | place: Germany: Goettingen
TGTTTACAAAAACTGTTTTAAACTTTTGCTGAATCCCGAAAATTCCTGTACGTTTGGGGTCTTCAAAACTCAGCCTCCCACGATGAATCAGCAATTCGACCCCAGGGAAAACTACAAAAAGACCATGAAAGCTGCCGGTTATGTTCCCCGCAGCGAAGCAACCCAGGAAACCTATGATGCCATTGGCTTTATGTCAGGGCTGGAGGTTCATCAACAGTTAAAGACAAAAGAAAAACTATTCTGCCACTGCCCTGCCGGTATCTATCAGAAACCAGATGTGTTTGATGCGGAAGTAATCCGGCACATGCGACCCACCCTGAGCGAACTGGGCGAATATGACGGAACGGCGCTGATGGAATTTAAAACGCGTAAAAATATTATTTACAGGCTTAAAAATGAAACTACCTGTACCTACGAGGTAGATGACACCCCGCCCTTTCCGGTAAACCGAGAAGCCCTGGATATTGCCATTGAAATCTCGTTATTGTCAAAGCTCAATATTGTCGGTGAAGTACACATTACCCGCAAACAGTATCTCGATGGAAGTATTCCTACAGGTTTTCAGCGGACTGCCATCATTGGTGTGGAAGGTGAAATCCCTTTGAAAGAGAAGAAAATCAGGCTGATTCAGCTCAGTCTTGAAGAAGACTCCTGCCGGGAGGTATCCGACATTGGCCATACCAGAATTTACCGCACCGACCGCCTGGGTATGCCCCTGATCGAAACGGTTACGTATCCGGATATGGTGAACCCTGACGAGGTAAAAGAGGCCTGCGATTACATCCGTTTTCTCAACCGCAGTACCGGAAAGGTAAGAACCGGCATAGGCGCCGGGCGTCAGGATGTGAATGTCAGTTGCCGCGGCGGGCACAGGGTCGAAATCAAAGGTGTTGCCCATACCCGCTGGATACCCGAACTCACGCACAACGAGTGCTTCAGGCAGTGGTCATTGCTTCTTCTACGCGGCCGCCTGCTCGAAGATACCCCGGATTACAAAAACTGGAAAACCAGGCATGCAGAACTTGATTTTCATGATTTTAAGTTCAGTTATGCTCCGCTTGATGAAACGAAAATACGGAAACATAAAATCATTGCCATAAACCTCCCTGGTTTCAGGGGCGCTTTATCGCACTTTACCCAGCCGGATAAAATGTTCGCCGACGAACTCACCGACCGCCTGAAGGTAATTGCCTGCCTGGAGAAACCAAATATGACCCACTCCGAAGCCTTTGAACAGGTTGTTGCTGAAAAAGACTGGGAATCCATACGCAGGATGCTGAAAGCCAATGGTCAGGACGCCCAGTTAATAATATGGGGGCCGGAAGAAGATATTGCCACGGCCATCGAAACCGTGGAAGAACGCTGCAAAATGGCATTCGAAGGTATCCCCGGCGAAACCAGGAAATCGTTTGAGGACGGTACCACCATTTTCGAAAGGGTGTTGCCGGGCGCCGACAGGATGTATCCCGATACCGACAGCGCACCCATCCCGCTTGAAGATGCTCACATAGAAAAGCTGGGCAGGAATCTTCCCCAGGAAGTAATCGACCGCTATTACATCATGAAAGAGTGGGGCATCCCGGAAGACACTTACACTTATATTTTCAGGAATGATATCTTTCCACTGATCGAAAAGATTATCAATGAACTTGGCTATAAGCCTTCATTCGTGGGAACACTTTTCGGACACAAACTTAAATATGTGGAAGGCCGCGCCAAACCTACAGCGGAATTCTCATACAAGATCATTTACGGCCTGCTTAAGTTTATCAAAGATAAAGGGATGTCGCCCGAAATCGCCTGGCTGATGCTACCCCATGTTTATGAATATCCGAAACTCGATTTTGAGTCGGTGCTCACCAGTATCAAATACAAGAAAGTCAGCAAAGAAGAACTGCTGGGCAGTCTGCCTTTCCTTAAATCCAAATTTTCCGAGATCCGGCACACACAACGCGAAGGCATAGAAAAAGACTGGATCATGGGTCAGTTAAGAAAACTGGCGATCGGGAATATCCCGTTGGCCGAACTGGCAGAGAAACTCAGAAAAAGCAAATAAATGAGAGTTCCCGGAAACTCATTAAAACTCTAAAAGAAACAAAAAACAATGGCCGACGATATTTTCCAGGGATACAAAGGAGCTGCCCTTGAGATGCTCAAAAGATTCAATGTCAGGGTTTGGGGACAAGCGGAAGTCACAACCACACGCGGATTGTTTAAAGGAACGGTACTTCCAAGTGCCGAAAACGACGACGACAGGCATATTGTGATGAAGATTGCAACCGGCTATAACGTGGGGATCGATATTTCGACCATCACCGGGATGAAAGAAACCGGGTATAAGAAAGCAAACTATAAAATTCCGGAAAAGGAGTTTCCTTACACACAAGGGCTCCCGAAAGTTAAACTTATAGGTACCGGCGGCACCATTGCTTCACGGCTCGATTATCGTACGGGTGCCGTTATCCCGGCATTTTCGCCCGGAGAACTGTATGGTGCGGTGCCGGAACTTGCTCAGATCTGCAACCTCACAACCGAAAAAGTCTTCGCGGTTTTCAGCGAGAATATGGCCCCTGACAACTACCGGAAACTGGCCGTTGCCATTGGTAAAGAAATTGAAAACGGGGTGGAAGGTATCGTTATCGGTCATGGAACTGACACCCTGCACCACACTGCGGCTGCATTGACGTATATGGTTCAGGATTCGCCGGTTCCCATTGTGCTCGTTGGCTCTCAGCGCTCGTCGGACAGGCCCAGTTCGGATGCCGCCCTCAACCTTATGCATGCCTGTACCGCGGCCGGGCATGGCGATATTGCCGAAGTGATGGTTTGCATGTTCGGCCCCACCAGCGACGAGTACGGATTTCTCCACCGCGGTACCAGGGTAAGAAAAATGCACTCGTCCTACCGCTCCACTTTCCGCACCCTGGGCGATACCCCGCTGGCTACCGTTACCCGCAAGGGCGTTTTTCCAATTAAAAAAGATTATAACCCCCGCCGGAAAGATAAAAAGGTTACCATCCTTCCCTATTTTGAAGAAAAGGTGGCCATTGTTTATTACTATCCCAACATGCAGCCCGATATCATTGACTCACTGGTCGAAAACGGATATAAAGGCATCGTGATTGCCGGCACCGGACTGGGGCATGTGAACAAACCATTGTACCCGGCCATCGAAAGGGCCCATGCCGCCGGCGTACACATGTATATGACCGTGCAGACACTCTGGGGCTATGCCCACATGTTTGTTTATGATACCGGCCGCGACCTGATGGCCAAAGGCATAGTGCCGGCCGCCAATATGCTGCCCGAAGCCGCTTACATCAAACTGGGCTGGGTACTTGGTCAGACCAGCGACCCTGAGGAGGTCAGACGGATGATGCTTACCCCCGTTAAAGATGAGATCACCCCCAGAGAACCATACAACGGATACCTGGTTTATCAGGGTGGCGTACCTGAGGTGGAGGAATTTATCCGGAAAGTTCACAAGTAAATATACGGTTCCGGATCATCGGGCATTGCTTCTTCCATTCAGCAGGCAACTGGTTTTAAACCGCTGACATATAAGGCTTTCAGGGGTATTGATAATTATCGTACTTTTGCATGCCTTGATAATCCATAAGATATTTTGTCTGATCCCTGATGAAAAAAAGCCTTCTCTTCCTGCTCTTTACACTGATTGCACTTGTTTCAGGTGCTCAGGACACCATCACCGTAATGCATTACAACCTGCTGAATTACGGTAATTATACTTCATATTGTACATCATCCAACAACAACCACGAACAAAAGGACATCTACCTCAGAACCATCACCGGTCATGTGAATCCGGACATTTTCACTGTAAATGAAATCAGCCAGTATGAATTTTATCACAACCGGATACTCAGTGAGGTTTTGAATGTATCCGGAAAGGACTATTACAGGAAAGCGGCAATCACAAATATTGCCGACTCTTATATTATTAACGGCCTTTTCTACGATTCCCGGAAGCTGGTGTTGCATTCCCAGGCAGTGATGCAGTCATATGTCAGGGATATTAACCTTTACAGGCTCTATTTCCGGAGCCCTGCACTGGCGCAGGGCGATACGGTTTTTATCAACTGTATTGTCGCGCATCTGAAGGCCAGCTCCGGCAGTTCGAATGAAGAGGCGAGGGCGGTCATGACCAATTCGGTGATGAACTGGCTGAAAACCAATATGGCGCCCGGCAATTTTTTGATAATGGGCGATTTCAATGTATATACTTCTTCGGAGCAGGCCTATCAGAACCTCGTCAACCCGCCCGCTTCAAACCAGGGCTTCAGATTCTACGATCCTGTTGATAAACCCGGAGACTGGAACAATAATTTTTCTTTTGCCGCCTGGCATACCCAGTCGGTCTCATCTTCGGGCAACGGTTGCCAGGCCAGTGGCGGCATGGACGACCGTTTTGACTTTATCCTTGCCTCGGCCGGCATCATGCAGGGGAACAAAGGGGCCAGGTTTATTCCGGAATCTTATAAGGCGCTCGGACAGGACGGAAAACATTTTAACCGCTCAATCAATGATTCCCCGCAGAATAGCAGCGTACCATCCGATGTATTGTCGGCTCTTGCGGCGATGTCAGACCACCTTCCTGTAGTTATGAAATTAAAAATCAACAGCGGCCCGACGGGCGGGATAGCAGGCCCGGATGTATTTAAAAACGCATTTGTGTATAAAGGTGGCGACGGGTTGAATTACCTCTGCATCTATTCGGACAACAGTATTACAGTTGAAACCGGCATTTATGACCTCGCGGGGAACCTGAAATCCACCGGCATTTATCCGCTCTCCGGCGGAAGGAATGATATACTGATTGAATCTGACCGGCTCATGCCAGGATTTTACCTGCTGAACATCCGTGATAAATCAGGAAATGACGCTACGATAAAACTGGCTCTTTAAGTTCCGAAAGCAATCCTTTGGACAACGGGCTTCTGGCTGCTTCAGCTGCCAGTTGAAGATAACGGGCTGCCCTTTCCCGGGCGGTTCCGAATTCCGGCAATTTGCGTTTTCCATATGCAACCATTCTCGCCTGAAGCACAGAATCATGGTACAACAATAAAATTTTCTCTGCAATATCCCTGGCATCCAACGGGTTGAAATAGACTGCCGCTTCACCGCACACATTACGGGCAAAGGAAAGATCTGAGGTGAGTATGGGTAAGCCCATCTTCATGGCTTCGGGATAAGAAGCTGAAAAACAGTCGAGCAGTGAAGGCAGGAACATAAAATCGCACTGCCTGTAAAGATGAGGGCAATCCTCCACATTGATGCGATCGGTAAAATAAACGGATTTCCTGTTTAATGCCTGAAGCCCATCAAATTGCTCTTTCCTGATGGTAAGGATAAATTTTATCCGCAAATCCGGTTCCAGATTCCGCAATTCATTGATCACCCTGTTGATGATCTCAAGATTTTTATACCTGTGATTGGCCGAAATGGTAACCAGCCTCAGTTCCCCCTTCAGCCGTTCCGGCAGCTTAACCCTGTCGGACCACTGGGCCGGATGATTATAAATATTGCTGTATGTGTTGTGAACCTGAAAGATGCGCTTCTCATCAATTTTAAAAATGCTGATAAGGCGTTGCCGCACTTCTTCTGTTTCCACGACAAGATAATCCACATAGCGGGTAAAAAGCCATTCTTTCACAAGATTGACGAAATTACGCTTTAATAATTCAATCTTACTGATCACTTTAAAGTAGGGCGAATCCCGGTAAACAAAGAAAGGGATGGCAAAACCCGCGATATGGGGGGCAGAAGGCTTCCAGAATGTCGGCCCGAAAACAGTAAAAACCACATCCGGCTTGATCACACGTTCCAGCAGTTTCAGCCTGCTGAGCCGGCGATAGCTTAACCACCGCTTCTTCACCGCCCCCGGCTCTCCTGAAAAATCCAGAAATGAATAAAATATGAAATTATCAGGGAAACCCTGACCGGAAATCTGGCTTTCAACCTCGGCTGATAAAAAAATATGATATTCATTGCCTGGAAAATATACCAGCTCATTGATAAATGAAATGGCTACCTGCAACATCCCCCCCACATGAACATTTGATGCATTAATGATGAGTTTCATGTTGATCTGATAACTTGTTATTAACGAAGCAGCAGGGTTTGAATGTTTTACTTTTAGCTATATACTTAATGATTGAGCAATCATATTCAAGCATTAAAACTAAAAATACCGGATTTAATATGCCGAACCCGGATTACCAAAAATTTTGGCCTCTATAAAGATATGAAATAAATAAGTATTTGGTACAGGCAATCCCAACGAAATGATAAAATAAAAAAATCACATCTGAAGAAAGCAGTTTCACCTGAATAAAATGCCGGCCTTAAGGGCGATCCTGTTATAATGGGTAACTGTTTTTCTGCTGTAATTGCCGCTCCAGTCATAGCCGGGGGATGTCCGCGACAATTCCTGATAGCGGTAACCAATGCCTATTAAAAGGGCACTTCTTTCCCCGATAGAAATTTTCAATCCTGCCTCCGGATTAAGAAGCACTCCCCCGTAATTCCTGCCCTGGCTCCCATTCAGGTTAGAGTCCGGATTCTTTGACAGGGGAAATGCATAACCACTCCTCAACGACAGGTAAGGGGTCAGAACATCCGGCTTCATGAAAAATAATAATTCTGCAAAAACAGGCAAAACACTCCATCCGAAGTATTCATATCCCAGTCCGGCCCCTGTAAAAAGATTCTGATTCCATTGATACCCGTTGACCATGGTAATGGATGGGTAAGGGACAAAGCCGTCAGCTCCCTCGCCAAAAAGCAGGGAGCCGCTGTTCAGATTATAATAGCCGTTGCGTTTCTCCGAAGACGGCTGGCGAAAACCCTGAATATTGACACTATCCACTTCCCCTATGGGAAATAGCCAGGATCCGCAATTATTATCTATTCTGACACCGCGGAGGCTGTCACAATGAATCAGGTTTCCGGTAAGCATGGAACCCGATTTCAGGTAAATAACATCCTGCCTCCTGTTCTGGGCTGAAGCGACACCCGGCCAAAGCAACCCTGCAAACAGGCAAATAATTATGAACCTGCAGAAACGATTGAGATCAGACATCAGGCATTCTTTAAGGAACATACACCGGGATATGGCTGATAAGAACAAGGTTATTCAGGTCAGCGTAATCATATTGATACAGCCCCCCCGAGCCGATAAGCATCAACAGACCATTGTATGGGATAACATCATAGGTTTTAATATCCGGGAAGTGGGCCAGCTGGTTCAGGTGAATACTCATGGGGTCTGTGGCATCGTATACCTTCAGCCCTGCATCCCCGTCACAGATAAACAGAATGTGATTATCAATACCCAGCCCGTGAGGATTGAACATGGGATAGGATTTTACAAGAAAAGGATGCGCGAGCGATGAAATATCCACCACATCAAGCTGGTTGGTAAATCCGTTGCACTGTGTACCGGAACGAAGGGTAACATAAGCATAGTTCCCTTCTATAACGACCGGATCACACGAATTAATGTGCTCAAAAACGGAAACAAAAGCCGGCACGGCGGGATTGGAAAGACTATACACCATCATCCCTGTGGTTGTTCCGAGAAACAGGTGATTGTTATATGGGAATATGGTCTCAACCTGCCTGTCGAGCATAATTTCCGGATCAACAACAATACCCGGGGTGGAAGAAATATTGAACACCCTGAGCGAACTGTTGTGAACAGCATACAAATAATCTGAGCTCAGGGTAAACCTGGCCATTGAGCCAGCCAGCCCTGTGCCGGAAGAAGCTATGGAAACCTCATTGGACCCCAGGCTGGGAACGCCCATGTTATCAAAATACAGCGTCTCATTGCGATAGGTGTTCCCTTTTTCCACCAATTCAGTGACTTCTTTGGTTTCCCATCCAACAACAATCCCTTTTTCCCAGTCAAGACCATACACCGGGTAAGTGTAATCAAAAACCGGCAGCACATTCGGAAAGGCATCTTCAACCCGGTCGATCTCCACCGGATTCATCGGATCCGAAATATCAATAGCTACCAGATCAATGAAACTGTCTGCATAAAGAATGTTTCCCTTTATGGCGATATCATAGTTTCCCGGAATTTCCAGGAATGTGGTAATCACAGGATTAGCCGGATCGCTGTTGTCCACTACATGCACCCCTTTGCTTATCTCGTTAATGAACAAATAATTATCCTTAAAATAGATTTTACCCGGTTGTTCCATCTGCCGGGCATCCGATCGCTTTACCGACGCGCGGAACTCATCAAAGCCCATATATACGGGCACATTGGCGGTGTAGGTAACTTCCTCAAAAGTTTTATCCTGACAAGAATTAAATAACACTGACGCAGGCAGAATTAAGAGTATAGCAGACAGAATGAATTTCAGCGTTTTCATGATTCCGGAATTTTTAATTTCTGTTAATAGATGCCCCTTCGGCGCATTGGTTGCATCCGCAGGCAAGATAAAACCGGTTAACGGATTTTAATGCGGATTCCTGCTTGAAATGAAGGCCAGGCAACCCTTGCACTCCTGATGTTGTAAGGCTGTGATTTGTTCATAAAAAAGCATTGAACACCGGCCATTCCGTATAGTGACAAAGACCCTGAGAATTTCAGTTCCCCTCCCAGACCGGTAAGCGATGAAATCTGGAAACCGCTGATGCTTTCATGACTGTTTACTGATTCATTAAGAAGCCCGGAATGGTAGGTCGAGGATGTAACGCGGCTTGAGATGCCTTTTTCAAAAATAAAGGATTGCGATGCAAAAAATCCGGCACGTCGTCCGTCAATTACATTAAACCGCAAGCCAAGCGGCACGCCGAGATAGGTGAGTTCATTCCGGTATTCGCGGTAAGCCGAGTTAAACTCAGCAGTTCTTATCAGGTAACCCAGCCGTGAATATACCAGTCCGCTTTCTGCAGCCCATCTCCGTGCGAACGGTTTACTTATAATCAGCCCAAGGATAAAGGGTGCCTGATGCTCAGTACTTTCAACTTCATCAAAATACGATGTTTCTGCAGCCAGTCCTGAGGAAACAGCATCAAAACTGTAATTGCCCCTGTTCGATTCCATGGAATAATCCTGCTGCGTGAGCTCAATCGCGGGATTTGTTCCGTAATGCACGGCCAGTAACCAGCCATTATCCGGTACATTTTCGTTTGCAGGAGCTTTAGGTACGTTAGGTTCCGGCATTAAAGGAGCATTCCCGGCGATAACCGGTGCTACTACGGCGATTTCTGTTTCCGCTGCATAAGCTGCTTCATCACCCTGAATTTCAGTAAGCGTTTCCGGCCCGTCATGTACCAGAACTGCATCGGCCTCCCGGATTACTTCAGCAGGCAATGTTTCAGCAGTCATTGTAACGTCCTGAGGCGGAGGTCCGGAAATCCGCTTTTTCCCTGAATTCCGCATGGCAATCCGGACTTGCGCAACGGCTGGTTCTGTATCTGGCAGCCTTCCATCCGTCGCTTTACCCGAAAAATCTGAGAGAGAATCTTCTGAATGGGAAACCAGATTCTGTTCTGAAACCATGGCATCTCCGGAATGCGGCACCGGAACGATCAGTTTGTACCCGATGCCGATCAACAGCAACAGGGTGGCTGCAACCAGGGAATGTCTCAAAAGAATAAACCGCCTGCGGCGATGCATGCCCGACCGGATGCGATCCCACATGAGATCAGGCGGCCCGGCTTCAAACTGCGACAGTTGCCTGCCCGCCTGCTCTCTCAGATTATCCTTTATTCCTTTCATTTTTAAAATAGATTTAACTTTTTAAACGCTTCTGCAGCCAGCCCCTTGCCCTTGCATACTGCGATTTGGATGTCCCTTCACTGATTCCCAGCGTTTGCCCGATTTCTTTATGTGAAAAGTTTTCAACGACATAAAGATTAAACACAGCCCTGAATCCCGCTGGCATTTCCTGTATCAGCCTGACCAGCAGATCAGTATCCGGGATATCTTCCAACTCTTCCACCTGATCGCTCACCTGAAGGTCATCGTCCAATGGCGAAGCAAAACGGAAAACATCCTTTTTCCTGAGTATTTCGAGCGAGGTATTTACCATAATCCTTCGCATCCAGCCCTCGAAAGAACCTTCCATCCTGTAACTTTTCAGGCGGGTAAAAACCCTGATGAACCCTTCCTGCAAAAAATCCTCAGCCATCCCCTGATCGGCGGCATAACGAAGACATACCCCGAACATCTTCCGGGCATACGTATCATACAAACGCTTCTGGGCATGCACATCGCCTTTGAGGCAATCCTTCAGGAGTTGCTGTTCATCCATCAATAGTTCAGAAGCGCTGTTAAGTCCGGATCAAATCTGAGATGCATCATACACGCAATGGTTGCATGCTAAATTAGTTAATTGTTTGCAATCTGCCGGCTGCAGAAGTCATCAACCTTCGCCTGACAGTATGATTGACTGACAAAATAATCAGCTTCAAATCCGGCCGTCCAAAACATCAATAAAGTTTGAACCTTTCAATCAGCCGACATAATAATCAGCTAAATTTGCCGCTGTCATTACAGAACCGGAATTTAACTCCGTTATCAGGGCGAACCGGCAATCATTATAAACCCAATCCATGAATGCAGAAATCATTACCATAGGCGACGAACTGCTTATCGGGCAGGTAGTTGACACCAATTCCGCATGGATGGCGGAACAGCTGAACCTTATCGGAATCAGGGTAGTGCAGATCACGAGCATATCAGACGAGCGGAAGCACATTCTTACCACGCTGAAAGAAGCTTCATCGCGTGCCGACATTATTCTTATTTCGGGAGGACTGGGCCCCACGCGCGATGACATTACGAAAACCACCCTTTGCGAATATTTTAACACGAAACCGGTGTTCAACCAGGAGGCCTATGAGAATATCGTCCGGCTTTTCGGTTCGCGCGGATTCGTGATCACACCGCTTAACTGCGCCCAGGCGGAAGTACCGGAAAGCTGCACCCCGCTGCTGAATGTAAACGGCACAGCCCCCGGCATGTGGTTCGAGAAAGATGGAATTATTTACGTTTCAATGCCCGGCGTGCCATTTGAGATGAAAGGCCTGATGAGTACCCATGTGTTGCCACGGCTTTCGAAACTCAGCCCAAAGAGCATTGTGCACCGGACAATTCTGACACAGGGAGTTGGTGAATCATTCCTTGCCGCAAAGATTGAAGCCTGGGAAACCGCTTTACCCGAACATATCAAACTGGCTTACCTTCCGCAACCAGGCATTGTCAGGCTCAGGCTTACCGCTTCAGGCCCTGACGGGACACAGCTTGAAAAAGAAATAAATGAAAGGGTATCAGAATTATACAGCCTGATCCCGGATTATATTTTTGGTGAAGGCGACGAAACGCTTGAAATGGTCGTAAGCAACCTGCTGAAAGCCCATGGTTTCAGCCTTGCCACTGCCGAAAGCTGTACGGGAGGTTACATTGCCCACCTGATCACCAGCATCCCCGGAAGTTCTGCGTTTTTCAAGGGATCGGTAGTTGCTTATTCCAATGAGATCAAAGAACACCTGCTCGGTGTTTCACCCGACACCCTGACCCGTTACGGTGCCGTCAGCCAGGAAACGGTTTTTGAGATGGCCGCCGGCATTATCCGGCATTTTAAAGTTGACTGTGCGATTGCTGTTTCAGGAATCGCCGGCCCCGACGGAGGGACACCCGACAAACAGGTAGGCACCACCTGGATTGCAGTACTTACGCCAAAAGGCGCTGAAACAAAAATGTTCACATTCGGCGAGCACCGGGGCCGCAATATCAGAAGGGCAGCCCTGGCCGGGCTCGATATGCTCAGAAAACAACTCAACACATAGTTGCTGTAGTCAATGTTTATTTTCTCTTCCATTAAAACTGCTGCAGTCCAGAAAAATCACTGCTTAGCAACATGTTAACTTCTAAAGAATTACCGGCAGGCATAGAATAGCCTTATTAATAAATTTTACATTATTCAAGATAGATACATAATATTTTCAATATTTAACGGCAGGCATTACGATTTGTAAAGAATAGTTTTGCACATTTGTTGCCACGATAACCAAACTAAACCCTAATCCATGAGAAAAATTACTACCCTTGCTTTACTGGCTATTTTTGGCATATTCAACCTCTCCGCGCAGGTGCTGGTCAGCACGGATCCTATGCCCAGAAACGCCATTCTGGAAGAATTTACAGGCATTCATTGCACTTATTGTCCTGATGGGCATGCAATTGCACAGTCAATACTCGATAATAATCCCGGAAGGGCCTTTGTGATAGCCCTCCATCAGGGTTCATTTGCCTCGCCTTCGGCAGGGGAACCCGATTACCGTACGCCGTTTGGTGATGCGATAGCCGGACAGACCGGCCTTTCCGGATATCCTTCCGGAACTGTTAACCGGCATGTTTTCAGCGGGAGCAATACCGCACTCAGCCGCGGTGCCTGGGCCGGCGCCTGTGATCAGATCATGCAGGAAATTTCACCGGTAAATATCGGAATTTCATCGGAGTACGAAGCGTCTACCAGGCTGCTGACAATAAACATTGAATTATACTACACTTCCAATTCTGCAGCTCCCAGTAACTTTATCAACATCGCCCTTATTCAGGACAGCATCTACGGGCCGCAAACCGGAGGAGGAGCTGGCAGCAATTACCGTCATATGCACATGTTGCGCCACCTCATCACCGGGCAATGGGGGGATGAAGTTACCACCACAAGCAGCGGAACCCTTGTAAACCGCACTTACACATACAATGTACCTGAAGCCTATAACAATGTTCCGGCTATTGTCGGAAACATGAAGGTTGTCGCTTTTGTGGCCGAAGGCCATCAGGAGATTATTACCGGTGATGAAGTGGATGCAATCGGAGGAACAAACCTTTATATCGGAGAAATTACGTCGGCCGGACCATACATACAGCCGGGATATATGAATTTCGAAAACAATTTCATCATAGAAGCAAACAGCAATATTGAAGGAAGTAATGCCTTTGAATTCCGGCTCGAAACTGAGAATGCTCCGGAAGACTGGCAGGTTTCCTACCTGATCGACGGGGAAGAATATACCGCATCAACCGTCGTCAATCTTACCAAAGGCACACCAAAGCCGGTAACCATAAAGGTTATCCCCGGAGAGACACCCGGATTCCCGGGATACGTATTGAAAATGAAATCGGTTGACAACCCTTCTGCCCCGGAAAAACAATACAGGGTGATGCTGATTGCCGGTGTTACTGATTTATTGGTAAATGGGACCGGTGGCCCTGAAACCAGCCTGCATCAGGATGTTTACCTCGACGGATTTACTGCTGCAGGCATCACAGGATATGCTGTTACAAACGCCAATGCGATGCGTGATATGATCAATGCAAATGCCTACCAGGATGTTTTCACCTGCTGGCTGAACATCGCCTGGACCTTCCCTGCCCTGACTGACAGCCAGGCTGAAGCTGCAATGGATTTCATGGATGCCGGTCACAATATTTTCATTGCCGGACAGGACATCGGCTGGGACATCATGAGCGGGCAAGACGGTTCGAACGGCACTCCGGTGACGCAGAACTTTTACACCAACTATTTGAACGCCATCTATGTAGCTGATGGATCAAGCACGAATAACAAGCTGAATGCCAATACCGCTGATCCGGTTTTCGGTGGGGTTGCCCAGAGCAACATTGTGGATGTTTATGGTGGCAATATGTATCCTGATGAAATCAATGCCGGACCTGGCGCTGATATTATTTTTAATTATACGACCGCAGCCAAACACGCAGCGGTTAAATATGAGGCATTAAATTACCGCTCGGTCTATTTTGGCATTGGCCTTGAAATGGTTAGTAATGCGGATGTAAGAAACGAAATTATCAGCCTGAGCCGGCAATGGCTATCTGATGAAATGGTTGGAGTGGAGTACACACAGGCCATGCAAACCCTGATGAATGAGCAGAACTATCCCAATCCCGCTTATGATTACACCTGGATAAAAACCAATGAAGAGGCAAAAGGCGGAATCATTGAAATATATAACATGAATGGAAGCAGGGTAATCAGTCAGGCTACCGGCAGCTCCCTGCTGAACCGCATCGACCTGAGCGGACTGCCAGCCGGACTTTACACTTACAGGATCATTGCCGGAAACAAGACTTCCGGAACAAGGAAACTTGCTGTAATCCGGTAAAGTGCTGCCTGACAGAAACCGGCTCAGACTCTTATCTGAATCTGATAATTCAACCCGTTATCCCTGGGAATTTCATCCTCAGGATAACGGGTTTAAAATTTTCAGACATTTCATTGCTGATATGCCATCTGAATTAGATTATGTTGCGTTTGTTTCAGATCAGAACAACCCCACTTTCAATGAAAGTCCGCCGTTAAAACCGTCAAGCTCGCCGGACACGAAGTCCCCTGAATCAAAGGATGAAACAATACGGTAGCTTACACCCATACCCATCCTCAGCCAGCGGGCCACATTCACTTCAATTTCAACGCCGGGTTCGGCAATAAGAAAAGCTTCGGCATCGTCAATAAAAAAATCATCATAATCATACGGATGATAAATACCTGAAACCCTGTTGCGGGCAATACCCCCGGCTCCCAGCAATACAGGGAATGACAAATGCACGGGACGCTTCGGGAAAAGAATCGGCTCTATCAGCAAACCTCCGTACCCGCCGGCATAATTATACTTCCCGGTAGTGCCTGCTTCGCCGCGAAACGGCTCTGAAACAAAACCTTTCCCTGAAAATCCTACTGCAAGACTATGATTGGCTATCAGCGCAACCGAAGCGCCTGCATTTACAGCATCATAACCATCGATCCGGGAATAACCGGTTGTAAAACCAAAATAAAACCCGATATGACTTCCCGGCCCTGTCAGTGTCTTTATTTCATTGTGGTTCCTGCCTTGCTGATCAGGCATTTTCGCTTCAGATGATCTATCATTCCGCTTACCAAACAAATGCAAAGTATCCTGTGCGTTGGTGAACCGGGCGAAAAAAATAACAGCGATCAGCATCATGAAGAATTGTTTATTCATTGTCAGCTTGTTTTAAAGATTTATAATTTGATGTTAAAATTCATTACTTATTCATTTTCAATAATGTCTGCACAAAGCATTTGAGGATAATCTCCCTCTTCTGAGCAGTACATCCTTCGTTTAATCAGCCAGGCTGATGTCCGGAATTATATGGTTTCCTCACGACCCTGAGCCGGTGAATTGCCAGCGATCAATACCTGATCACCTTACCTGAACCGCTGATGTGAGAGATTACTCCCGGATTGCCAATGTAGTAAACGCAACCGCTGCCTGATATCCATGCTTCAAGTTCATCTGCCACCGTAACAAGGATATTACCGCTTCCGGAGATATTTGCATCGCAGTTTAACAGATCGCATTCCGGCGCCCTGATTTCACCCGAGCCGGAAACACGCAGATAACCATTCCCGGCCTGCCCGCCTAAGAATAAAATGCCTGATCCTGACACCGCTGCTTCTATGCTTTCGGCAATAAAACCAGATTCAATGCTGCCTGAACCGGAGAGTTCAATATCTGCATGATCACAGACGAATGTACCGCTTTCCAGGCGCCCGGAACCGGAGAGATGAATACTATTCAGCGCGGGCGTAGTGATATGTACTTCAACCGTAAAATGCTCGCGTATGTTGTAACCGTTTTTGAATTCCAGCATGAGCCGGTTTCCCGAAACAAATGTTTCCACATAAGGCAGCACATTGGATTCGCCTTTGACTTCAACAGCAGGCACATCACCCGGAATAATATACACCCGGAAGTTGCCTTTGGAAACAACACCGGTAAAGGAGCTGCTTCCACGGGTTTCAGAAATAATATTGTAATTCCCTTCAATTCTTTCGCGCATGCAGGTAGTGGATGCAAGAAGAATTAAAACCAGGAATGCAGGCAGACCGGCTTTCGACAGGGAATATTCTATAAACGCCTTTACTTTTTTCATAATCTTTAGTTTTTGATAAATGAATGACAACAAAATTTCTGAAGGGTTGGAAGCAGCGGAAATTTAATTTCTCAGCGGGCCAGATCAGGCTAAAACTATGCCCTCCGGCTGATCAGAGCCGGCAATCAAACAGGGTAAACCACCAGGAAGAAGATGCTATTTATTCAGCAAGGTCAGCGAACCCGCTTTCATCAGGAGGGTGACCTGCGAACTGCCGGTATGCCCGATTTCAGCACGGGCTTTAACGGTTCCGGTGGCCGCATTGACGACTTCCCTTTTAAACTGATTGTCAATAGACCCGGGTATGTTCAGGGTTGTTTTGGAATCATAATTCAGGTCGATGGAATAAGCAGTCTGGTTGTTGAATGAACATACCAGATCAGTATACTCAGACCTGACATAAACATGTCTGAAGTTTTTCGAAATGCCATTCAGCTTCAGATCACCGTAACGGGTATTCATGGTACATCCGGATTCCAGGGTGTTGATGCGGATGCGTGAGAAAGAAGCATCTCCGTCGAGAGAAGAACAGTTCCTGATGTTGATTTTATCCCTGACAGAATTAATTTCCAGGTTTGTAACCTTATCTATATCAAGATTTGACGATCTGCTGTTGAGTGAAAGGTTCGTCACCTGCTGAACCGAAACGTCAGAATAATTGATTTCAAACTGCCCGTGAACGGCTTCCTGTATGGTTGCGGATCCAAATTCAAGCTTAAGTTTGAAGGTTCCTGCAAAATCCCTGGCCTGAAGGTCTCCGTTCGACAGATTGATATCTGCGTTTTGCTTATGGCTGCCCAGGTATATATTCCCGAATTTATTCTCAATTTTTACCGGACTTGCTGCCGGAAGATAAACTGTGTAGTTGATCTGAAGGTTATTTCCGGCATTGATAACCTTGCCGGCATAGGTGACAACATCTTTCCAGAAAGTGGCGCTATTATCGTTAAAAACTGTGCGGGCACTGATAAAACCGGCCGCTGAAACCATTTCGCAGTCGATGGACGACAATATTTTGTTTACCCTGGCCTGTTGCTTCGACTGAGCGGTGATGCTGACTTCAAATCTGACGGAATCTTTTTCCCAGACCAAAACATTTACATTGCCATACTTATTGAAAACCTGCACCTGCGTGCCGGGTTTCAGCCGGAAACTCTTGTTCTCCCTTTTAGTTTCGGAGAACATTTGCGCCTGTGCCACCTGCGAAAAGCAAAGCATGCCGCCCAACATCAAAACTCCGAAAAACAGTTTCTTTATCATGATTCAATTTTCTTTTAACGAATACCAACAGTTCTTTTTGATTTACAACTCCTTACCGTACTCAGAATCATCGTTTGATTCCTTATCCGCCTGCCTGAGTTCCAACAGCATCTCATCCAGAATTTCGAGCTTTACCCGGTAAGACAGGATGATGGCCTCTATCACCTTTGCATCGGCATTACTTTCAGCCAGGTCAGTCCGCAATTCCGCCTTGCGCTGGTCCATCGCCCTGAACTCCTCTTTCAGGTCTTCAATGATCTCAGGATGATCCTTTGCATAAATTGCAAGCTCCTGTTCACGGCTTTGGATTTTGGATGTGTAATAGGCTTCGGCATCCGAGAGTTCATCAATGACATAATTCATCCCGTTAACCGCCTGCCTGTCTTCATCCTTGATCTGCATCCGGTTATCACGCGCATCATTCAGCATCCATGCTGCAGCAAAAATCAGCACAGCGGCCGCTGACCTCCAGGCAATGACACGCAACTTTTTCAATCTGCCTGAGCGGATTGGCAAAATCCTCTCTTCAATTACATCCCATGAAGCAGGGGGTGCCTCAAGGGAGTCAAACTCCCCGGCATGATCCCGAACAAAGCTTTCCAGGTTATCCTTTTTCATAACATTATTTTTTTCAGGAAACAGGCATTTCGCGTAAAATATCCCTTACCATCTGCCTGGCCCGCATAAACTGCGTTTTGGAAGTGGATTCGGATATCTTAAGAATTTCTGCAATCTCCGTATGATCATATCCTTCGATCAGGTAAAGTGAAAAAATCATTCTGGCTCCCTGCGGCAACTGATTCATAGCCTGTTTCACCCTCTCAACGCTGAGCCGGAGCTCCTCTTCATCAGGCGTATCATCCTGAGGCAAGGGATCGGGAACCTCCTCATCCACAAAAACAATTCTGCGCTTTTCAAGGGCATTAATACACTTGTTCACGACTATTCTTTTAAGCCAGGCGCCGAAAGCCGATTCGAACCGGAATGAGTCAAGGCGGTTGAACGCTTCAATGAAACCTTCCTGCAACATATCCCTGGCATCTTCAGCATTATTCATCATACGCAGACAAAGGTTATACATAGCCCTGGAATAGGCGCTGTACAGGTCATTGTAGGCTTTCCGGTTGCCGGCCAGGCATGCCTCAACGAGATGTCTGTGTATATCGTAGTTTTGTTGGTTCAAACTATCCGGATCCTGTTTTTATCAGACTAATGACAGAGAAATAATTTAAAGGTTGTAATGAACAGATAAATTTATGAATATTTTTGGTGCTCTTCATTGCTGACCAGATAAATGGCTCATTCCGGACTTTCTCCGAACCGGCTGAACTTAGTCCGCAACGATTTGTTTCATATTACCTTAAGGTAAATCCTTGTTATGCAAAGCAATCAAAATTCACAAAAGCATACACAACTGTATTTGTTCCTCTCTGCCATTTTCCTGACCAATGCGTTGGTTGCCGAATTTGCTGGAGTAAAGATTTTTTCCCTGGAAAAACTGCTCGGTCTGATGCCGGCACAGCTTCCTTTTTTCGGAGGGCAAAATCTCGATTTCAACCTGAGCGTGGGCGTTGTGATCTGGCCGTTGGTTTTTATTGTTTCTGACCTGATCAACGAGTACTTTGGTCGCGAAGGCGTGCGAAAAATCAGTTTTATCACCGCCGGGATGATTGCCTGGGGTTTCATAATTGTATTGGCAGGCACAGAGGTTCCTCCGGCGGATTTCTGGCAGGAACTTAACAGCACCGACCCCTCAGGTAACCCGTTTGATATCAACTTTGCCTATACCAGTATTTTCAGGGCGGGGATGGGCATCATCATCGGTTCCCTGACAGCCTTTCTCGTCAGCCAGTTGATCGATGCCTATGCTTTTCATTACCTGAAAGCCCTTACCGGCAGTAAAAAACTCTGGTTGCGGGCAACCGGCTCCACCGTGATTTCACAGCTGATCGACAGTTTTGTAATCCTTTTCATTGCATTTTACCTCCTCGGAAACTGGAGTATGCAACAGGTACTGCAGGTGGGACTGGTTCAATACACCTATAAGGTTTCACTGGCAATCCTGCTTACGCCCCTGATCTATCTGGCTCACTGGCTGATCGACGGATATCTCGAAGCCCGGGGAAAAATGTAAATGCGATTTGAGCCATTATTATTGAATTATCTGAATCAGGAGCAATAATCACAGAAAACAAGGTAAGTTATAATATATCGGGCAGTATGGAAAATAATAGAACATACTGAATGTCAAACCAAAACCGCTTGTGTACCCAACAGGAAGGCTCAGCCGGATAAATTATCAGTACTTCAGCCTTTCACCTGCACAACAGGTGATATTATAATTTTTATCCAATCCCCCGTTTCAGCAAAAAAATATCTGGTTATTTTTAATATAAACTTCTGTAACTTTGAGTAGTCTCTATGGCTTTAAAAGATAACTCCCGCTCTGTAACACAGCAGGGTACTTGTCGTGATATAGAAACATAACAATGAAAAAAATCCTTTTTGCCATTTCAATCTTAATATTGAGTGTTGAAACCGGCTATGCACAAACAAATGTTTACCATCCGTTTCCCGATTCTGCCATCTGGAGAGTGGACTATTATTATAACTATGCTTTTCAGCATCCATGCTATGTCAGGTATTATTTCCAGTACTATGTTCAAGGCGACACCCTTATAAATTCAGGCATTTATAAAAAAATATACAGATCTTCCGTTCAGGTAGACACCGTGTCATGCAATTCTCCGATGAATCCTCCGGCAGCTCCTGTTTCGGGTTATGTCGGGGCATTGAAGGATGATCCTCAGGCCAATAAAACATTTTTTGTTTTCCCTGATTCAATGATTGATTCTTTGCTTTATGATTATAATCTCGGGGTGGGCGATACGTTGAATGGTGTTATATCCCATTTCTTTGTCTATAATTTTGACCTGGTGGTTATATCAACCGACTCGGTTTTAATAAACGGACAATACAGAAAAAAATGGAATTTTGACATGATCGGACATAATATCTACCCCTATATCATTGAGGGTATCGGATCCAACTTTGGTTTGATAGAGCCTGTTTATTCATATGCTATTGATTTTACTGACAGGTATCTGGTCTGTGTCAGGGATGGCTCCGTTACATACTTTGTTTCAGATTATCCGTCAATAGCAGGCTGTGAACTTTTACTTAACAGCGGGCCTGAGATCAGGTTAACCGGAAAACCAACTGTTTTCCCGAATCCGTATTCATACAAAACGACCCTCAGATCAGATTTTAACCTCTCCGACGCAACGCTGACGATCATCAACTCATCCGGGCAAAAGGTGAAAATAATAAAGAATTTCAATGGCAGGGAAATTGATCTTTATCGCGATAATTTACCTTCCGGAATTTATTTGCTGATTCTGGAAAATGAGCACAATATCATTGCAACAGCGAAACTGGCAATTGTTGATTAATACAATTATCCTCACAAAAACAAAGGATAGATTTAAAACAATAATATTCAAACAAAGCGCATGCTTTACCTATAAATATTTGAATGTAAAAGGTATTCCCCCCCCTGCCAATCAGAGTTATAAAACCATCCTTCCGTGCTGTTCTGCGGGATCCACGCCCGGGATCATTATAAATAACGGGCAGGTATCGCTGGAAAAAGGAGAATCCTGCCTTATTAACCACTATGGGTATGGCTGCCTTTACGGACAAAAGAGGGGTTATTCGTTAAATGATGTGCTGGTTTTTCCCATCGGGATTGCTATCAGGTCATTAAATACCAAATATTTATCAGAAAAAAAATAATCATTACGGGTTAGGTTTATCCCTTAAAATGTTGCTCACTGAATCCTTGTACAATAAACAATTACACAGAGCTCACCGAGGTATCGCGGAGTAACACAGAGAAGAATACAACCCTCTTTGAATCTCTGTGCCTTCTCTGTGTATCTCTGTGCATCTCTGTGAAACTATTTTACAAATACACTGTAAATTACTAAGTACATCTTTAACTCCGGTACATCAAATAGCGAATTACCCCAAAAGAGATCTAAGTTTGTGAATTATTCGACGCGGCTCACACATCACCTGCCAGGAAATGATTGAAGACCGGAACAATACACCTGCAAGGTTTCATCGTTTATTTTACTTACCCCGACTAATTTACCTTGCTCATAGGGCGATTGACAGGTACCTGACTCCCGGCAGTGCAGGCTTAGCCCCTGCTGCTTTATTCCTATCTTTGCAAAAAACAGAGGATATGCCCCGGAAAAACCGGAAACAGGAAGAAATTATTCACGATTCGCATGAGCGGAGCAAAAAGTACGGGGTCACGCGCGATCAGCAATACCCGTCGCTGCTGCTTACCGAACAGGAAAAAGCAGTGTTGCTTGACGAAAACCGTGACCTGATCCGCGTTGCCGGTCCATTCCTCGACATGCTCTATAATTTTCTGGAAGGATCCGGTTTTATCATATTGCTTACCGATAAAAACGGGTGTATACTCAGCATAACCGGTGATCCTGAGCCCGTTGCCGCTGCTGCCGGATTGAATATGGCAGTGGGCGCGTTTATGAATGAAAAAAGCATAGGCACCAATGCCATGGGAACCGCGCTGAGTGAAAATTCTCCGGTTCAGGTATCTGCCTCCGAGCATTTTATAACCGCGTATCACCGGTGGACCTGTTCCGCAGCCCCTGTACATGATGATGCCGGGAACATCATCGGCACCGTTAACCTGACCGGAGGCCGCGAACTTGTTCATCCGCACACCCTCGGGCTGGTGGTTGCAGCCGTTACTGCCATCGAAAACCAGCTGAAAAACCTGAAAAATGAGTATCGCCTGAAGGAATCAGCCAGGTACATCAGCCAGGTGATGGACTCACTTTCACTGGCAGTGATGTCGGTAAGTGAAGACGGACTGATAACATCCGCCAACAAGATGGCTCATAAATTACTGAAATATCAGCATGGCATGCTTTCGGGAAAAGCTATCGGAAGCTGCCTACCCGATTATGAAAAGCTGCTTCAGACCATTCATGAGCCGGGCATTATGCTGGATGAAGACACACAGATCATCACATCAACCGGTCCTGAATCATTCAGCCTGAACGCCTACCCCATTACCCGGCCTGACGGCAAAATTGAAGGCATGGTCATCAGTTTCAGGGAAATGAAAAGGGTTTATAAGACCGTGAATAAATACACAGGTATGCATGCCCGGTACACCTTCGAAGACCTGATCGGTGAAAGTGATGAACTCAGGCGGGTTACCGAGTATGCGAAAACGGTATCCGACAGTCCGTCAACCGTACTGATCACAGGTGAAAGCGGCACCGGCAAAGAGGTGATCGCCCAGTCCATGCATAACCACAGCACCAGGGCATCGAATGGCTTTGTAGCCCTCAACTGCGGCGCCATCCCTGCCACACTTATCGAAAGTGAGCTGTTTGGCTACGACGAAGGGGCGTTCACCGGAGCCTTCAAGGGCGGAAGACCGGGAAAATTTGAGCTGGCCAACGGGGGCACCCTGTTTTTGGACGAAATCGGTGAAATGCCTCCCGATATGCAGGTAAAACTGCTGAGAACGCTGCAGGAGGGAGTGATTACCCGCGTTGGCGGCAGCAGACAGATCCCGGTAGATGTCCGGATCATCGCGGCAACGAACAAAAACCTGCAAGAAGAAATTGAAAAAGGTACATTCCGGAGCGATCTGTTTTACCGGTTGAGTGTCATCCCCATCCACCTGCCTGCATTACGCGAGCGCAGAGAGGATATTCCACTGCTGATCAGCTACTTCCTGAACCTGAAATCGGTAAAACTTAAAAAGAACACTCCGGAAATCAGCAAGGATTTGTTCATCAGGCTCACCGGTTACCATTGGCCCGGCAATATCAGGGAGTTGGAGAATTTTATCGAGAAATATGTAAATCTTGGTGGAGACCTTTCCTTCGACCCTGAATCATTTTCTGCCGGAAAACAGGGCGTATCAAAAGATGCAGCCGGCAATGGCAAGTCCGGAGAAACAATCCTCAACCTGGCTGAAGCTGAGAAACAAACCATTCTGGCCGCACTCGGGGCAACTGAAAGTAACATCAGCCAGACTGCCAGATTACTGGGTATCAGCCGGAACGCACTTTACGAAAAAATGAAGCGCCACGGCATCAGTTGAATTCCGGCTTACTGCATCCTGATGCACAATCAGCAAACCGGCTCCTTTTAAGAATTCTTCAAATAATGTCTCCGGGGGGTATCATGACCACGCTCTGCCTGTCATTTACCGGAATCCGCGCCTCAGAGATTTACTGAATCTCAGATTCAAATTCCGGGCCGGAAAGAAGTATTTCGCTGTTTACCTGCACTTTACACAGTATTTAGAAGAAATATAAATTATACTAAATTTCCACCTATAATGTCCGGAATTTCTACTTTTAGCGCAAAAACAATCAATCCATGCGCGTTGCACGAATTCAAAAAGCAGAAAAGCCTGTCAATGGTGAAGTTCCTGACCTGAACCTGCTGAATCCGCTTATAAAGAAATACAAAGGACGCAAGGGGAATATGATCCCCCTGCTTCAGGGAGCCCAGAACATTTATGGTTATATCCCCAAGCAAGCCTTTGAAAAAATTTCAGCGGATACAGGTTTAAGCCTCAGCGAGATGTATGGCGTGGCAACATTCTATGCACAGTTCAGGCTGAAACCCGTCGGAAAACACATTATAAAGGTTTGTCACGGGACAGCCTGCCATGTTCAGAATGCCAATTCCATTACCGATGCCATTCAGGATTCCTTAAAAATAAAGGATACAGAAACAACCGAAGACGGTCTGTTTACGCTCGAATCCGTAGCCTGTCTCGGATGCTGCTCCCTGGCGCCGGTGATGATGATCGGTGAAGACACCTTCGGAAAACTCACCGGGAAAGACGCGGTGAAGATTATCAAGGAAATCAGGTTAAAGGAAAACCGGCAGGAAGAAAAATAAACCACTGGATTCATATTGCTTTACATCACGATATATGAGTAAAACACAGGTAATTGTAGGATTGGGCAGTTGCGGCATCGCAGCCGGGGCCGGCAAGACCTACAACAAAATCAAGGCATTGAAAGAAGCCGAAAATCTGGACTTTGAATTGAAGAAAACCAGTTGCGTAGGCATGTGCTACCGCGAGCCACTGGTTGAAATCGTGGACAGCACAGGGACGTACCTTTATGGCGAGATTGATGAGGACAGGGTATTTGAGATTATCGACAAGCATATCGTCCAGGGAAGTCCGGTAAAAGAATATGTTGTACAGTCGGATCTTTTTAAAACGCCTGAAAATGAATTTCTTGACGAGCAGGTAAAAATTGTGCTGCGCAATTGCGGCCATATGGATCCTGAGAGCATTGAGGAATACGAGGTGCGGCAGGGTTATGCCGCCATCCGCAAAATTGCCGGAGAGCAGATTTCAGGGGCGGATGTAATCCAGAAGGTGCTTGATTCCGGAATCAGGGGCCGCGGTGGCGGAGGGTTTCCCACCGGCATGAAATGGCGGTTCGCCGCCGGCAATCCTTCTGATGAAAAATTCATCATTTGTAATGCCGACGAAGGCGATCCGGGAGCTTTTATGGACCGTTCCGTATTGGAGGGGGACCCGCATTCCGTGCTCGAAGGCATGATTATCGGCGCTTATGCCATCGGCGCCACTGAAGGTGTCATTTATTGCAGGGCGGAGTATCCCCTGGCCATCAAGCGGCTGAATATTGCCCTGGAGCAGGCCCGCGAGCATGGCTATCTGGGGAAAAATATCCTTGGAATCAAAGGATTTAACTTCGACATACACATCAAAGAAGGGGCGGGCGCTTTTGTCTGCGGCGAGGAAACTGCCCTTATTGCATCGGTGGAAGGCGAGCGCGGGATGCCCCGGAAACGCCCTCCATTCCCGGCGGCTTCAGGATTGTGGCGCAAGCCCACCAACATCAACAATGTTGAGACTTACGCCAATATCCCCTGGATCATCCTCAACGGTCCGGAAGCCTATGCAAAATATGGCACCGAAAAAAGCAAGGGCACCAAGGTGTTTGCCCTCGCAGGAAAAATCAGGCGTTCAGGCCTCGTTGAAGTCCCGATGGGCATCACCATCAGGGATGTAATCTTTAAGCTGGGCGGGGGAATCAAGGATAACAAAAAATTCAAGGCCGTTCAGATGGGAGGTCCCTCAGGCGGGTGTATTCCCGAATACCTGGCCGACACCATCGTGGATTACGATTCGGTGAATGCCACAGGCGCCATTATGGGATCCGGCGGTATGGTCGTGATGGATGAAACCACCTGCATGATTGATGTGGCCAAGTTCTTCCTTGATTTTACTCAAAAGGAAAGTTGCGGAAAATGCACTTTCTGCCGTATAGGAACGAAACGCATGCTGGAAATCCTGAACCGCATCACCGAAGGAGAAGGCAGGGATGGCGACATCGAACTGCTTGAAGAACTTGCCTACCAGATCAAAGACACTTCGCTTTGCGGACTCGGACAGACGGCTCCGAACCCCGTGCTCACCACCATCCGTTATTTCCGCGATGAATATGAAGCACATATTTATCACAAAAAATGTCCGGCCAAAGTCTGCAAGAAATTGCTGACGTATGAGGTAGATCCGGAAAAATGCACCGGATGCACGGTTTGCGCCAAAAACTGCCCGACCCATGCCATTGATGGCGACAGGAAGCAGATTCATTTCATCCGCCAGGATGCCTGTATCCGCTGTGGCGAGTGCTACTCGAGATGTAAATTCGACGCCATCAAAATCTTCTGAACCGGCTATTTTTAATAAAAGCAAGAGAATCCAATGAAGAATAAAGTCAATATCATTATAAACGATCAGTTGGCAAAGGGTTACGAAGGTGAAACCATACTTTCCGCAGCCCGGAGGCTGGGCATTGAAATTCCAACCCTTTGCGACGATCCCCGGCTTGCGCCTTTTACATCCTGCTATGTTTGCGTGGTTGAGGTTGAAGGGATGCGCGGCATGCAGCCATCCTGCTCTACACGCATTACTGAAGGTATGAAGATCAGCACCCACAGCGAAAAGGTGCTGAAGGCGCGAAAAACAGCCCTGGAGCTGATGCTCAGCAACCATTATGCCGACTGCACAGGCCCGTGTAAACAAACCTGTCCGGCAGGCGTGGATGTTCAGGGCTATATATCACTGATTGAAAAGGGATTATATAATGATGCCGTAGCAGTTATCAAGGAAACAAACCCGCTGCCGGCCATCTGCGGACGTGTATGTGTGCGCCCCTGTGAAGTAGCCTGCCGCCGCAACCTGCTCGACGAGGGTGCGCCCGTTGGCATCGACTACCTGAAACGGTTTGCTTCCGACATCGACCTCGATTCACCAAATAAATTCAAACCGCACATTCATCCCGACACCGGAAAACGCGTTGCCGTTATCGGCGCAGGGCCGGGCGGACTTTCTGCAGCATTTTTCCTCAGAAAAGAAGGACACGCGGTGGATATTTATGAGGCCAGCCCCGCTGCCGGCGGATGGCTTAGGTATGGCATCCCCGAATACCGCCTTCCCAACGACCTGCTCCAGCGTGAAGTGGATAATATCACTGAAATGGGCGTGAATATTCACTATAATAAACGGCTTGGTGATAACATCAGCTACAAGGACCTCAGGTTAAAATACAACGCAACCATACTTGCCATCGGTTCTCAGAAAGGCACCGGGATAGGCTGCGAAGGCGATGATGCAGACGGCGTATTTGCCGGCACCGATTTTCTGAAAGCGCTGGAGTTAAATAAATCCGATAAACCGGATTTCACCGGGAAAACCGTGGTAGTTGTCGGAGGCGGCAATACCGCCATGGACTGCTGCCGTACTTCGCGCCGGCTCGGCGCTTCAAAGGTTTACGTAATATACCGCCGCACCGAAAAGGAGATGCCGGCCAATCCGATCGAGATCCATGAATCAAAGCTGGAAGGTGTGGAGTATATGTTCCTGACGCTGCCGCTGAAAGTTAAGAAAGATGAAAAGGGTCATATTAAGGGAATGATCTGCATCCGCATGGAGCTGGGCGAACCAGACGCTTCGGGCAGACGCAGACCGGTACCTGTCCCCGACAGCGAATTTGAGATTGACGTGGATATCGCCCTGGCAGCGATCGGTCAGAAAACCGATATACATTTCCTGAATGACATCAATTCGAATGAAACCACGGGTCAGCTTGCCGCAAATAAGTGGGGAGATCTTGATGCCGATAAAAACACCCTTCAGACGGGCATCCCTTCAATGTTTGCCGCAGGCGACGGGGTGACCGGCCCGGCTACCCTGATTCAGGCCATTGCCCAGGCCCGGATCGCAGCGCTCAGTTGTCATCAGTACCTTACCGGTCAGCCGGTGAAGCCACGCAAAAAAGAGTTTATCAGCAAACGGGAAAATTTCAGAGAACAAACCCCTGCCGACTTTGCCGGAAAGTTTGCCCGCCAGCTCAGACATGAAATGCCGGTGCTTGACCCTGAGCAGCGCAACAATTTCATGGAGGTTGAACTTGGATATGAAAATGAAGCGGTTGCCGGACAAGAAGCAGCGCGGTGCCTTGAGTGCGGTTGCACGGCCTATTTTGACTGCGATCTGAAAAAATACTCCACCGAATACGAAGCGGAACAAAAGCATTTCGAAGGTGAACATCGCGAGTATGAGGTAGATTTCAGACACCCCTACATCGAAATTGACAACAACAAGTGCATATTGTGCGCCCGTTGCGTCAGAATCTGCCATGAGGTGGTCGGTGCCAACGCCCTGGGCCTGGTAAACCGGGGATTCGACACCTATGTGGCGCCAAGCATGGGCAATTCGCTCAGCGATACCTATTGTGAATCCTGCGGGCTTTGCCTTTCCACCTGCCCTACCGGCGCCCTTTCCGAAAATAAACTCTTCAAACCCGGACCGGTAATGACAGGAAGTTTCAGCACCATCTGTAACTACTGTTCCGTGGGATGCACCCTCGAAATCCATCACCGCAACGGTTTTGTGATGGAAGTAAAAGGAAAAGAGGGCCTTGTGAACCAGGACGGGAACATCTGCAGGTACGGAAAATTTGGCTATCAGCACCTGAATGATAAAAGCCGGCTTGCCGTTCCTATGCTTAAAAAGAATGGAAAACATGAGCCCATTGAATGGGACGAGGCATTTGAAATCCTTGAGGCAAAGATCAGGTCATCTGTGCCGGGGGAATCTGCATTTTTTGCCGGGGCCCGCCTTACCAATGAGGAACAATACCTGGTGCAGAAACTGGCGCGCGCTGGTGCAAAAACCAACAACATCGGAAGTTTCCATTACCTGGGTCGAGGCACAGGGTATACAAAGCTTACCAAAGCCAACCTGCCTTTCCCCGAACTTACCGAATCGAGCCGTGTATACCTGCTGGGAGCAGAAGTAAGCAGTGACAATGCCGTTGCCGGTTTTATGATCTGGAATAACCGGAAGATGAAAGGGATTCCGGTGGAGGTAATCACTGCGCTTGACAAAAGTACTTCGGAGCATAAAGCCGATAATATTATCAGGATAAAGTCCTATTACCACTTCGTGAAAGCGGTGAACCATTATCTGCTCACACATAAGCTGGAGAATCAGCTCTTTATAAGAGACCTGATCGATAATTTCGATGACTACAAAACCCATACGCTGCGTGAATCTTTTTCAGATCTGGTAAAGGCATCGGGTGTTGACCGTGAAGAAACCATCATCCGGTTTGCGGTAGATTACAACAATGAAAAAGCGGCGGTCATTGTTTTTTCTGAAAAGGAATTGTCGGGACGCACCTGTTCCGAAATCTTCAACCTTGCCTGCATCACCGGCAAACACGGGAAAACCGGCAGCGGGCTGATGTTGCTGAAAGAAAAAAACAACAGCCATGGTTTGCACGACATGGGCGTAATGTCAAACCTGGGGCCCGGAGCCTGCGACTGGCAGGACCCCATTCTCAGACAAACCTTTGAACACAGCTGGAACTGCGGGGAACTGCCATCGGGGAACGGTTGCACCCTGCATGATATGCGCAGTGGCAAATACAAAAACCTGTTTATATTCGGCGAAGATCCTGCGGGATGCGCTATTAATCAGGACGAAGTCAGGAATTGGTTTTCCAAAGCCGGATTCGTAATGGTGCAGGATTATTTCATGACCGAGACGGCAAAAATGGCTGACCTGGTATTGCCGGCTTCCCTGCCCTGGGAGACAGGTGGCACCTTTACCAACAGTCAGAAGGTGATCCAGAAAATCGACAAGGCTTCAGAACCTGTGATACAATGCGAAGGCTGGAAACAAACTGATATTTTGCTATCGCGGCTAGGCCTGGGTACTTTCGAAACGGTTGACGACATCATTTTCGAAGTCGCTTCGCTGCTGCCAAAGTATTGCACCAGCAGTAAACTACGGTTCAGGATAACGGAAGAGGACAACTTTAACCCTATGTTCAGGCATGGGTGTGATGCTGTGAACAGAAGATTCGACCTGGAATTTGAGAAGGCATTTTCAGAATCATAATGCCTGATCGTATTGATGGAATATTTTCAGCCAGTAAACGGCAGCATTAAGGTATTATAAATTTTCCGGATAATCCGGCACCGTTCTCATAACGGAGCATGAAAAGGTATATCCCTTTGATAGCTGGCTTTCGGGTGAGCGTAATACGTCTTCGATCAAATATAAAACTATCAATGCTTTTGCCGGAAATATCCAGGATCGACACCCCGCCTTTGCGCGCCGGCGGGTTTTCAACGGATAATTCAGCACCCTGATCTGAATAAAGGATGGTATAACCCTGATCACCAGAAAGAATGAATTCAACCTCCAGAGCGGAAGTAAAACCAGTATTTCCAAGTTCAAGGCGATAGTAGTTCTGGGTGTTCGGAACAGGCAGGCTGTCGGTAAAAGTGAAAGTGACAGAAGTTTCAGGGTTACCGCAGATACCGGGAATCTCTCCGATCTCATCATAAAACAGCCCATCCGCAGATCTTTCGATACGTGTTCCTTCACAAAGACTCCCACTACGGAAAGTCCAGCGAAGGAATACCGAACCACCCTGCTGGTAACCTGAGAAATCCTGAAGCAGGGGATGAGATTGCGACCATCCGGCAAAGGAAAGTATCAATACAAAGAAGACAGAAAAAAGAAATTTATCGATAGTGTTCACAAAGAAAGAAACGATTGCTTAAGGATTAAACACCAAACTTTCTCACATGTTTTAAACCCGGTTTAAGCACCAGCAAAATCTTAAACAGTTAAGCGTTTGGAATCAATGCATCATTCAGATGCTATCATCTTACAATTCAATGGCAGGAATACCTTAAGCGATTATTTTCTCTTTCTGAAAAGCCGTTTAAAGAAAGATTCCTTTTCAGGCTTTTCCGTCCTGCTGTTCTTAACCTGACTTTCAGGCTCCTGATCGGTTCTCGATTCAAGAACTCTGCCGATAAACCCTTTAAGCCCTTTTTGACGGAAAGGGTCACACAGTAAAAAAGCATACTGGTCATCCGGGAATCCGAACGATGTCAGATATCGCCCGTTCAGTTCGGAATCCCTCTCAATGCCTCGTATAATCTTCGCAACAACCGGCAAGGCCAGTGATGACCCGGATCCATTTCCTGTGAAAAAATGAACATCAGGCGTACGGGCCCCCACCCATGTTCCAATCACCAGATCGGGTGTATAAGCGATAAACCATGCATCGGAATAATTCTGGGCTGTTCCGGTTTTTCCGGCCATTTCGGCACGGACACCAAACTGACTGCGCATTTTGGATCCTGTCCCCTGATTGACAACCTGTTGAAGAACCGCTGTAAGTTGACGGCTCGTCTCCATACTGAAAACCTGCCTGGCGTCAGCTGCCTTATTTACATATAAAAGATTGCCGCTGGCATCGGTAATCTTTTCTATCATAAACAGATCATGCAAATTTCCCTGGTTTGCGAAAGCGCCGTAAGCCCTTACAACATCGTACAAAGACAGATCCAGGGCCCCGATTGATACTGCAGGTGCATCAGATACAGTTGCAAAACCAAGTTTATTACAAGTATTAATAATGCGGTCGCTGCCTGTTCTGAAATACAAATCAATTGAAGGAAGGTTCATAGAATGTGCGAGGGCGTACCAGAATGCCACGGAACTGTCAGGGGTAGAGGTGTGATCAGCATTTTGAGGCTCCCAGCCTTCATATTGATCATAACGTTTTACCTCATTTTCAAGATAATCGCATGTTCCGGTACCGGATTCCAACGCCGTTGCATAAACGAACGGTTTAAACGCCGAAGCAATCTGCCGGTGCGACAAGACCATGTCGAAAGGAAGCGATCTGTAATGATTACCTCCGATCCATGAAATGACTGCGCCGCTTTTCGGATCGCTGATCAACACAGCGGCATTGAGCATGCTGTAGTAATGCCACATACTATCCAATTTGCTTATAACCTTCGAAGAGTACCCGTCCCATTCAAAAATCCACCTTTCCGCTTTATACTTATCCTGCTCAAATGTGGCCGATTGTCTGCGCTGTTTGTCGTACCATTGTTTTTTGAAATTCCGGACATTAAGCTCCTTATCCAGAACCTGCTGCATTTGACTGAGATGGGTTTTTACAGCGTCTTCAGCAAGACCCTGTATTCTCATGTTCAAGGTAGTGTATATCCTGAGTCCATCCTTTTCCAGGTTGTACTCCTTGCCTGCGCTGATGCGTATTTCTTCAAGCAGTGCCATCGTTTTTCTTCTGACCTGATAAACGAAGTATCCTGCAGGGGTACTTAAGCTCAGGTTTGCATAATTGAGCATCAATGGCAATTTTATCAGACTGTCGGCAATTTCGGACGATATAAAGTTTTGATCTGCCATAAGTTTAACAACCAGGTTGCGCCGCGAAACTGCTTTATCAGGATTTTTTCGCGGATTAAAATGCGTATTGGCTTTCAATGAGCCGATCAGCACAGCCGATTCCTCTGCTTTCAATGCACTCGCCGGTTTATTAAAATACCGCCTGGCGGCAGATTCAACGCCGAAAACATCCTCACCGAAAGGCACAGAATTGAGATAAAGCAAGATGATTTCATCTTTGCTGAGAACTTTCTCCAAACGGGCAGCTATGATAATTTCCCTGACTTTGTTTACCGGTAGGGTCAATAATCCATGGTCACTGCGACCATAAAGGTTCTTGATCAGCTGCTGAGTAATTGTGCTGCCCCCTCCTTTTTGGTCGCCCGACAAAATGCTTTTGAAAAAAACGCGGAAATAACTTTTCAGGTCATATCCCCTGTGCGTAAGAAATCGCTTATCCTCCGTCGCGATCAGGGCATTTTTAAGATGATCAGGAACATCTTCATTTCCTATGTTGGTCCGGTTTTCAGCAAAAAATTTCCCAATCAGCTGATTGTCGGCAGAAAAAACCAGTGAAGCTTCCTCATTGCGGATTGCTGACAGTTCTGCTTTATCGGGCAATGAACCGAAAACTCCGGAATAAACCGACAAAAAAAACAGTACGGCCATCAGCAATACCGAAAAAATCAGCAGAACAAATAGTTTTAGCGATCTTACCAGTACCCGGCGATTGTTTATCTGCATAGATGAATTGAAAACTGAAATGGGATATCCAATTAAATCTTATTAACGTAACCGGATACGCAAAATTATAAACGACGTTTAATGCATTAATTATGTGATACTTATAAAAATTATTTTCAGTATTAAATTCCGGAACCTATCCGAAACACCGTGACATAAAACAGGGTTTTAGTGCAGAATTGTGTGAAAACGGCCCTCCTCAGTTTATCAGAATGAACAATGCTAAGCGAAGCTTTTAATAGTCTGAATTCCTGAAAGCATTATTCAGAATTTCAGTAGCTTGCATCAGCATTTCATCAGAAAAATCGAGATGGGTCACAAAGCGGATGGATTGTTTGTCGAAAGCGATTGCGCGGAGCCCAAACGATTCAAGCAGGTTTACCACAGCAGCAGCCGTAAGCGGAGCGGCCACTCTGAAGATGACAATATTTGTATCAACCGGCAAGACCGCTTCCACCCAACTTAAGGTTGACAGCATTTCGCCCAGGCTTTTTGCCCTGCGATGATCATCTTTTAGTCGATCAACATGAAAATCAAGTGCATAAATACCCGCAGCGGCCAGATATCCTGCCTGTCGCATACCGCCTCCGAACACTTTTCTCACCCTTCTTGCGCTGCGGATGAAATCATGATCACCCAGCAACACCGAACCTACCGGAGCGCCCAACCCTTTGGAAAGGCAGAGGGAGATGCTGTCGAACATTGCACCGCAATCCTGTGCAGACTGCCCGGTAACAGCCAGGGCATTAAAAATCCGGGCACCGTCAAGGTGATATTTGAGTCCATTGTTCCGGCATACTTCTCCTATTGCAGCAAGTTCCTGATTGTCGTAAACAGCGCCGCCGCCTTTATTCATGGTGTTCTCGACCTCCACCATAGCCGTGCGCGGACGATGCAGGTCATCGGGGTTGATATGATCCAATACATCCTGCGCGGTAATCATTCCGCGTTCACCCTCCAACAGACAAACCGAAAGCCCGGAGTTCGACATCACTCCGCCTGCTTCATAGTAATAAACG
>JABNAD010000319.1_pt1 | contig 33831 bp, 29 predicted proteins | sample 7240381 | NCBI WGS metagenome assembly JABNAD01 (sample SAMN11332834, study PRJNA596920) | anaerobic digester metagenome | biome: digested sludge; isolation source: digested sewage sludge-derived enrichment culture grown on H2/CO2 | place: Germany: Goettingen
GCAATTACCTCAGCATCTTCAAACGCCAATTTGAAGTCCATGCAGCGCGTCGAATTGCAAATAATCCTAATTTTGGACAAAAAAATCTCTTAGTGCCTTGCGGCTCTAAGAGATTTTCTTGGTGGAGACTGGGAGACTCGAACTCTCGACCTCCTGCGTGTGAAGCAGGCGCTCTAACCAGCTGAGCTAAGCCTCCACATCCGATATAAACTTTTCGTACCCATCAGCCGTCGTTTTCACAACTTAGGATAGGTTGGTGACCCGTACGGGATTCGAACCCATGTTACAGCCGTGAAAGGGCCGTGTCTTAACCACTTGACCAACGGGCCATATCAACTTTTTCGGGAATCCCCCACGGGACACATTGTGTCCCGTGGGAATTCTGGTAGCGGCACCTGGATTTGAACCGGGGACACTGCGGGTATGAACCGCATGCTCTAGCCAACTGAGCTATGCCGCCGAATGCAATCGTCTCATGACGGGCGAGAATTACTATATCAGATAACCTGCATTTTTGTCAAGGGGTTTCGCGAAAATTCTATAAAAAAAGAAATTGCACGACGTTATCGGCCCCCGCCGGGAGCGCTTTGGCGCTCCCGGCAAAGGGTTTTCGATTTTTTCTTAGTACATGCCTCCCATGTCGGGAGCAGCAGGTGCAGCTGCGGGAGGCTCGGGCTTATCAGCAACCAAAGACTCGGTGGTCAGCACCATGGCCGCAACGGAAGCGGCATTCTCCAGAGCAGAGCGGGTCACCTTGGCGGGGTCGATGATACCGGCGGTCACCATGTCGCAATACTCTTCCTTATAAGCGTCGAAGCCGTAGCCAACCTTACCGGAGGTGCGGACCTTCTCCAAAATCACAGAGCCGTCCAGTCCGGCATTGGCCGCGATCTGACGAATGGGAGCTTCCAGAGCCTTGGCAATCAGACGCACACCGGTCTTCTCGTCGCCCTCCACGCTGGCAATCAGCTCTTCCACGGCGGGGATCACGTTAATGAAGATGGTGCCGCCGCCGGCAACCACGCCTTCCTCAACAGCGGCGCGGGTGGCGTTCAGGGCATCCTCGATGCGGAGCTTCTTCTCCTTCATCTCGGTTTCGGTAGCAGCGCCGACCTTAACGACGGCCACACCGCCAGCCAGCTTTGCCAAACGCTCCTGCAGCTTTTCCTTGTCGTACTCAGAGGTGGTGTTGGCAATCTGCGCACGAATCTGGCCAACCCGGTCCTTGATCGCGGAGGAATCGCCTGCGCCGTCTACAATGGTGGTGTTTTCCTTGCTTACCTTCACCTGACGGGCGCGGCCCAGCATATCCACGGTGGCGCTCTTCAGCTCCAGACCCACTTCCTCGCTGACCACAGTACCGCCGGTGAGGGTGGCGATATCCTGCAGCATCTCCTTGCGGCGGTCACCAAAGCCGGGGGCCTTGACGCAGACCACGTTCAGCGTGCCGCGCAGACGGTTGACGATCAGGGTGCTCAGGGCCTCGCCCTCCACGTCCTCAGCAATGATCAGCAGCTTCTTGCCGGCCTGCACCAGCTGCTCCAGCAGGGGCAGGATATCGGCGATTACAGAGATCTTCTTATCGGTAATGAGAATGTAGGCGTCGTCGATGACAGCCTCCATCTTCTCTGTGTCGGTGCACATATAGGGAGTGATATAGCCGCGGTCAAACTGCATGCCCTCCACGACTTCGCTGTAAGTCTCGGCGGTCTTGGACTCCTCAATGGTGATGACGCCGTCGGCGGAAACCTTCTCCATGGCGTCGGCAATCAAATTGCCGATCTGGTCGTCGCCGGAAGAGACAGCGCCCACGCGTGCGATATCCTTGGAGCCGTCCACCTTTTTGGACTGCTTCTTCACCTCGGCAACAGCGGCCTCAACAGCCTTGGCCATGCCCTTTTTCACCACGATGGGATTTGCACCCGCGGCCAGATTCTTCAGGCCCTCGGCGATCATGGCCTGCGCCAGCAGAGTGGCGGTGGTGGTGCCGTCACCGGCAACGTCGTTGGTCTTGGTGGAAACTTCCTTCACCAGCTGCGCGCCCATGTTCTCAAAGGGATCGGGCAGCTCCACTTCCTTGGCGATGGTCACACCGTCGTTGGTGATGAGGGGAGCGCCGTACTTCTTGTCCAGAACCACGTTGCGGCCCTTGGGTCCCAGAGTAACCTTGACGGTATCCGCCAGCGTATCCACGCCGGCCTGCAAAGACTTGCGGGCTTCCTCGCCGCGCAGAATCAGTTTAGACATATCGCATTACCTCCAAAATTTAGAAGATGTTGTTGTGATTCACGCCAATTCGCCGCAGGCGAATCAATCAAAATCATTTTTGGCAGGGCGTGTACCTGCCAAAAATTCCGCTGTCCCAGCCGCCTTGGGCGGCGGCGCCAGTGCGCGCACTGGCGAGGGGAATTTAAAGGGGAAACGAGGTTCCCTTCTTTACTCAACGATGGCCAGAATGTCGCTCTGGCGCACGACGACATACTCCTCGTCGTCCAGAGAAACCTTGCTGCCGGAATACTGGCTGGTAATGACCTTGTCGCCGACCTTCACGGTCATGACCACGTCCTTACCGTCCACATTGCCGCCGGGGCCGACGGAAATAACTTCAGCCACAGAGGGCTTCTCTTTGGCGGAGCCTGTGAGGATGATGCCCCCCTTGGTGGTCTCCTCGGTCTCAACCATTTTCAGGATGACACGATCTGCAAGCGGTGTGAGTTTCATAGAAAACTGCCTCCTTATTATATAAAAGAATTTACAAAATCAGCGTTAGCACTCAATTCCTTCGAGTGCTAACGGTGCTATCATAGTACATTGTCTTCCGTTTGTAAAGGGGGTAACTATGAAAAATTTGTGAATTAGCAAAAGCTAGGCGGGAAAAACGCCAAAATGAAAGGCAGCGTTTTAATCAGCCCCGCATTCTTGGCGCCACCGATTTCCCTGTTTCACCGACGTGCACCCAGCGGTTCGCCGCAGTTTGTCCCCGGATAAACAGCGGCCGCCGCCGAAAATCCGGCGGCGGCTGTTGTTCTTTTATTGAAACGCGGCTCGCAGATACTACTTTTTGTATTTCCCTGTCGAAAAATCACTTTCCGTACATAAATAAGTCGCATTTCAGCATCCCGTTATAGAGCTTGCGCTTCTTATCTGCCTGTTTGCCAAAGGTCCGCTCAAACTCTGTGTGGGACGAGAGCACCAGCACCCGCCACTTGGGCGGCAGCTCCCGGCAGGCCAGACCAAAGATACGGTACAGCTCCTCCGCCTCCGCGTGCTCCATCAGCCGCTCACCGTAGGGCGGGTTGGTCACAAGCTGTCCATACTCGCTGTCCCGGTGGAATTTTCCCGCGTCAGCCACCTCAAAGCGGATGCAGTCCTCCACCCCGGCAAGCTCCGCGTTGTGCTTTGCCAGCGCCACGGCCTCTGGATCGATGTCCCCGCCCCAGATGTCATAGGTCCCGTGGAATTCCTTATCCATGGCCTCGTCCCCGGCCTCCAGCCAGAGCTTGGTGTCCATGTTTTTCCACTTCTGGGCGGAAAAGCTGCGGTCAAGCCCCGGCGCCCGGTTCTTGGCGATCAGCGCCGCCTCGATGGGAATGGTTCCGGAACCGCAGAAGGGATCGCAGAAGGGGTCCTTTCCCCGGTAGCGGGACAAGGTCACCAGCGCCGCCGCCAGCGTCTCCCGCAAGGGAGCGACCACGCCCTGCGCCCGATAGCCCCGTTTATACAAGCCCTCGCCAGAGGTGTCAAGGTAAAGGGTTGCCACATCCTTGACGATGGAGAACTGAATCTGATAGCGGCTGCCCGTCTCCGGCAGCGTCTCAAACCCGTATTTCTCCCCCAGCCGCTTGGCGGACGCTTTTTTCACAATGGCCTGACAGGCGGGGACAGAGTGGAGCTGCGAATTAATGGTATACCCCTTTACAGGGAATTCGCCGTCCTTCGGGATATAATTTTCCCACGGCAGGGCGTATACCCCTTGAAACAGCGCTTCAAAGTCCAAGGCGGGAAAGCTGCCAAGCTCCATCAGCACACGCGCGCCGCAGCGCAGGTTCACGTTCAGTCGGGCAATATCCGCCATCGTCCCCTGACAGTGGACCCGTCCGTTCTCTGCCCGAACCTCTCGTAAATTCAGCCGTTTCATCTCATCCGCCACCAGACTTTCCAGTCCGAACAGGCAGGGCACCGTCAGCGTCATGGGCTGCGCCTCCTTAAAAATTACAAAATCCATTTATTTTTTTCTCACTATAACAGATATCCGCGAAATGTGCAACGCACCGCCAGTCTTCGGCATAATCATTTAAAAAAAATTTTGAAACCTTTTGGTTCTCTCCAGCGTCTTTTATCAATAAACTTAGTTTTCCAGTCTCTGGCGGCTTCACCAGAAGAAAGCGGTACGGCGGGCTGGTATTTCGCATGAAAATATGTTATGATAACTTCATAGGATGGAGGATGTGCTTTTTGCACATTTTTCAAACCCGAGAGATTCCTGTAAAGGAGGTTTTTACAACATGATGATTTGGATTTGGCTGGGAGGCATTGTGCTGTTCGGCGTGGTGGAAGCTGCCACGGCAGGCCTTGTGTCCATCTGGTTTGTGGCCGGAGCGGTGGCCGCGCTGATCGCGGCGATTTTGAACGTCTCCATAGGTGTTCAGTTCGCAATTTTTCTTGCCGTCTCCGCTGTGGCACTGGCAGCCACCCGTCCGCTGGTGCGCAAGCTGAAAGCAGGCAAGCCCGTTCCCACCAATTTGGACCGGGTGATTGGTTTGACCGGCAAAGTCACAGAGACTGTGGACAACGAAAACGCCACAGGAGCCGTCTATGTGGACGGCAAGACTTGGACCGCCCGCAGCGCGGACGGGACCGTGCTTCCGGAGGGTAGTCTTGTCACCATTGCGAAAATGGAGGGCGTCAAGCTCTTTGTTGAAAAAAATAAAATTTTGGAGGGAATTAAATAATGCCGAGTATTGGAACGATTGCAGTCATTGTTCTGGTGGTTTTGATTTTGTTGCTGATCGTCAGCAACATCGTCATCGTTCAGCAGTCCAAGGCGTATGTGGTGGAGCGCCTTGGCGCATTCCGCACGGTTTGGAACGTGGGTCTGCATTTCAAAGTGCCGTTCGTTGAGCGGGTTGCTAAAAAGGTGTCTTTGAAGGAGCAGGTGGCGGATTTCGCGCCCCAGCCCGTGATCACCAAGGATAACGTCACCATGCAGATCGACACCGTCATCTATTTCCAGATTACGGACCCCAAGCTGTATACTTACGGCGTGGAGCGTCCCATGAACGCCATCGAAAACCTGACCGCTACCACGCTGCGCAACATCATTGGCGACATGGAGCTGGATCAGTCCCTTACCTCTCGCGACACCATCAACACCCGGATGCGCGCCATTTTGGACGAGGCCACGGATCCGTGGGGCATCAAGGTGAACCGGGTGGAGCTGAAAAACATTATCCCGCCCAAGGAAATTCAGAACGCCATGGAAAAGCAGATGAAGGCTGAGCGGGAACGCCGCGAGTCCATCCTGCAGGCTGAAGGCCAGAAGGCCAGCCAGATTTTGGTGGCCGAGGGCGAGAAGGAATCCGCTATTCTGCGGGCAGACGCCGCCAAGCAGGCCGCTATCCTGAAGGCACAGGGCGAAAAGGAAGCCCGCATCATGGCAGCTGAGGCCGAGGCGCAGGCCATCGCTCAGGTGCAGCAGGCCACCGCCGATGCACTGAAGCTGCTGAATGCCGCCAATCCCAACGATCAGGTGATCAAGCTGCGGGCTCTGGAGACGATGATGAAGGTGGCCGACGGCCAGTCCACCGAGATCATTATCCCTTCTGAGATTCAGGGTCTGGCGGGTCTTGCCGCCAGCGCCAAGGCGCTGCTGGAAGACGACGGCTCCGCCAAAAAGTAAATATTTCCATTCCGGTGCCGGGCTGACGATTTTTGTCAGTCCGGCGCTTTTTTGCGCAACGCGCGCTCTGCTTCTGGACAAAGAGCATGGAATCGAAAGATTATTTTCCGAATTTTCATATTCAAACCCCAAAAAAGCTGTTATAATACCCCTATTATAAAGAAATGGAATGAGGGATACCATGCGGGAGTTCTGGAAAACGCTGATTCACGGATTGGAGGGCCATCAGCCCGTGTGTCTGGTAAGTCTCTTGTCCTCCGCCGGGTCCACCCCCCGAGGTGCCGGGGCTATGATGGCAGTGCTGGCGGACGGAAGCACCGCCGGAACCATCGGCGGCGGAAATGTGGAATTTGAGGCACAGAAACTGGCGGCGGAGGTGCTGTCTTCCGGCTGCGACCAGCAACAGGATTACCGCTTTGTGCAGGGCAGCGACCGGAGTTTAGGGATGGTCTGCAGCGGTGATGTGAGCGTACAGTTTCAGTACATCTCCCCCTCAGACGAGGCCGCTCTGGGGGTCTTCCGCGCACTGGTGGAGGCCGACGCGCAGGGCCGGGACGCGTGGCTTGTTCGGCGGCTGGAGGGCAGTCGCGTCACCGCTATGGGGGGCGGCAGCGCGTCGGATTTCCGCTTTCTCCCGGAAGGTCTGCTGACGGACAGGGCGGTTTTGACCCAAGGCGATCCCGCGTGGTTCTCCATCCCAGCGGTGAAAGCGGGCTGGGTTCACATCTTTGGGGCGGGGCATGTGTCCCGGGCGCTGGCGGCGGCGCTGCATCCGCTGGGCTTTCGCTGCGCGGTGTACGACGACCGGGCGGAATTTGCGGATCCCACGTACTTTCCCACGGCGGCGCGAGTGTCGGCATGTGACTTTGAAAAGCTGAACCTGACCATCACCCCCAGCGATTATGTGGTGGTTATGACCCGGGGCCATCAGGCGGACTACGAGGTACTGGCGCAGGTGCTGCGGTCCGGGGCGCGGTATCTGGGCTGCATCGGCAGCAAGCGAAAACTGGACCTGTGCCGGGATCGGCTGCTGGAGGCGGGATTCACAGCGGAGGAATATGCCGTTCTTCACGCCCCCATCGGTCTTTCCATCGGGGCGCAGACGCCGGAGGAGATCGCCGTGTCCGTGGCGGCGGAACTGATCGCCGTTCGGGCAGGGCTGGATCGGCGGCAGGATTCGTAAACCTTGCCAAACGGCACAAAACTGTGTACAATAGAGGCACTTTCAATCTCCGGCGGATTCCGCCGGACCTTACGGGAGGGTCGTTTATGAACCGCATCAGCAAGGAAAACTATTATTTGGACATTGCGGAGACCGTTTTGGAGCGGGCCACCTGCCTGAGACGTGTCTACGGAGCCATCATCGTCAACAATGACGAGATCATTTCCACCGGGTACAACGGCGCGCCCAGAGGGCGGAAAAACTGCGTGGACATGGGGTATTGCACCCGGGAGATGGCAAAAGTCCCCCGGGGAGAACGGTACGAGCTGTGCCGCAGCGTCCACGCGGAGGCCAACGCCATTATTTCCGCCGCCCGGCGGGATATGGCGGGCGGGACATTGTACCTTGTCGGACGGGACGCCAGAACCGGTGAACTGCTGAGCGACGCCACATCCTGTTCCATGTGCCGCAGGCAGGTTATTAACGCCGGACTTCAAAAAGTGGTCATCCGGCGGACAAAAACAGAGTTTGTCGTGGTTTACGTATCGGACTGGGTGGCAGAGGATGATTTTCCGGCTTTGGACTCTTTGGACCCTCTGGATGCTCCGGGCGATTTACCGTCTCAGTTGTAATTTCAGGAAGGAGGCCTTCTCTTGAAAACGGGCCTTGTCACCTTTTTTCACATCCATCACTACGGCGCGGTTTTGCAGGCCTGCGCCACGCAGCAAGCCGTGGAGCAGTTGGGAAGCGAATGTGAAATTTTCAATTACTATGTAAATCAGAATAACGACCTGTTCCGCAAGCCCACCGGTCTTGGCTCCGCCGTGGCGGACGCACACACGGCGCTCCACTATCGCGCCATGAAGGAGCGGTACGACCGGTTTGAGGACTTTGCCGCCAGCCACCTGCGCATTTCGCAGCGGCGGTACGCCAGCTTTGAAGAGCTGAAAGGCGCTCCCCCCTGCGACGTGTATCTCTCCGGCAGCGACCAGATCTGGAACCCGAAAATTTTTCCGGACGGGCACTTTGACCCGGCATTTTTCAGCCGGTTTACGACGGGGCGGAAAATTGCCTACGCACCTTCCTTCGGCATCCCCCACATTCCGGACGGGATGGAGGAGGAACTGAAGAACTATCTGGGCGGCTTCTCTCATCTCTCCGCGCGGGAGGCCAGAGGACAGGCTATCATTCAGGAGATCAGCGGGCGGGAGGCCCCCGTGGTGTTGGACCCCACGCTGCTTTTGCGTCAGGAAGACTGGGGCAAATTCGCGGCGGAGCCGGAGCAGTCCGGGGGTTATATCCTCTGTTACTGCATCAGCAAGCCCGGCGCGCTGGAGCCGTATATCCGCCGCCTTCAGGAGGAAACCGGCCTTCCCGTGGTGCAGCTTTGCGGCATCCGCCAGAAGGTTCATCCCAAGGCGGACTGCGTGTTTTCCGCCGGCCCTGCGGAATTTTTGGGTCTGTTCCGCCGCGCGGCCTATGTCTGCACGAATTCCTTCCACGGAACGGTTTTCTCCCTGCAATTCCAAAAGCCGTTTTTCACCGCCGCCTCCCCCGCTGAAATGGCGGCGCCGGAGCAGTCCCGCATATACAGCCTTTTAAATCGGCTGGGCCTTGCAAACCGCATCATCGGCAAGGGCGACGCCGCTGGGCTGCTGGACAAAATTGATTGGCCCGCCGTCACGGAGCGGCTGGAACGGGAGCGGCGGAAATCTCTGGATTATCTGCGCGCCGCTCTTTTTGACGAATCGTTTTCCGCCGCGCCGGAATCGGCAGAGGAATCGGGCCTTCCTGAGCTTGCCTCCCACGTAGCCTGCACCGGCTGCACCGCCTGCGCCGCCGTGTGCCCCAAGGACGCCATCTCCATGGAGCGGGACAAAGAGGGCTTTTCCTATCCGGTGATTCAGCCCGAAAAGTGCATCCACTGCGGACGCTGTGTTTCCGTTTGTCCCGCCCTGCACCAGCGGGAAAGCCGTCCCCTTCCCGCGGTCTTCGCCGCTTGGAACAAGGACGATACCATCCGCAGAGACTCCACCTCCGGTGGCCTTTTCTCCCTTCTGGCACAGGACACGCTGGAGAGCGGCGGCGTGGTCTTCGGCGCGGCGCTGGACAGCAAGCTGCACCTGCGGCACATCGCCTGCTTTGAGTTGGAGGACCTGCGGCATCTGCGCGGCGCGAAATATGTGCAGAGCGATCTGAACGGCGTCTTCCGGGAGATTCGGGAATTGCTGAAATCCCGCCCCGTTCTCTTCTCCGGCACCTCTTGTCAGGTGGACGGGCTGTATCATTTCTTGGGCTTCCGCCCGGAAAACCTCACCACCTGCGATCTGGTGTGTCAGGGCGTGCCCTCCCCCGGAGTCTGGGAGGAGATGGTACGCTCCATTGAGAGCCACAAGCGCCGTTCCCTTCAAACGGTGCGTTTTCGCAACAAGGTCACCGGCTGGAAGGACAGTCACTTTACACTTCTTTATAAGGACGGGTCGGTGGACTCTGCGCCTCTGTTTCAATCGGAGTGGGGACGGGCGTTTGGCCGGGCGCTGTTTTTGCGGCCCTGCTGCTATCGCTGTCCGTATACCTCCATGTCCCGGGTGGGCGATTTCACGCTGGGGGATTTCTGGGGCCTTCGGCCTGATGAACTGCCGGAGCAGCAGGAACGGGGCGTCTCCCTCCTGATGGTAAACACGCCTCACGGAAGTCATGTTTTCGACCGTCTCCCCTTGGCGCGTCAATCCTTCCCGCCGGAGCGGGCCATTGCGGGAAATCCCCGGCTGGCCTCTCCCATCACTCCTCCGCCGGACCGGGCCGCGTTTTTTGCAAGCTACGCGCTGGAGCCGTTTGACGAGGTGCGGAAAAAGTTCCTTCATCTCCCCTCTCTTCCGGTGCGAATTGCCTCCAAGGCGCTCAGCCCGGAGGCAAAGGCGAAAATCAAAGCAAAGCTGAAATAAAACGGCACGGTATCCACACGAATTTACGGCGGCAGAATTTGCGACATTCTTGCTTCTATAAAATAGATGAAGAGCCTCGGCGCACCTGAAAAATGGTGCGCCGAGGCTCTTTTTGCAATTCTTTCAGACGTAACCGCCTCTTTCCAGCGGATTTCTACGTCTGTCCTTACTCTCTCAGACTCATGCCCGCGGTGCGCATCACCTGCTCCACCTGACAGGCCGTGGCGTCCTCGCCCTCCTGACTGGCAACGATCACGTCGGCATATTTCGCGTACATCGACTCCCGCTGACGGTAAATCTCGCGGATGGTCATATCCCGCGGCGCAGCAATTCCCCGATCCCACAAATCCTCCGGCATCCGGCCCTCGATCTCCCGCAGGGGCGTTTCCAGCCAGACGGCGACACCGTTTTCCCGTAGATGATCCATTGCCCCGCCGGAGAGCACCATGCTGCCGCCGGTGGCGATTACCGTGTCATGCAGATCAAGGCTCTCGCCGATCTTGCCCTCTAGCACCACAAACTCGTCCACTCCCATTTCCAGCAGCAGATCTTTCAGCGTCTTCCCCGTCCGCTCACGGATCACGTCGTCCACATCCAGAAATGTATATCCCAGGCGTTCCGCCAGGGCCTTGCCCACGGCGCTCTTACCCGTACCCGGCATACCGATCAGAATCAGATTTTTCACAAGTTCCTCCTCAAAATGCTTCGTTGGACTATCAAATATCTCTAACGGCAGATCGCCGCTTCCTTCCGCATCGACCAAGGAATTGCGGATCAGCCAACATTCGACAGGAGTCATTATAATTGTTTCGCGGACAAATGTCCACCAGTAATTTACACAAAAATGCCGCGCCGCCACAGCAGACAATCCGCACGGGAACACAGCGGGGAATTCTGTGGATTTTGTCAGTTGCAGGCGGTTAAAAATACAGATATAATAGGTATGACCTTTAAGGTATTACCTATAAAAATAACAGTTATCAAATTTGATTATGAGGTGAGCAATATGAGCAGTCAGGTTCCACAATCCCGCACCATCCGCACCCAGCTGCTGATTGCCATGCGGGAGGGGGCCTACTCCGACTGCGAACGCCTGCCCCGCGAAAGCGTTCTGGCAGAAAAGATGGGCATCAGCCGCACGCAGCTGCGAGACATTCTGGCGTCTTTGGAACGGGAGGGCTTTATTACCCGCCGCCACGGAGTGGGCACGATTATCAACCGGCATGTGCTGTGCGTTCAAACGCGCATGGACATTGAGCTGGAATTTTTGGATATGATTGCCCAAAGCGGTCACAAGGCGGCAGTGGCCTTTGTCCGGGTATCCGACGGCGAGGCGGACGAGAAGATCGCCCGCCAGCTGCAACTCACCGTAGGCACGCCCATCATCCGCATTTCCCGGCTCTGCACTGCCGACGGAAAGCCCGCCATCTACTGCGAGGACATTGTGGAAAAGGCACTGGCAAAGGGAGATTACTCCATCAAGGACTTCAAACTCCCCATTTTCCACTTTTTGCGCCAGTTCTGCGGCGTGGTTCCTTACATGGATTTGACGGATGTGCGCCCGGCGGCGGCCGACCCCAACTTGGCGGAAATCTTCTCCATTCCCATCGGCACGCCGCTTTTGAATATGGACGAGGTGGATTTCGACATCGACGGAAAACCGGTCTTTTGTTCCAACGAGTATTTCATCGACGGCATTTTCAATCTGACCGTCATGCGCAAAAAACTCTGAGAAATTCACCCGCAAAGCAGTACCAATCCAACCTTGCGGCCCAGCCGCATGACAAAAGAGGAGAACGAATATGAAAAAAGTTGCCGTCATTATGGGCAGCGACAGCGACTGGCCCGTGGTCAAAGGAGCCTGCCAGCAGTTGGAGGGCTTTTCCATCCCCTATGAGGCTCACATTCTCAGCGCCCACCGCACCCCGGCACAGGCGGCGGAGTTTGCCAAAAACGCCCGGGCGCAGGACTTCGGCGCAATCATCTGCGCCGCAGGCATGGCCGCCCATCTGGCGGGCGCCTTTGCAGGCAACTGTACGCTGCCGGTGATCGGCATTCCCATGGGGGGCGGGGCCATGGACGGGCTGGACGCTCTGCTCGCCACCGTTCAGATGCCCAGCGGCATTCCGGTGGCCACCGTGGCCATCAACGGCGCAAAAAACGCCGCCGTTCTGGCGGCACAGATTCTGGCAGTCGCGGACGAAGACCTTGCCGCCAAGCTGGACGCGGCCCGCACCGCCATGGCGGCGCAGATTGCGGAAAAAGAGAAGGCACTGCAAGCCGAGTTGGGAAACATCTAAGCGGCAGATCGGTTCTTTAATAAAATCAAAAAATATTTTTTGGAGGAACGCATGATGGAAAAGCTGGAACAGATTTATGAGGGCAAGGCCAAAAAGGTGTTCAAGACCACCGATCCCGAGCGCTATATCGTGGACTATAAGGACGACGCCACCGCCTTCAACGGCGCAAAAAAGGGCACCATCGTGGGCAAGGGCGTGATCAACAACCAGATGACGAACTTCTTCATGCAGCGCATGGAGGCGGCGGGCATCCCCACTCACTTCGTGCAGGAGTTGAGCGAACGGGAGACACTGGTGAAAAAGGTTTCCATTGTTCCTCTGGAGGTCATCATCCGCAACATCTCCGCCGGTTCTTTCGCCAAACGGTACGGCGTGGAGGAAGGCATCGTGTTCGACGCGCCCACCATCGAGTTCTCCTATAAGAGCGATCCGCTGGACGATCCCCTGCTGAACGAGTATCACGCGCTGGCGCTGAAATTGGCGACTAAAGAGGAGATTGAGACGATCAAGAAGTATGCCTTCGCCGTCAACGATGTTCTCAAAGCCTTTTGGGCCGAATGCGGCGTAACGCTGGTGGACTTCAAGCTGGAATTTGGCAAAATTTCGGACGGGTCCATTGTTCTGGCAGACGAGATCAGCCCCGACACCTGCCGGCTGTGGGACAGCAAGACCCACGAAAAGCTGGACAAGGACCGGTTCCGCCGGGACATGGGCGGCGTGGAAGATGCGTATGCCGAGGTCATGAAGAGAATGAAGGCCCATGACGCAAACTGAGAATATGATTTTCCCGGAGCGCCGCTCCGGCGCGACCGAAAGCGGCGTATTGGGGATTGATATCCCCGAACGCCATCTCCACGAGGAGTGCGGCGTATTCGGTGTATTTTGTAAAGAGCCCCGGGATGTGGCCTCTCTCAGCTACTACGCGCTGTACGCCTTACAGCACCGGGGGCAGGAGAGCTGCGGCATTGTGGTGAACGACGACGGGGTGTTCTCCTCCTATCGGGACGTAGGACTGGTGGGCGACGTGTTCACGCCGGAGCGTCTCGCGCCTCTGGGACAGGGCAACATTACCGTAGGCCATGTGCGGTACGGCACCACCGGCTGCGACAACAAGCGCAATGTTCAGCCCATTCTGGTCAATCACCATAAGGGCCGCATGGCTCTGGCTCACAACGGCAATCTCACCAACGCCCACGAACTGCGCGAGGAGCTGGAGTCTAAAGGCTCCATTTTTCAAACCACCTCCGACACGGAGGTCATCGCCTACATCCTCGTGCAGGAGCGGCTGCGCCAGCCCTCCATCGAGGAGGCGGTCTACACCGCCATGGACCGCATTGAGGGAGCTTACTCTCTGGTGCTTTCCTCCCCCAGTAAGCTCATCGCCGCCCGGGACCCCCACGGGTTCCGCCCGCTGTGCATGGGCAGACTGAAAAACGGGGACATCGTGTTCGCCTCGGAATCCTGCGCGCTGGACGCCATCGGCGCAAAGTTTGAGCGGGACATCCAGCCCGGCGAGATCGTGGTGGCGGACAAGCACGGCTTGCGCTCTGATACCCGCCGCTGCAACACCGCACCGCGAAAGCTATGCGTCTTCGAGTTCATCTATTTCGCCCGGCCCGACTCTGTGATCGACGGCTCTTCCGTCCAAACCGCCCGGCAGCGGGCGGGGGCGTTTTTGGCGCTGGACCACCCCGTGCAGGCGGACGTGGTGGTGGGCGTACCCGATTCGGGACTGGATGCGGCGCTGGGCTATGCCCGCCAGTCCGGCATCCCCTATGCGCAGGGCTTTATCAAGAACAAGTACATCGGCCGCACCTTCATCTCTCCCACGCAGGCCATGCGGGAGAGCGAGGTTAACATCAAGCTCAATCCCATCCGCTCCGCCGTGGAGGGCAAGCGGGTGGTTCTGGTGGACGACTCCATTGTTCGGGGAACCACCTCCAAGCGAATCGTAAATCTGCTCCGCTCCGCTGGGGCAAAGGAAGTCCACATGCGCATTTCCGCGCCCCCCTTTGTGGCCCCCTGCTATTACGGGACGGACATCGACGACCCCAGCAAACTCATCGCCAACAACCACACCGTGGAGGAAATCGCGGCGCTGATTGGCGCGGACTCTCTGGGCTATCTCAGCCTTGCGGATGTGGAAAAGCTGGCGGATCAAACCGCGCCGGGCTTTTGTACCGGCTGCTTTGGCGGGGGGTACGCCACCAGCATCCCCACCGGGGGCAAGGATCGCTTTGAAAAAAAGATCAGTGAAAACGAGGAGGACAGCCATGCGTAGTTTTTCCGACAGCTACCGCGCCGCCGGCGTGGACATCGAGGCGGGATATCAGGGCGTGCAGCTGATGAAGCGGGACGTGGAACGCACGTTCATCCCCGGCGTTGTTTCGGACTTGGGCGGTTTTGGCGGTTTGTTCGCTCCGGCGCTTTCCGGCATGAAGGAGCCGGTGCTGGTTTCCGGCACCGACGGCGTGGGCACCAAGCTGCGCATCGCCCAGTTGCTGGACAAGCACGACACCGTGGGCATTGACTGCGTGGCCATGTGCGTGAACGATATCATTTGCTGCGGCGCAAAGCCCCTGTTCTTTTTAGATTACATCGCCATCGGGAAAAACGATCCGAAAAAGGTGGCCGCCATCGTCTCCGGCGTGGCGGAGGGATGTGTGGAGTCCGGCTGCGCCCTCATCGGCGGCGAAACTGCCGAGCACCCCGGCATGATGGCTGCGGACGACTATGATCTGGCGGGCTTCTCCGTGGGTCTTGTGGACAAGCCGCAGATAATCGACCAGAAAAAGATGCAGGCCGGCGACGTGATTTTGGGGCTTCCCTCCTCTGGCATCCACTCCAACGGATATTCTCTGGTTCGGAAGATTTTTAACGTGGAGCACGCCAACCTGAACCTCTATTCCAACGAATTGGGCGAGACTTTGGGCGAGGCCCTGCTGACTCCCACCAAGCTCTATGTCAAGCCTGTTCTGGCTGCGCTGGAGGCTGCTGAGATTCATGGCGTGAGCCACATCACCGGCGGCGGATTTTTTGAGAACGTCCCCCGCTCCATTCCCGATGGGCTGTGCGCCAAAATCGAGAAAGCCAGCCTGAAAACGCCTCCCATTTTTAAAATGCTGGCTTCCATGGGCAGCGTCCCGGAGCACGATATGTTCAACACCTATAACATGGGCGTGGGCATGACGGTGATTGTCTCTAAGGAAACCGCAGGCGCGGCGCTGGACGCCCTCCATGCCAACCGCTGCGCCGCCTATCCCATTGGAGAGGTGATCTCCGGCGAGGAGAAGGTTTCCCTATGCTAAAACGCATCGCCGTGCTGGTCTCCGGCGGCGGAACGAATTTGGAGGCCCTGTTTGCCGCTCAGGAGAGCGGGCGCATCCCCCACGGGGAGATTGTTTTGGTCGTCTCCGGTACTGCCGGGGCCTATGCCGTGGAGCGGGCGAAAAGTCACGGCGTTTCCGCCGTGACTCTGCCCCGGAAAGAGCTGGGTCAGACGGGGTTTGAAGAGGCCCTTTCCAACCAGCTGATGGACGCCCGCGTGGATCTGATCGTTCTGGCTGGATTTCTCTCCATCCTCTCCGCGGACTTTGTGTCTTCTTGGCCGGACCGCATTGTGAACATTCACCCCTCCCTCATTCCCGCGTTTTGCGGCAAGGGGTTTTACGGCCTTCATGTCCACGAGGCCGCGCTGGCCCGGGGCGTGAAGGTCACCGGGGCTACCGTCCATCTGGTGAATGAAATTCCAGACGGCGGACGCATCCTGCTGCAAAAGGCGGTGGAAATTCTCCCCGGCGACACGGCGGAAACGCTCCAGCACCGGGTGATGGAACAGGCCGAATGGGTACTGCTGCCCCAAGCGGTGGAGCAGCTTTGCGAGCAACTCGCTCAGGAGGAAAGGAGAGACAGATGAACGAACTGGAACTGAAATACGGCTGCAACCCCAACCAAAAGCCGTCCCGCATTTATCTGAAAGGCGGCGGGGACTTGCCCATTACCGTTCTGAACGGCAAGCCGGGCTATATCAACTTTCTGGACGCGTTGAACTCCTGGCAGCTGGTAAAAGAGCTGAAAGCCACCACGGGACTTCCGTCCGCCGCCAGCTTCAAGCATGTCTCCCCTGCCGGAGCCGCCGTGGGAAAGCCCCTTGGCGATGTGGAGCGGCAGATGTATTTTGTAGACGCTGAGGCGGAACTGACGCCCCTTGCCTGCGCGTATATCCGTGCCCGGGGCGCGGACCGCCTCAGCTCCTATGGCGATTGGGCGGCTCTGTCCGACGTGTGCGACGGGGCCACCGCAAGCTATCTCAAATATGAAGTGAGCGACGGTGTGATCGCCCCCGGCTACACCCCCGAGGCGCTGGAAATTCTGAAACGCAAGAAAAAGGGCAGCTACAACATCGTACAGATCGACCCGGATTATGTCCCCGCAGCGCAGGAATGTAAGGACGTATTCGGTATCACATTTGAACAAGGGCGAAACAACTTCAAAATCTCATTTGAACTTTTGTCGAATATTGTCACAAATAATCACGATCTTCCGGAATGTGCAAAGCTGGACATGCTGCTGGCCCTGATTACGCTGAAATACACCCAGTCCAACTCCGTGTGCTATGTGAAGGACGGACAGGCCATCGGCATCGGCGCAGGCCAGCAAAGCCGCATCCACTGCACCCGATTGGCCGGAACTAAGGCCGACAACTGGGCCTTGCGGCAGCACCCCATGGTGCTGGCCCTGCCCTTTGTCGACGGCATCCGCCGTCCCGACCGGGACAACGCCATCGACATCTACCTCTCCGATGAGTACGAGGACATTTTGGCCGACGGGGTTTGGCAGAACACGTTTAAAATCCGTCCTGAGCCTCTAACGGCGGCGGAAAAGAAATTGTGGATTGCGGCTCAATCCGGCGTCACCTGCGGGTCCGACGCGTTTTTCCCCTTTGGAGACAATGTGGAGCGCGCCCACAAATCCGGCGTACAGTACATAGCGGAGCCGGGCGGTTCCATTCGGGACGATCATGTGATCGCCACGGCCGACAAGTATGGCATGGTGATGGCCTTTACAGGAATGCGGCTGTTCCACCACTAACTCGTCGCAAGCTCCGCATCCCTTGGTTTCCCGCAAGCGGGAAACCGCGCTCACTCCGCTGCTCCTCGTCTTCCCCGGTAAACGCTTCGCTGGTTTCCCGAGGAGAAGGGACGAAGACGCGCAAACGCAAGCTCCGCATCCCTTGGTTTCCCGCAAGCGGGAAACCGCGCTCACTCCGCTGCTCCTCGTCTTCCCCGGTAAACGCTTCGCTGGTTTCCCGAGGAGAAGGGACGAAGACGCGCAAACTCCAAAATTGCAGCAACGGAGACGCGTGCAGACCTCGCACAACTCTATGAACATTCATTCAGGGAGGGTCTTATGAACATTCTCGTTGTGGGCGGCGGCGGCCGCGAACACGCCATCATCAAAAAGCTGAAGGAAAACCCCCGGGTTTCCAAGCTCTATGCCCTGCCGGGCAACGGCGGAATCGCCGCCGATGCAGAGTGCGCACAGATCAGCGCAACCGACATCCCGGCAATTGTGGACTTTGCCAAGTCTCACGGGGTAGACTTTGCCGTGGTGGCTCCGGACGATCCCTTGGCAAAGGGCTGCGTGGATCGGCTGCACGAGGCGGGCATCCCCTGCTTCGGGCCGGACGCAAGAGCCGCCCGCATCGAATCCAGCAAGGTATTCTCCAAAAATCTAATGAAGCACTATGGAATTCCCACAGCAGATTACGCCGTATTCAGCGACCCGAAAGCGGCGCTGGACTATCTGAAAACCGCCCGCTATCCCATCGTGGTAAAGGCCGACGGACTGGCTCTGGGCAAGGGTGTTTTGATTCCCCAGACTTTTGCCGAGGCGGAGGCAGCGGTGAAATCCATTATGGAGGACAAGGTCTTCGGCGCGTCGGGCAACGAAATCGTGGTGGAGGAATTTTTGACCGGGCCGGAGGTCAGCGTGCTGGCCTTTACAGACGGAACCGCCATCTCCCCCATGGTTTCCTCCATGGATCACAAGCGGGCGCTGGACGGCGACGCAGGCCCCAACACCGGCGGTATGGGTACCATCGCCCCCAACCCGTTCTATACGCCGGACGTGGCCAAGGTCTGCATGGACACGATTTTCCTGCCCACCCTTGCCGCCATGCGGGCGGAGGACTGCCCCTTCAAGGGCTGTTTGTACTTCGGCCTGATGCTGACTCCCGACGGCCCCAAGGTCATTGAATACAACTGCCGCTTCGGCGACCCGGAGACGCAGGTGGTGCTGCCGCTTTTGAAAACCGATCTGTTGACGGTGATGCAGGCGGTGGAGAGCGAGACGCTGGCCGATCTCAACGTGGAGTGGTCAAGCGGCGCGGCGACCTGCGTCATTCTGGCCTCCGGCGGGTATCCCGGTACTTATGAAAAGGGGAAGGAAATTACGATCCCCAGCAGCCTTGCCGCCAATGTCACCCTCTACCATGCAGGCGACAAGCTGGACGGCGGCAGGCTGGTCACCAGCGGCGGGCGGGTTTTGGGCGTCACCGCCTCAGCGCCCACGCTGAAGGAGGCCCTTGCGGATGCCTACGCCGCCGCCGAAACCATTCAATTTGACGGCGTTTATATGAGACACGACATCGGCCGCAAGGCGCTGGCCGTGATGGAGGAACGATAATGGTACAACGGGTCTACGTTGAAAAGAAAGAACCTCTGCGGCAGGAAGCCGCCGCGCTTTTGAGTGAATTGCAATCCGTTTTGGGCGTCTCCTCCTTGACAGGGCTGCGCCTTGTGAACCGGTACGACGCGGAGGGCCTGACAACGGAAGATTTTCAGCGGGCCGTGAGCGCCGTGTTCTCCGAGCCGCAGGTGGACGACGTGTATACCGCTCTTCCCGCAGGAGAAACCGTGTTCGCCGTGGAATCTCTTCCCGGTCAGTTCGATCAGCGGGCTGATTCCGCCGCCCAGTGCATCCAGCTGCTCACCGGCGGGGAGCGCCCCGCCGTCCGCACGGCAAAGGTTTATCTGCTTTCCGGCGCACTGACGGAACAGGCCGTGGAAAAAATTAAGAACTACGTCGTCAACCCTGTGGAGGCGCGAGAAGCCTCCCTTGACGAAGCAGGAACCCTCCGGGTGGAGCATCCCGCTCCTTCCGCTGTGGAAACCGTGACCGGATTCACAATGTTGGACGGGGCGGGCCTTGCCGCTCTGCTGGACAAGCTGGGCCTTGCTATGGACTTGGACGACCTGAAATTTTTGCAGGCGCATTTCCGGGATGAGGAACGCCGCGACCCCACCATCACGGAAATCCGCGTGGTGGATACCTATTGGTCCGATCACTGCCGCCACACCACCTTTTCCACCCACATTGACCGCGTGGAGGTGCTGGACGCCGAAGTGCAGGCGGCCTATCAGGAGTATCTCAGCGCTCGGGAGGAGGTGTACGGCGCGTCCAAGGCCGCGCTCCGTCCCCAGACGCTGATGGACATGGCCACCATCGGCGCGAAGACGCTGAAAAAGCGGGGGCTGCTGCAAAATCTCGACCAGAGCGAGGAGATCAACGCCTGCTCCATTCACGTCACCGCCACGGTGGACGGGGAAGAACAGGACTGGCTGCTGCTGTTCAAGAATGAAACCCACAACCACCCCACGGAAATTGAGCCTTTCGGCGGTGCGGCCACCTGCATCGGCGGGTGCATCCGCGACCCCCTCTCCGGTCGGGCCTACGTCTATCAAGCCATGCGCCTTACCGGCTGCGGCGATCCCCGCGCGTCCATGAGCGAGACGCTTCCCGGCAAGCTGCCCCAGCGAAAGCTGGCGCAGACGGCGGCGGCGGGCTACTCGTCCTATGGCAACCAGATCGGCCTTGCCACCGGCGTTGTGAACGAGCTTTACCACCCGGGTTTTGTCGCCAAGCATCTGGAAGTCGGCGCGGTGGTGGGTGCGGCTCCGGCGGCTAACGTGGTGCGGGAGCGGCCCGCCCCCGGCGACGTGGTGATTTTGCTGGGCGGGCGCACCGGGCGGGACGGCATCGGCGGGGCCACCGGCTCCTCTAAGAGCCACAACCAGACCTCCCTCGCCACCATGGCCAGCGAGGTGCAAAAAGGCAACGCCCCGGAGGAACGGAAGATTCAGCGTCTGTTCCGGGACGGAAACGTCACCCGCCTTATCAAACGGTGCAACGACTTTGGCGCGGGTGGGGTCTCCGTCGCCATCGGCGAGCTGGCGGACGGCCTGACCATTGACCTTGACAAGGTGCGCAAAAAGTATGAGGGGTTGGACGGCACGGAGCTTGCCATCTCCGAGTCGCAGGAACGCATGGCGGTGGTGGTAGCCCCCGAAAACGCCGATGCCTTTATCGCCGCCGCAGAACAGGAAAATCTGGAGGCATATCCCGTGGCCGTGGTCACGGAGAGTCCCCGGATGGTTCTCACTTGGCGTGGGCAGACCGTAGCCAATCTGAGCCGGGAATTTTTGGACACCAACGGCGCGGTCAAGCACGCGACCGTGGAGGTTTCAGAGGGAACCCACAATGCCAGCGATCTTTACGGGGAGAACGCCCCCTCCCTCCGCACCGTTGCCGCCAGTCTGAATACCGCGCTCCAGCGGGGTCTTGGGGAGCGATTCGACTCCACCATCGGAGCGGGCAGCGTATTAATGCCCTTCGGTGGAAAGTTCCAGCGCACCCCTGCTCAGGTGATGGCAGCGCTGCTGCCCGTTTTGCCGGGACAGGAGACGGAGGACTGCTCTGTCATGAGCTGGGGCTGCGAGATTTTCCAAAAAGGGCAGCCCAACCCCTATGAAAGCGCGTTATTCGCCGTGGTGGAATCTGTGGCAAAGCTGGTGGCCGCCGGATGCGACTATAAGACCGCGTATCTCACGTTTCAGGAGTATTTTGAAAAGCTGCGGGAGGAACCCACTCGCTGGGGCAAGCCCTTTGCCTCGCTGCTTGGCGCGCTGCACGCCCAGCTGGGATTAGGCATTGCCGCCATCGGCGGCAAGGATTCCATGTCCGGGTCCTTTATGGATATGGATGTTCCCCCCACCCTGATTTCCTTTGCCATCGCGCCTGAGAAGGCGAAAAATATCCTCTCCCCGGAATTTAAAGAGGCCGGACACCCCGTCTACCTCTTCGAGACGGAGCCAAATGCCAAAGAGCTGGTGGATTTGAATGGCTGCAAGGTCCTGTGGGAGAAGTTCCACGCCCTGTGCCGCGCCGGGAAGGTAAGAGCGGCTTGGGCCGTGGATTCCAGCTCTGCCGTGGCGGGCGTTGTAAAAATGACCTTTGGCAACCGCATTGGCTTTGCCGGTGCGGAAAACGCGGGGCTCTATTCCGCCATGCCCGGCTCCATCGTGGCTGAGTTGACGGAAGATGTGGACTTCGGCGTTCTGGCGGGCCACACCATTAAGGCGGAAACCGTCTCCATCGACGGAGAAACCGCCTCCATCGCGGAGCTGCTGGCGCTCAGCGAGGGCGTTTTGGAATCCGTCTACCCCACGCGGGCAAAAACGGCGGCAGACCCCGTCCCCGTGCTCGAGGCGCCCGCGTTCCACCGCATCGCGCCGAAAGTCGGCGTGGCAAAGCCCCGCATCCTGATTCCGGTCTTCCCCGGCACCAACTGCGAGTACGACAGCGCCCGGGCCGCCGCGCGGGCGGGGCTGGAACCGGAAATTCTGGTTCTGAACAACCAGAGCGGGCAGGGCGTGGCGGACTCTGTGGAGCGGTTTGTGAAATCCGCCCGCCAAAGTCAGATTATTTTTCTCCCCGGCGGCTTTTCCGGCGGCGACGAGCCGGACGGCTCCGGAAAATTCATTACGGCGTTCTTCCGCAACGCCGCCGTGAAGGATGCGACCCACCACCTGCTGAACAACCGGGACGGACTGATGCTGGGCATCTGCAACGGCTTTCAAGCCCTCATCAAACTGGGCCTTGTCCCCTATGGCGAGATTCGGGACACCGATGAAACCTGCCCCACTCTCACCTACAACGTCATCGGGCGGCACCAGTCCAAGATCGTCCGCACCCGGGTGGCGTCCAACCGCTCTCCTTGGCTGGCGAAGGCCGATTTGGGCGGGGTCTACACCGTTCCTGTGTCCCACGGCGAAGGCCGGTTCCTGTGCAGTGAAACGCTTTTACAGGAGTTGGCGGAGAACGGACAGATTGCCACCCAGTATGTAGATATCGAGGGCAATCCCTCCATGGACGTGGAGTGGAACCCCAACGGCTCCGTCTGGGCCGTGGAGGGCATTACCTCTCCCGACGGGCGCGTCTTCGGCAAGATGGGCCACGCGGAGCGCATCGGCCCCGATCTGTACCGCAACGTCCCCGGCGACTATCATTTGCACCTGTTCGACGCGGCAAGAGATTATTTCTCCATTTGACCGTTGCTTTTTCCTGCAAACGTGGTATCCTAAGGAACAAGAAAAATTTTTTCGCGGCGCATCTCCCCGGCTCTGCCGGGGAGATGCCGCCATTCCAACTGAAACCCGAAATTCAACGAAAGAGGTGGCCGCATGGCATATTTTTTTGAAGAGCCCTCCCATACCTTCAGTGAATATCTTCTGGTTCCGGGTTACTCCTCCGCGGAGTGCGTCCCGGCCAATGTGTCTCTGAAAACTCCCATCGTGAAATTCCGGCGGGGCGAGGAACCCACTCTCACCGCCAACGTTCCCATGGTTTCCGCCGTGATGCAGGCCGTCTCCGGTGACGAGATGGGCATTGCACTGGCCCGGGAGGGCGGCGTGGCCTTTATCTTCGTGTCTCAGCCCATCGAACAGCAGGCCGAGATGGTGCGAAGAGTGAAAAATTACAAGGCCGGCTTTGTCACCAGCGACTCCAATCTCCGGCCCGACTGCACCCTGAACGACGTGCTGGCTCTGAAAGAGAAGTCCGGCCACTCCACCATGGCAGTGACCGAAGACGGCACCGGAACGGGGCGGCTCTTGGGCCTTGTCACCAGCCGGGACTATCGCGTCAGCCGTATGGACGGCACGGAGAAAGTCTCCGACTTCATGACTCCCATGGAAAAGATTATTTATGCTCCCGAGGGCACCAGCCTGAAGGAAGCCAACAACATTATCTGGGAGCACAAGCTCAACGCCCTGCCCATCGTCTCCGCCAGCGGCAATCTGGTGGCCTTCGTCTTCCGCAAGGATTATGACACCCACAAGGGCAACCCCTTGGAACTGCTGGACAGCCAGAAACGCTATGTGGTGGGCGCGGGCATCAACACCCGCGATTACGAGGAGCGGGTCCCCGCTTTGGTAGAGGCCGGAGCGGACGTACTGGTGATGGACTCCTCCGAAGGGTACTCCGAGTGGCAGAAGCGCTGCCTGAGCTGGATCCGGGGAAAATACGGCGACAGCGTGAAGGTTGGCGCGGGCAACGTGGTGGACGGCGAGGGCTTCCGCTATCTGGCAGACGCCGGAGCCGACTTTGTTAAAATCGGCATTGGCGGCGGCTCCATCTGCATCACCCGTGAAACAAAGGGCATTGGCCGCGGACAGGCCACGGCGGTGATCGACGTGGCCCGCGAGCGGGACAAATACTTTGAGGAAACAGGCGTGTATATCCCCTTGTGCGCCGACGGCGGCATCGTGCAGGACTACCACATGACGCTGGCTCTGGCCATGGGTGCGGACTTTTGCATGCTGGGGCGGTACTTCTCTCGGTTTGACGAAAGCCCCACCCAGAAGGTGCTCATCGGCGGCAGCTATATGAAGGAATACTGGGGTGAGGGCAGCGCCCGCGCCCGGAACTGGCAGCGGTACGATTTGGGCGGCGACAAGAAGCTCTCCTTCGAGGAAGGCGTGGATTCCTATGTTCCCTATGCCGGGGCTCTGGCGGACGGCATGGCCACGACGCTGGCCAAGGTGCGCTCCACCATGTGCAACTGCGGCGCGCTGACCATCCCGGAGCTGCGGGACAAGGCCAAACTGACGCTGGTATCCTCTGTCTCCATTGTGGAGGGCGGCGCCCACGACGTGCTGCTGAAGGACACCACCAATTCCGGCGGCAGAAACTGATTTTTGCCCCTTTTTTCAGGAAAGAAAACGGCGCTGTCCCTTTTGGACAGCGCCGTTTTTGTTTTATCTACTTGTCAAGGAGCCGCACATTACACCGCCGCCTCGTTCTTCAATAGCTCCAGAATCGCCAGATCGGCGCTCCAAAAATAAGTGTCCTCGCCCACCAGCGCGGTAATTCCTGCCCGATCGAAATAGGAGCGGACCGCCTGTGTCATACCGCAGAACGCCACGGTCTTTCCCTGCTCCTTCAAGCTCTGGCACAGCTCCAGAACGGTTTGCACACCGGATACATCCACGCTGGGCATTCCCCGCAGGGACAGGATCACATGGTCATAGGCGGGCATCTCGCCCATGCGGCGGTTAAACTCGTCCACCGCGCCGAAGAACAAAGAGCCCGTGACATACGCCACGCCCGCAGTCTCCAGAATGGGGGCCTTTCCCTCGGCAGTGCGGAGGCGGTTCGCGTCGATGCCGGAGAAGTTGACGGCAATGCGGCTGGAACGAGCCACATGCAAAATCGCGGAGTACAGCACGCCCAGCAGAATCGCCACCGTCAGGTCAAACGCCACGGTCGCCAGCATGGTCAGAAGAAACTGGCTGATGCCGGACTTAAACCGGCGGGAGAAAATGTAGCGGATTCCCTCCCAGTCGTTCATGCGCCATGCGGTGACCATCAACACCCCAGCCAGCGCGGCTAACGGCAGCTTTGCCATCACGCCGCCCAGCAAAAACATGGAGGCCAGCAAAAATGCAGAGTGAAACACGCTGGTAAGCCTTGTCTGCTGGCCGGATTTCACTGCTACGCTGGTACGGGCGATGGCCGCCGTGGCGGGAACACCGCCGAACAGCGGCAGCAAAACATTGCCCACGCCCTGCGCAATCAACTCCTGATCGGCGTTGAACGTCTCGTTTTTCATCCGGGCGGCGGACGCGCCGCACAGCAAACTTTCAATCATTCCCAACGCTGCAATGGTCACGATGGGTGACATCAAGTCCCCAAGCATGGTCAGGTTCAGACCGCTGAAAGAAAGCCGATCGCTCAGCAGCAGCGTCTGGGGGATGTCGCCCACCACGGCCAAGCCGTCCATTTGAAACACCGTGGCCGCCACGGCGGCAAGAATAATCCCCACAAGGGACCCGGGGACCTTTGCCCCCCATTTCTTGGGCCAGACCAGCATCACGGCCACCACCAGCACACCGATGGCAACCGCCTGCCAGTTGGGGTGAAAACCCAGCCGACCGTAGGACGCGATCTTTTCCAGATTGGAACTGCCCTCAGACACCGTTCCAAAAAAGTTATCAATCTGGCCCATGGCGATAATAACGGCAATGCCGGAGGTAAAGCCCATCACCACCGGCATGGGAATAAAGCCAATCAGCCTTCCCAGCCGCAAAATACCCGCCAACAGCAGCAGCACACCTGCCGCGAAGCTGGCGAAAAATACACCCTGAAGCCCATAAGTCCCCACAATGCCAATGAGTACGGCGCTCATGGCCCCGGTGGGGCCGGAGATCTGATAGGACGCGCCGCCCAGCAGCGCAATGACAACTCCGGCAATAATGGCTGTGACCAATCCGGCGGCCGCTGTGGCCCCGGAGCTGACACCAAAGGCAAGCGCCAGCGGCAGAGCCACGGCACACACGGTCAATCCGGCCATTACGTCCTGACCCAGCCGGGTGGCGTTATACCCCCGAAATTCATTTTTTAAATCGGACACAAACTGCGAAAACATGACAAGATTCCTCCCAAATTGTACTGAAACACGCAATTTTTAATTATAGCACAGTACCACGAGAGGAACAAGGTAAACTTTCCCCAAAAAATAGGAGCGCCGCCGTTTCTAAACGGCGGCGCTTGATGACTTTCTATGGGAAACAATTCGACCTTTACAGGTTTTCGTCCAGCACGTTGGTAAACGTCTCCGGAGGCATAACGCCCACCTTGCGGTCGAACTCTTTGCCGTTTTTCAAAAACACCAGCGTGGGAATGGACATAACGCCAAACCGCTGGGCAAGCTCAGGCTCCTCGTCAATATTTACCTTGCCAACCAGCGCCTTGCCGTCATATTCGTCGGCAATTTTCTCCACAAAGGGCGCCACCATTTTGCAGGGGCCGCACCAATCCGCCCAAAAATCCACCATTGCCAGAGGGGCCGCGTCCACCGCCGCGTCAAAATCCGCCTTCTTCAAATGCTGCAATGCCATTTTATTGATCTCCTTCTATTTTAATTTGGTTCTCTTTATTGTTTCCGCGCCAACGCATCCACATACGCTGCGGCGCTCTGCCCGGCGATCAGTCCCTCGCCCGTGGCTTTTGCCACCTGCAAAGGTCCGCCGTTGCAGTCTCCCGCCGCGAACACACCGGGAAGCCCCGTCGCCATGCGGTGATCCACCCGCACATAGCCGTTTTCCATATCCAAACCGGGGAACAAGTCCGTGGGAGCCATGGCGGGACGAAGAATAAATACCCCATCCACCTTTGTTGTCTCCCCGCCGCAGGTGATTTGTTCCACTTTTCCATCGCCGGAAATTGTGCAGTCCCGAGGTTTTTCCAGATAATGCACTTTGCAGCCAATCCCCCGCAGGAACTCCGCTTCCTGCCGGGCGGTTTCGCTGTATCCCAAAACCGCCACCGACTTTCCCCGGTACAGCATTCCGTCGCAGGTGGCGCAGTAACTCACACCGCGGCCCAAAAGCTCGGCCTCGCCGGGAAATTTTTTCCCCCGGGCCACGCCTGCGGCCAGCACCACCGCCTTTGCCTCCTGCACGTCGCTGCCCACGCTCACGTACCACTGGTCCATCATGAACGAGGCCGAGATGGCCTTTCCGGTCAGAAACTCCACGCCGTCGATCTCCGCATGTTTATGCATCGCCTGCAGCAGCTCCGGCCCGGTAACGCCCGGCAGACCCAGATAGTTTTCCACACGTTCCGACCGCCACAGGGGGCTTTCTTCAATGGGGTTGGACACCACCAGCACGCTTTTTCCCCGCGCCCGAACGTTAATCGCCGCACTCAGTCCCGCCGGCCCGCCGCCAATCACCAACACGTCATAAGACATAGTTATCAACCTCTTCCTGAAACAGCGCCGCCACCAATCTGGCCACTTCCGGCGATGCCGCCTTATAATAGACCTCGTTTCCGCTGCGCTCCGCCGTCACCACACCGGCGGCCTTCAGCTTTTGCAGGTGCTGGGAAATGCAGGACTGGCTCATGCCGGTTCCCCGTTCCATACAGCCCACATTGCGGCAGCCACGATTGAGCAGGGAGTGGACGATCTGCAGCCGAGTGGGGTTGGCCAGCGCCTTCAGCAAATCCGCCTGATGGGTATAATCCGGTTCCATCGCTCACCCGCCTTTCTTTTTAATTCATTGGCAAGGAAGCCTTATTTACCCAATTTTGCTTCCATTTCGTATCATTAGAATATCCTAATATATCGATGTTGACAGTAGTTTTTGCAACATTTTAAAAAATATTTACAGCAAAAGAAAAACCGGGCGCTTTTCGCCCGGCTTTTCTTTTCACCAGAATCATTTTATAGGAAAATATACGTGATAGAACCGTGTCTTCGGGTCGATCAGACCCGCTTCCATGCCGCGCCGCCGGGCACGTCGGTCACCTCGATGCCCTGCGCCTTCAGCTCGTCGCGAATGCGATCCGCCTCGGCAAAGTTTTTGACCTTCTTGGCCTCCGCCCGCTGGAGCACCAGCGCGTCGATGGCCGGGTCGCCCTCGCCCTGCACGGTGAAGCCCCCGGCGGCGGAGGAAACGGACTTTGCGTCCTGCTCCCGCTTCTTTGCCGCTCGATCCAGAATTCCCAGACCCAGCACCGTGTCAAACTCGCCCAGCAGCTGCAGCTTCGCCCCGTCGGAGATTCCCGCCTTCAACACGTCGTACAGCGCGGTGATCCCCAGAGAGGTATTCAGATCGTTGTCCATAGCAGCCTTGAACTTGGCCCGCAGAGCGTCCACCGTATCTTGGTCGCCGGCCTCTTCCCCGCCCTCTTTCAAGGCAGCGACTTTGGCTATCAACTTATCATAAGCGGTCTTAGCGTTATCCAGATTTTCATAGGAGAACACCAGCGCCTTGCGGTAATGGGACTGGAGGCAGAAGAACCGGTAGTCCAGCGGGTCGTATCCCTTCTCCTCCAGCAGGGAAACGGTGAGAAACTCGCCCTTGGACTTGCTCATTTTTCCACCAGAAGTGTTCAGATGCAGCACATGGAACCAGTAGTTGCACCAGTGATGGCCCAGATAGGACTCGGACTGGGCAATCTCGTTGGTATGGTGGGGGAAGGCGTTGTCGATGCCGCCGCAGTGGATATCCAGATCGTCGCCCAGATGCTTCATCGAAATACCGGAGCACTCGATATGCCAACCGGGATAGCCCACGCCCCAAGGAGAATCCCATTTCAAAGCCTGATCCTCAAATTTTGACTTGGTAAACCAGAGGACGAAATCGTTCTTGTTGCGCTTGTTGGTGTCCTCTTCCACGCCCTCGCGCACGCCCACGGCCAGATCGTCCGCGTCGTGGTCGTTAAACACGTAATACTGCGCCAGCTTGGAGGTATCGAAATAGACGTTGCCGCCCGCGAGATACGCATAGCCCGTATCCACCAGCTTGGTGATGATCTTGATATACTCGTCAACGCAGTGGGTGGCGGGTTCCACGACGTCGGGCCGCTTGATGTTCAGCTTGCGGCAGTCGTCGAAAAACGCGTCGGTATAATACTGCGCGATCTCCAAAACGGATTTGTGCTCCCGCTTTGCGCCCTTAAGCATTTTGTCCTCTCCGCTGTCCGCGTCAGAGGTCAAATGCCCCACGTCGGTGATGTTCATGACGCGCTTGACGTTGTACCCGGCATAGCGCAGGTACTTTTCCAGCACGTCCTCCATGATATAGCTGCGCAGGTTTCCAATGTGGGCAAAGTGATAAACCGTGGGGCCGCAGGTGTACATCTTCACGATGTCGGGGTGGTTGGGTTTGAATTCCTCTTTCTTGTGGGAGGCGGAGTTATAGAGATACATGGCTCAAGCCGTCCTTTCCTTTATGGTTTTCAACTGTTGTTCCAAAGAGTCCATCCGCTGGAACAGCGCCAGCAACTCTTCCTGAACAGGGTCTTGCATATCATTAATCTGGTCCACGTCGTTGGCAAAATTAGCCACGACCTTGCGCCCGCTGACCCGCACCACCTGCGCCGGAACGCCCACGGCGGTAGAGTTGGGGGGGACCTCGCTGAGCACAACCGCGCCAGCCGCGATGCGGGAATTATCCCCCACGGTGAAGGGGCCCAGCACCTTGGCCCCGGAACCAACCATCACGTTGTTTCCAAGCGTCGGGTGGCGCTTGCCTTTATCTTTTCCGGTGCCGCCCAGCGTTACGCACTGGTACAGCAGGCAGTCGTCCCCAATTTCGGCCGTCTCGCCGATCACGATGCCCATGCCGTGGTCGATGACAAAGCGCCTGCCAATCGTGGCGCCGGGATGGATTTCGATACCGGTCCAAAAGCGGCTCCACTGGGACACGCACCGGGCCAGAAAGGGCATGTGTTTTCGATAGAAGAAGTGGGCAATGCGGTGGTTAATCAAGGCGTGAACGCCGGGATAGAGCAGGAAAACCTCCAGCTTGTTGCGGGCCGCGGGATCGCGGCGCTGATAGGCCTCCAGCAGTTCGGTTAAACAGTTCATATTCAAAAGCTCCTTTATACGGAACTTCAATTAAATTGAAGACTCGTATTCAAATTTAAAATGTCGCGGGGGGAGTCATGCCCGGGACATCGCAAAGCAGCAGTCTGCATCCAAATTCCTCCAAAATCAAAAAACGCCCCTCGTACCTCAATCGGTACAAGAGGCGTCAACGACGCGGTTCCACTCTTGTTCATACTCTGCCGGCCCATCAGCCGGGCAGCCCGATAACGGCGGCTCTGCCGGAGGCCATTACGCCTCTCGCTCCCGGATGCACTTCGCACTCCCCGCCGCAGGCCCGCTTCCAGCCGATGGCGCGCCCTCTCTGCCCTTTGGGGAAATGTTACTCTTTCCGTTCCTCACGTGACCATTATATTATCAGGATTCCCTCCGCGTGTCAAGAGGGCCGCAAAACAGGTCTGTGGCAGCCGGGCCGTCAAAGTATCCCGGACCGCCGAAAAAAGTCCCAAAGGACTTTTCCGGCGGCCCGGCGTCTGTTTATTCGTCCTTATAGCCCAGGGTCCGCACGTAATTCACGTTGTCTCTCCAGTTTTCCTTCACCTTGACCCAAGTTTGGAGGTAAACCTTCGTGCCCATAAATTTTTCCATGTCGTGCCGGGCCATGGTGCTGATCTTTTTCAGCATAGCTCCCTGCTTGCCGATGATGATGCCCTTGTGGCTGGACTTTTCGCAATAGATCGTGGCGTCGATCTCAATGACCTCGTCGTCCCGCTCGGAAAATTTTGTGATCTCCACGGCGGTGCCGTGGGGAATTTCCTTATCCAGACACAGCAGCAGCTTCTCCCGCAGGATTTCACCCATCACCTGCCGCTCCGGCTGGTCGGAGGTCTGCCCGTCCGGGAACAGCTGCGGCCCCTCCTGAGCATACTTGCCCATTTCGGTCACCAGATCGTCCAGCCCGTCTCCCGTGTGGGCGGAGATGGGAATGATGGCGGCAAAGCCGTCCCACGCCTCGTTGTACGCCGCAATCACCGGCAGCAGCTCGTCCGGCTTCACCGTGTCTGTTTTGTTGATGCACAAAATGGCGGGGATTTTCTCCTCCTGCACCCGCTGGATCAGCGCCGCCTCCGGCGCGCCCACATGGGGAATCGGCTCCACCAGCAAAAGCGCGCAGTCCACGTCGGAAAGGCTGGAGGTGACAATCTTCACCATATAGTCTCCCAAAGCGGACTTGGGCTTATGCAGGCCCGGCGTATCCATCAGAACGAACTGAGTGTCTCCCCGGTTCACCACGCCGCAGATGCGGTTGCGGGTGGTCTGGGCCTTGTTGGAGACGATGGCGACCTTTTCCCCCACCAGGGCGTTAGTCAGGCTGGATTTGCCCACATTGGGGCGGCCGCAGACGGTAACCATGGCGGCTTTCTTGATTTCAGACATAGATGATCCTCAACTTTCTTCATTTGAGCAATTTTTATTTTGATCCCGCTGTACCTTTGGGGCAAACGGGTTTGCAAACATTTAGATTTCCTGCCGCCCTTCCAGCGCGCGGGAAAGCGTGGCGTCATCGGCAAATTCCAGATGTCCGCCCACGGGGATTCCGTAGGCCAGCCGGGTAATCCTCACCTGAAACGGCTTGAGCAGACGGGCAAGATACATGGCGGTGGCCTCTCCCTCCGTATCCGGGTTGGTAGCCATAATGACCTCTTCCACGCCACCCTTGTTCACCCGGTCCAGCAGCGGCTTGATGGCCAGATCGTCCGGACCGATGTGATTCATGGGGGACAAGACGCCGTGGAGCACATGATAGTGCCCGTTAAACTCCCGCGCCCGCTCCAATGCGGCCACGTCCCGGGGGTCCGCCACCACGCAGATGACGCTTCCGTCCCGCTTGGGAGACGCGCAGATGGGACACAGCCCTCCAGCAGTGAAATTTTGACACACCGGGCAGCAGGTCACATTTCGCTTTGCGCCGATGATGGCGTCGGCAAACTCCTTTGCCTCCTCTTCCGGCAGACCCAGCACATAAAATGCAAGGCGCTGGGCGGACTTGCCGCCGATGCCCGGCAGACGGGCAAACTGTTCCACCAGTTTTTCCAGTGGCGCGGGAAAATACTCCATGGTCAGACCTCTTTATATGAATTTATGGGCGTACACGTCCACACCTGCGGCAAAATGGGGTTGGGACGCGGAAAACACGCAAACGCGCAGCAAAGCACAGCCAGCTGTCAAAAATCCGCTCTCAACCCAAATCCATGGCGAACAGGGCCGCCGCGCCGCCGGTGTGGACGAAAACCACCGCGCCGTCTCCGGAAAGGTTGCCCGACTCCAGCATTTGGCACAGCTTGGAATACGCCTTACCGGTATACACCGGGTCCAGTAAAATTCCCTCATCCCGAGCCAGCGCCCGAATATAGGGCGTATCCTGCGGGTTGGGAACGGCATACCCCGCCCCCACGTTTTCCACCATCTCAAAATCGCCCGGATTTCCAGCGGAGGCGCAGTCCAGAATCTCCGCCGCCCCGGCAGCCAGCTCTGGTACAATCTTGTCAAACGGATCGCCGGACACGGCCACGCCGGTGACCTTGGCCCCGGGCTGGAACAGCCGCGCACCCAGCAAAAGCCCCGCGGTGGTCCCGCCGGAGCCGGTGGCTGAGACGATGTGGTCAATCCGCACACCCGCCGCCATGGCCTGCACCGTGAATTCCCGGACACAGTTCACATAGCCCACGGACCCCAGAGGCGTGGACCCGCCCAGCGGGATCAGGCAGCCTTTGTGTCCCTGCGCCGCAAGCTCCGCGCTGCGGCGGCGCATCTCGCCGTAAATTTCCTCGTAGCTCTCAGCATCCACCATGTGGACCTCCGCGCCATACAGGTCATCCAGCACCAGATTGCCCCGGCGCTCTACCGTTTCCCGGCCTTTCAGCACCAGCACGGCCTTCATACCCAGCCTTGCCGCGCAGGCGGCGGTGAGCGCCGCGTGGTTGGACTGAACGCCGCCGGTGGTAAACACCGTGTCACATCCGTCGGCCTTGGCCTGCGCCAGCAGAAATTCCAGCTTGCGGACCTTGTTTCCGCCAAGCGCCATGCCGCACAGGTCGTCTCGCTTGATGTAAACGTCCCGCCCGTATCGCTTGCTGACAGATTCCAGCTTGTAAAACGGCGTGGGGTACAGTCCCAGAGGCAGGCGGGGCAGATCACTGATATTCTTCATCTCTCGCCCTCTCAGCCCCGCAGCAGCTGGATGCGGGCGGGAATGTCCTCCGCCTGATACACCGCGCTGCCTGCCACCAGCACATCGGCCCCCGCGTCAATGCAGGCGCGGAAGGTGTCCGGGGCCACGCCGCCGTCCACCTCCAGCTCACAGGCAGGATTCTGTGCGTTGATGTATTCCCGGATGGCGCGAACCTTGGGCATCTGGTCGGCCATGAAGCTCTGTCCGCCAAAGCCCGGCTCCACAGTCATCACCAGAATCATCTCTACATCCTTGATAAACGGCAGCACCGCCTCTGCGGGCGTCCCGGGTTTCACCACAACGCCGGCACGCTTCCCCTTAGCGTGGACCTTTTGGATGGCCTCCCGAATGTTTTCCTCCGTGTCCGCCTCCACATGCATGGTGACAATGTCGGCCCCGGCATCGCAGAACTGGGCGGCGTACCGCCCCGGCTGGACAATCATCAGGTGAACGTCCAGCGGCAGATCCGTGGTGGGACGAATGGCCTTCACCACCTGAAGCCCGCTGGAGACATTGGGGACAACCACGCCGTCCATCACGTCCACACGGCCGTAATCGGCGGTAGAACTTTTCCCAATTTCCACCTCCAGGTTTGCACACTCCGCAGCCAGGAACA
>JABNAD010000320.1_pt1 | contig 33775 bp, 26 predicted proteins | sample 7240381 | NCBI WGS metagenome assembly JABNAD01 (sample SAMN11332834, study PRJNA596920) | anaerobic digester metagenome | biome: digested sludge; isolation source: digested sewage sludge-derived enrichment culture grown on H2/CO2 | place: Germany: Goettingen
AGTCTATGTTCGGCAGGGTGAAATAGCTGATCTGATTGAAAAATCACCATCTGAAAAAAAACAGATGATCGGAAAACTCCTTGGAATAGAATCCCTTGAAAAAGCATGGAAGAACATGAAGATCCTCATGGATGAATACAACGGGAAAAAATTGAAACTGGAGGGTCGTTTAGAATCATTAGATGGTCTAAAGGATGATTTAAACTCTGCAGATAATGATAAAAAACGTATTCATAAAAGAATTCAGGAACTCAATGAAAAAATTTTGAAGCTTGAAACAGAGTACCAGTCCTTGAAGGATAGGAATGAAATTTTAGACTCCAAACGATCAGATTTTGAAGCAACCACATCCGCTCTGGAATCCCGGAAAAACCTCCTTGAAAAAATGGAGGTGGATGAAAAATATCTAAGGGCCAAAGTAGATGAAATTGAAGCCACTGAAAAAAGGATGAAGGAATTAAAACCCAAAATAGACAAGTTGCCTGTTTTGAAGGGAATGCAAGAAGCTGCAGATGAACTTAAAGGCCTTAAAAAGGAAGAAATTATTTTAAATAAAATAATTAAAGATATCAATGGTTTCAGGGGGATAATAACTTCCAATGAATCCTATTACCATGACTACCTGAAACTGGAATCTGAAGTTTGCAGCCTTCAGTATGCTCGGGATCAGTTTGCAGGTAGCAGGGGTTTAATGGTTAATTACGTGGATAGGAGAAAAAAGGTCCAGAATAAAATAGAGCAATCCATGCAGAAGGTTTCAGATGTCCTTGAAAAATCAAATAAAATTCTCAACACGGATTTTGATTCAGTGGAAGATGTGGAAACACATCTTAAAGCTGTAAAACCAGAAGTTGAAGCCAGGGTAAAAGAAGCAGTTGAAGATATCCACAAACTTCAAACTGAAATATCCAACATCAAAATCCAAAATAAAGGGCTTGAAACTCCTATAAAAGAACTGAATCAGGTTGAAGATGTCTGTCCAATATGTAAATCAAACATAACTCCTCAAAAACGTGAAGAACTTTTAAAGGAGTACACATCTGAAATGGAGAATAACAGGAAGAGATCCTCAGAACTTGGGAAACGTTTGAAGGAGTTGAAGGTTAAAAAAGGAATATTTGAATCTAAAAGTCTTAAAATACAGGATATTAACCTTGGAATAATAACTGAGTACATGAGTGCAGTTGAGGACAGTAAAAAGGATATTGGAGACATAGATTCAAAGGTTGTAGAACTTAAAAAGAACTTAGATATTTTCGAAGACCTTAACAATGATATAAAAACTAAAAATAAGGTTCTTGAAGACCTAAAGGGTCAATATGAGGCTTACATTGGTGCTAAAAATTCTCTGGAGTCTCTGAAGGATCCTGAGAAGTACGAAGAAGATCTGGCTAAAATCCAGTACAGTATTGAAACTTTAAAAACCAGGATAAGCAGTTTCGTTGATATTGCAGGGGGTAGTGTTGAAAACCTTCAGGGGGAAATAAACTATTTGGAAGGCCTTAACAACGAGTACCACCAGCTTTCAGGAGCTGTGATCCAGAAAGAATCATTCAACACCCGGCTCATGGAAACAGTTGATGGTATTGGAAAGGCCAGAGAAAAGATGTTTGAAATGGGTTTGCAACTTGAAACTATTGGATACGATGAAAAGGCTCATGAAATCGTTAAAAAAGATCTTGATACTAAAAATGGTCTTCTCAACGATTTAAAGGGTGAAAAACAGAGGTTTAAAGGTGAAGAAGCCCAGATCACACGTTCAATTGAGGAAATCCACAAAAAAATTGAGTCTTACAGTTTTGATGAGAAAAAACTCAGTGGTCTAAAGGATTACTTGAAACTTTTAGACTACATAAGGGACCTTTATGGTAAAGATGGGGTTCAAAGGGACCTCAGAAACCTTTCAAGGCCGCTCATAGAGCAGAACACACGGGACTTCTTTGAGAAGTTCAACTTCGAGTACTCGGATATAAAACTTGATGAGGACTACGATGTTACCATATATGGTCCTGCAGGTCAAAACAGCCTTGATATGATAAGTGGTGGTGAAAAAATTGCCGTGGCACTTGCTCTCCGTCTTGGAATAACCCAAACACTTTCAGGGGGAAGTCTTGAGCTTATAATGCTGGACGAACCCACCATACACCTTGATGCCTACAGAAGGCAGGAACTCATAGAACTCCTGAAGAAAATGTCCATAATACCTCAGATGATCATAGTCACCCATGAAACAGACCTTGAGGATGCTGCAGACCATATATTAAGGGTTAAAAAAGAGGAAGGAGAATCTTTTGTTGTTAACTCATGATAAATGAAATTTCATGATCCAATGAAGTAAAAACTTTTTTTCTCCTTTCAAACATTCAAATCTCAATATAACTCTCAATGTAACATTTTTTTAATATCTTATTTTCAATAATTATATATTATTTCCAATTTTTAGTTTAATGGATTGACCATCATTTTTGTGCATTTTTTGAACGTTTTTTACCCCTTGCAATGGATGCAAAGATACCAATGAAACAGAGCACTGTGCAGATGATGAAAACAGTGTGTATGCTTGAGAGCAGAGCTGGGTACTGGGCTGTTGTTATCTGAACGTTTCCTATGAATATTGCAAACACCATGAGGGCCAAACCCATGCTGAACATCTGACCTATAAGCCGCATGGTGCTGACCATTGCAGATGCAACACCGTAGAAACGTTTTTCAACGGATCCCATAATTGCATTGGTGTTGGGGGATGAGAAGAGTGCAAATCCAAATCCAAGAACCATCAAACCTATGATGAGAAGTGTTAAGCTGGTTGTGGGTGTCAGGAAGGTGAATGTGAATATTCCAATGGTTGAAATTGCCATTCCAAGGGATGCGATGATCTGGGGTTCGAACCTGTCTGAAAGTTTCCCTGCAATTGGAGAGAAAATCGCCATTATAACTGGCTGGGCAACTAATATAATTCCTGCTGACTGTGCATCAAGCCCCCTGATGTACTGAAGGTACAGGCTCAGGAGGAAAGTCACAGCAAAGGTTGAACTGTAGTTTATAAGGGCTGCCAGGTTTGAGAATGCAAAGGTTGTGTTTTTGAAGATTTTGATGTTTAAAACAGGACTTTCAGTTCTTAACTCCCATATCACAAATGCCAGTAAACCCACAATTCCCAGGGTTATCATGATGAGTCCGTTGTTGCTTGGAAGTATGGAAACTCCGTACATGACAGTTACAAGAACGATACTGTAGAATATGGAACCCAGAGCATCGAATTTTTCTCCATGACAAACTGCCCATTCTCCCTCAAGCTTCCAGAGTGTCAGTGCAAATATCAGAATACCCAGGGGAACAGCCAAATAGAAAAGACTTCTCCATCCAAGGTACTGGGTCATGATTCCGCCGAGCACAGGACCAAGGGACAGTCCAATGTAAACAGTTGCAATATTTATTCCTATGGCTTTTCCACGTTTAAATGGTGGATAAACCGAGGTGATTATTGCAAGGCCTGTTACAAATATCATTGCAGCACCCACTCCCTGGATGATCCTGAAAACTATGAGTGCAATGGTTGATGGTGCCAGAGCCGAAAGAAGGGAGGCCACTGTAAATATAATTATTCCATAGCTGAATATTTTTTTCATCCCATAAATATCAGCTATCCTACCAAAGGGAACTGAAAACATTGCTGCAGCTAATAAAAATGATGTTGGAACCCAGCTCAGTAAAATTGCGCTTGATCCAAACTCTGCACCAATTGCAGGCAGTGCTATGTTGATTGCAGAGCTCATGAACGGTGTTAAAAAATTGGCAAGTGTTGCAATGATCAAAGCAGCAATTCGTGTAGACTCCTTGACGTATGAATCTTCTTCTCCCATAAAATATGACTCCTGACTTACATCCATTCAACTTTTCTTAAAACTTAGTTATGATGTATTTACTTTAAATAGATGATAATCATGAGAAAATAATTAGTATTATGTACTGTACAATGCTTTAACTCAATAAAATCAATAAAATTTCATAGAAAAAAACTATTTTTAATGATGAGATATTGGGGGGTTAAATTGGTTTAAAAAAATAAAATAAGGACTTAATATTGAACTAGAAACCTTTAAAGAAGTTAAATATTATTTTTTAAAGTAAAAAATAACCTTTAAAAATAAATTTAAAATAAAGAAATGAGGTTGTCTGATTCAGAGAATCAGACGATGTGATGCTTCTGGAGGAGCATAAGTTCATCTTTTGAGAGCTTTTTACCCTCTTTGAACTTTTCGAATATGTCCTGAGCAATCTCCCTCTCAGCCATATTTTTCTTCTTACTTTCCTCATTTTCACTGCTTCGTTCTTTTGCCTTAATCTTGTCAAGGCCTTTGTTTATCTTCCTTATTTCATTAAGAACGGATTTAACAGATTCATGTTCAGCAGATGCTTTTTCACGAGTTTCAATGAATTTTTTGTGGGCTTCATCTGCCTTTGCCCTTATATCATCGATTTTCCTGAAGTATTCGATCATGCTTTCATGGGTTTCCTGGGCTTTGTTTGAAAGCTCAACAACCTTTGCATGGTGGGCTTCGGATATCTCTTTAAGCTCAAGGGCTTCTTTTTTGGTTTTTTCATCCTCATGCATGTCCTGGAGCTCTTTTCGAAGGTCTGTAACCTTTTTAACAAGCTCATTTTCTTTCCTTATGTCCAGGACCTTGGTTTCTATAGTTTTTTCGAGTTTTTCTATTTCACCCTGGGCTTTAACTATTTCCCGTTTTCCAGATGCCCATTCCATCTTCTTGAGCTTCTGGTTGGTTTCATCCCTCAACTTCTTGTACTTCTTGACCTCTTCATTGTTCTGGTCACGTTCATCACGGTATTTGAGGGCTTTATCCAGATTTTCTTTTATACTGTTGTTCAAATCATTCCTTAAGTCCTTGTGAGTCCTGGCTTCTTCGTTGAGTTCATCCCTTTTTTTTGTGAACTCATTGAGCTGCTTTTCAAGCTCTTTCTTCTCTTTGAGAAGTTCTTTGAAGCTTTTACCAGCGTAGGGTGATTTAGAATTTTCAGCTTTATCTTCAGCTTTATCTTCAGCTTTATCTTCAGCTTTATCTTCAGCTTTATCTTCAGTTTCGGATTTTGTTTCCACTTGGGATTCCTCCTCTTTGAAGATGTTTAATAATTCTCTTAAATCCCTTTTTTCTACAACAACATCTGCAATCTCCTTTAAAACAGGTTTAGCATTAAAAGCTATGCCCATTCCTGCTTCTTTGAGCATTGAAATGTCATTTGCGCCGTCTCCAACGGCTGCAGATTCTTCTGCAGTTATCTGCTCTGTTTTTAGTATCTCTTTGAGGACGTCAGATTTTGAACCTTTTACGAGAGGACCTGAAACTTCTCCTGTGAGTTTACCTTCCTCTTCGTGGAGAACATTTGAAAATGCGTAATCAAGGCCTAATTCCTCTTTCATACGATTTGCAATTATTTCGAAGCTACCAGTTATTGTTGCAATTTTGTAACCTCTCTTTTTGAGCTCTGCAACAGTTTCGCTGGCCCCTTCCATGAGAGGAATCTTGTAGACAACATCCTTTATATCATCCACAGATGCACCTTTAAGTAAAGCTACTCTTTCTTTAAGGGCTTCTCCAAATTCAAGGTCTCCTTCCATTGCTTTTTTTGTTATTTCTGAGATTTCAGTTTCTGCGTCCATCAGTTTGCCTATTTCATCGATGGCTTCGCCATCTATAAGAACGTTATCAAGATCGAATGCTATAAGTTTAATCAAAAGATCACCGAGTTAATCAATTTAAAAAATGAAATTAGATCAGATCCAATTCAGCTAGTCTTTCTTTAGTTTTTTCAACACCAAGCTGGGCGGCTTCTTTAGTTTTTGCACCTGTACATACGACTTTTCCTGAACCAAAGAGGAGTAAAACAACTTTTGGGTCTCCAAGCCTGTAAACTAATCCGGGGAACTGTTCAGGTTCGTATTCTGTGTTTTCAAGTTCCAAAGCCACTGCTTCAAGGTTTAAAGTTTTCATTAGGTTGGCTGAAGCAACTATGTTTTGTACCTTTATTTCAAATTCTTTGGGTATCTCTGGGTCGAGGGTTCTCATCAGATCCACTGTTATGTGGATGGCTTTTATTGAATCTTTTACAGATTTTGCACCTGTACAAACGAGTTTTCCTGATCCAAATATTAATGCGGCTGTTTTAGGTTCTTTAAGTTTAAAAACCAAGCCTGGGAATTGTTCCTTATTGTATTCGACACCTTCGAGTGCCGGACCAACCTGTGTAAGGTCTAATGGCTTACCGAGCGTTGCGGAAGTCACAATATTTTCAATTTTGATTTCTACATCAGTCATTCTGTTCCTCCAGATCATTTAATCATTATAAATGAATTTGATATTATGTATAAATTCGTACTTCCTTTTATAAAGTATATAAGTAGCGTGTTATTAAAGGTAAAGGTTTTCATACTTTGAGTTTGTATCTTAATAATAAGTTCTTGAATATTTTAAAAGAAAGTACTCAGCATTAAACTTTTCTTAAACATCATATATAACTTTGGGTTATTATTAAAGTATCTTATATTAATACTGAAGTTTTTTTTTGGAATTAAACCCAAATTTTGGGTGTAGGTTACAATTACTTCTATTTTTTTCTATTTTAATATGAAAAAATCAGTTAGTATTATATATTTGGAGCTATAAATTTTTAATAAAGCTTCAATGCTTTGATTAACTCTTGGAATCACAAGGAGGAATAGGAATAGAATGATATCTCCTAAAAAATACCGTCAGCAGATAGATTCCCTTGGAATTGAAGGTATGTTAATAGATGTATCCTCAATTGACAGGGCTATGAATACTATAAATGAACTCGATGATCTTGAGAAAATATTAAAGAAGGTACGCCATAACCTCCGAATAGATATAAGGAATATCCGTTTGGAGTACCTGAATAAAATGAAAGAAACTGAACAGCAGCCAAATGGACTTTTTAAAAGAAAAAAATCCACAGAAAAAATAATCAAAGAAAAAAAAATCCTTTTAAAGGAGAAAAATCTTAAAATAGCTGCTTATGAAGTAGTTGAAGATGCAATAAATGATTATCTTTCTCAAATAGATAGTTCACGATTATATATTAAAAATTCCATCCAGGGAAGGGTGGGATAATCAGTTCACACCTTGTTGATCTAAATATTTTCAAAACAACTCAAATTCATTTAAAACATCAGTTTAGTTTCATTTTTAAGCTGACATATTGGTTATATAATGGAAATGGGGGTCAAATATGGGATTCACTGGGAATCCAAAACATCCACCTGGAAAATCTCCCCACTTATCTCAAAACACTCTAGAAGTCCTTGAAAAAAGATACCTACTCAAGGATGAAACTGGGAGGATAGTGGAAGATCCAGAAGAAATGTTCCAAAGGGTTTCGAGGGCAGTTTCCAAGGCAGAAATACTCTATGAATCAGATACCCTTGAAGTAGAAAAAGAATTCTACAAACTGATATCCTCCCTGGAATTTTTACCCAACTCCCCCACCCTCATGAATGCAGGAACCCCTATAAATCAGCTTTCTGCATGCTTTGTTTTACCGGTTGGTGATTCTGTAACTGAAATATTTGATGCCCTGAAGTACATGGCCCTCATCCACAAATCTGGTGGGGGTGTTGGTTTTTCATTTTCAAAGCTCAGACCACGGGGTGATATTGTGGGGTCAACAGCTGGAATAGCATCGGGACCATTATCTTTTATGCGAATTTTTGATGTTGCAACCGACGTAATAAAACAGGGAGGCAGAAGAAGAGGTGCAAACATGGCAGTACTCAGTGTTCACCACCCGGATATCCTTGAATTTATACAGGCCAAAAATATTCCAGTGGATGCAGATGCTGAATATCTGAAGAAACTCACCCATCTTGAAAACTTCAACCTGTCTGTTTCAGTTGACAATGAATTCATGGACAAAGTCCTTCGCCATGAAGAGAAAAGCAAGGGATTCAAAGATACACATCTTCTGGAAGAAGAAACATCTGTTTTGAATGGATCAGGAGGGATACTGGAATCTGAAGAACACTCAAAGGGGAAGGTAAACAAATCAAGGGAAATTGAGGATAAAAATCCCCTTTTAAACCCCAGAACCAATGAGGAAGTAGGTTACATAAAGGCTGAAGATCTGTTTGATGCTATCGTTGAAAATGCATGGAAAACAGGGGATCCTGGGATCCTATTCATGGATGAAATAAACAGAATGAACCCAACTCCAGCTTCAGGTAAGATCCAGGCAACAAATCCCTGTGGAGAGCAACCCCTTCTTTCCTATGAATCATGCAACCTCGGTTCAATAAACCTTGCCAGGATGGTTAAAACTGGTGTTATAAATTGGGATAAATTGGAACGCACAGTAAAAACGGCTGTGCATTTTCTTGACAACGTTCTGGATGTTACAAGTTTTCCAACACCCCGAATAAAAACTGAAACCCTGAAAAACAGGAAAATCGGCCTGGGGGTTATGGGATTTGCAGAGATGTTAATAATGCTTGAAATTCCATATGACTCAAAAAAAGCCGTTGAAACTGCAGGTAAAGTCATGAAATTCATACAGGATCATTCAAAGAAGGCTTCAGAAGAACTTGGAAGATCGAGGGGTTCTTTCCCAAACTTCAGGGAGAGTGTATGGTACAAAAAAGGTTTCAAGGCCATGAGAAATGCTACAACAACCACCATAGCACCAACAGGAACCATAAGTATAATTGCAAATATTACGAGCGGTATAGAACCTTTATTTGCAGTTTCTTTTGTTAGAAATGTTATGAACGGCACAAAACTCCTTGAAATAAATCCCCTATTTAAGAAAATCACTTTAAAAAGGGGTTTTTATAGAAAGGAAATCCTGGATTCTGTGCTGTGTAATGGTTCAATTCAGGATGTTGATGGAATTCCATCTGATGTGAAGCGGTTGTTTGTAACTGCCCATGATATAAAACCTGAATGGCATGTCAAGATGCAGGCAGCCTTCCAGAGCCATGTGGACAATGCAGTTTCAAAGACTGTTAACCTTCCACACGAAGCATCCAAAGCTGATGTTAAAAGGATATTTTTAATGGCTTACAAACTCAAATCCAAGGGAATAACTGTCTACAGGTATGGTAGTAAAGCTGAACAGGTCTGGTACCTTAAAGGATTCAAAGGTTCAGAAGTTTCTGATTTAAAATTTGGAGATAAATCTGGGGGTTATGTGTTAACAGATCCAGAATATTCTGGGGGACGTCCTTCAAATTGTTGCCTCCATTGAAACATCAAAATCTTATTTCACCCCTTTATTTCACCCAATCATTAAGAACCTGGAGCTTCCATTAATTTAATATGGAAATGATCATAATGAAATATGAAAAAGAAATGATCATGTCAAAACATCAGAAGAACCAAAAAAATATCAGTTAAAGGGTTTGATGAAAAGTTCATATTTATAGTATTGCTTGTTTCAGATGTTGAAAATCTTGAAAAGAGTTGGAAGGTTTAAAAATGATAGAAGTTGAAGTTAAAGCCCATGCAGGTAATTTTAATGATGTTGAAGTTAAACTTAATGAAATTAGGGCGGAGATGATTGGTTTGGAGCATCAGAAGGATGTTTATTTCAACGCACCAGACCGGGACTTTGCAGAAACTGATGAGGCACTCAGGATAAGGGAAATCCCAGATACATCTGGAAAACGAATAATTTTAACCTATAAAGGCGCCAAAATGGATGAGGTCAGCAAGACACGTAAAGAAATTGAAGTTGATGTTTCAGACACTGAAAACATGGCATCTATCCTTGAAAACCTTGGATTCAGGGCAGCTGCAACTGTTGAAAAGAAGAGAATTATATACAAATTCAAAGAATCCATAATTTCTCTTGATGAAGTCCTTAATGTTGGAAAATTCATTGAAATAGAAAGAGAAGCTCGTGAAGGTGAAGATTTTTCCCAGGCAAGGGATGAAATATTTGAGTTATTCAAGAAACTTGGAATAGAAGATGGGTTTGAGAGAAGATCCTACCTTGAACTTATGGGAGTTCATTAAGGAAGTATTACCGAGACAACTGAAATTTCCAAAGATCACCTAAATTATATGAATATGTTCAGTTGTTTGCATAGATTGGAATGAATACTGTGAAATATCCAAGATCCGGCATGTTTACTTGAAGTTACAGGTGGATAATTTGGATCCTCTAAGGTAAATGTTGATGTGCATCTGCTGCTTCGGATGGTAGTAAATATTCTATTGGTAACGCATGATATCAGAACAGTAAAACTAAAGGGTATAATCCAGTTATGCAACGAAGGATTTGGAATCTAAAAAATAAGAATTCAAAACCCTCTCTAGGGATAAAATAGGGTGTTTGAATATAAATGGTCCTGATTGGGGCATGAAACATCATATAAATTCTTTTTATAGCGCATATAATGTTTGTTTTTACCCTAAAATAAGTAATTATATAAAAGCCATTCCCTCTCCTGGAGGCGGTATCTCTCTGAGGAGAGGGAGGGTTCTAGTGTCATCTAATATGTATGACATCATAGAATACATTCCTATAATATATAAAATTTTTTTCCAAATTCACTCCAATTTCTAACCTAATTTCAAAAATAAAAATTAATAAAAACCCTATCCTTGGAGCAATGAACCTTAGAAGGGTGAAAATTGTGAATCATGGTAAAATGTTAATTGTATAATAATTAAAAAAAAGTATATAAACATAACAATCAACAAAAAAAATAATAACACTCTCTTTAATACCCTTTATTTTTTATTTTAATTATTGTCAACAATCTGTTTTGGGTTTTGAATTTTCATTCCTATTTGCTAATGTCCAGATCACTTGGAAACCAGAAGCCTCATGGTGATAAATTTCACAAAAAATAGATTTTTAAATATAAAAGGATAAATAAGGAGTGAATCACAACAACAGATCAAGAAGAACAGAAAAGGTATGGCAAATGTTTTCGAAAAATACATCTATACATAGAATAAATTTTTCTGTTGTAATTTAAAAATAATTTAGTTTAAAAAAATTTTAGCTTAGAAATGAATCAAACATGTTTTAACTTGAGAATTGGAACGCTTTAAAAAAAGCTAAAATTTTTTAAAAAATTCATCAATAAAAATAATTGAAATATCTCAAAAATTAGCAGGTGGGAATAATTTGGATTACTTTGTGAGCCCTTACAACAAGGCAGCGGATTTAAAATTTCCAAATGATGTTAAAATTTATGATACAACGTTAAGAGATGGTGAACAGACACCTGGAGTTTGTTTAGGAACTTCTGAAAAACTTCAAATCGCAAGAAAACTCGACGAACTTGGAATCCATCAGATAGAAGCAGGATTTCCAGTTGTGTCAAAGCAAGAGGAAAGATCTGTTAAAGCCATTGTGAATGAAGATTTAGATGCACAGATACTTGTTTTGTCACGTACCAAGAAGGAAGACATTGACAAGGCAATTGACTGTGGAGTTGATGGAATAATCACATTCATGGCAACCTCAGACCTTCACCTCAAACATAAATTCAATATGAGTCGTGAAGAAATTCTGAACGTTTGCATGAACTCAATTGAGCATGCAAAGGACCATGGGCTTTTTGTAGCATTTTCTGCTGAAGATGCAACAAGAACAGACATTGATTTCTTGAAACAGGTTTATAAAAAGGCTGAAAACTGTGGTGCAGACAGGGTGCACATAGCAGACACAGTTGGAGCCATAAGTCCTCAGGGTATGGATTACCTCGTAAGGGAATTAAGGTCCGACCTGAAAGCAGAAATAGCACTTCACTGTCACAACGACTTTGGATTAGCAGTTTCAAACTGCATATCCGGACTTTTAGCAGGTGCAAATGCAGTTTCAACAACAGTCAATGGTATAGGTGAAAGGGCAGGCAACACATCCCTTGAAGAACTTGTGATGAGCCTTCACCTTATATATGGAGTTGACCTTGGATTCAACATCAGCATATTTTACGAACTTTCCCAGCTCGTTGGAAAACTAACCAACATGAAAGTACCTGAAAACAAACCTATTGTGGGTAAAAATGTGTTCAGACATGAATCAGGGATACATGTGGATGCGGTTATAGAGGAACCCCTCACATACGAACCTTTCCTTCCTGAAATGATAGGACATCACAGAAAAATAGTCCTGGGTAAACATTCAGGCTGCAGAGCAGTTAAAGCAAAGCTTGATGCATGTGGAATAGATGTTACAACAGAAGAACTCTGTAAAATTGTGGAAAACGTCAAAAGACGAAGAGAAGAAGGAAAGTACATCAACGACAAACTTTTCAACGAAATAGTGAGATCGGTACGTGGACCCTTCGACCCCTAAATGATTAGGATCAAAATTTAAAAGGTAGATTAAGATTTAAATGTCTTGATCAATTTTTTAATTCAATTAGACTAATTTGAATATTAAAGTTATTCAAATGGTTTATAAAAATTTTATAAAGGTTTTTAGACCTGAAGAAGGAAACTTTCAAGGAAATTTTCATTTGAATAAGGAATTTTAAGGATTGATTTTAATATGAACATAACAGAGAAAATTCTTGCACGTGCATCAGGAAAATCTGAGGTACAACCTGGTGAAATAATTGATGTTCCTGTTGATATTGCAATGACCCATGATGGAACATCTCCACCTACAATTAACACATTCAAAAAAATTGCAGATAACGTTTGGAATAATGAAAAAATTGTTATAATCTTTGATCATAACGTTCCTGCCAACAAAATAATGTCTGCAGAATTTCAAAAGGTTACACTGGAATTTGCAAGGGAACAGGGCATAAAAAATCTATTTACCCATGGTGAAGGAATATGCCATCAAGTACTTCCAGAGAAGGGGTTCATAAAGCCTGGAACTGTTGTTGTGGGTGCAGACTCACACACATGCACACACGGAGCTTTTGGGGCATTTGCAACAGGTATGGGTGCAACAGATATGGCAATAGTTTTTGCAACCGGTAAAAACTGGTTCATGGTTCCAGAATCCTACAAAGTAACTGTAAATGGTTCATTAGGTGAATATGTAAGGGCTAAAGATGTTATACTTAATGTGATCGGTGAAATAGGTTCATTCGGTGCCACATACAAAGCCCTGGAATTTACAGGTGAAACCATAGATTCAATGGATGTTTCTGGCCGAATGACCATCTGCAACATGGCAATTGAAAGCGGTGCCAAAAACGGAATAATGGAACCAAACAGGGCAGTGAAAGAGTATTTAATGAAGAGAAACGTTAAAAACTTTGATGTAATACGTTCCGATGATGATTCTCAATATGAGAAGGAATATATTTTTGATGTTAGTGATATGGAACCCCAGATAGCATGTCCCAATAACGTTGATAATGTAAAACCTGTTTCAAAGGTGGAAGGTGTTGGTGTTGACCAAGCATTCATAGGGTCATGTACAAACGGACGTCTTGAAGACCTGAGGGATGCAGCTCAAGTTCTTGAAGGTTCAAGGGTTCATGAGGATGTTAGACTCATTGTAATACCTGCCTCTGCAGAGGTGTACCTCCAGGCATTGAATGAAGGACTGATAGAAACCTTCATAAAATCTGGTGCAGAAGTCTGTAACCCTGGATGCGGACCATGTCTTGGAGCTCACATGGGAGTTTTAACCTCAGGTGAAGTATGTATATCAACAACCAACAGAAACTTTGTTGGAAGAATGGGAGACCCAAATTCTGAGGTTTACCTTGCAAACTCTGCTGTTGTAGCATCATCAGCAATTTCAGGAGAAATTAGTGATCCTAGGAGGTAAAATGGACCAAAATATTATTCACGGAATTGAAGACATTGAGAAGAGTATTGGAAAACTGTCAAGCGCTCAGAAAATACTTTTAACAACCGATGGATCTGTAACCGCAATACTCGATGTTATTAAGGGCCATGTTCACCTGGAAACACTGGTTCAGAAATTTCAGGATGCTGACAAGGATGTAGCGGAACTTCTCGATATAGATGAGGGGGATACTGTGAACTACAGGGTTGTTGTAATGGGAACAGAAGAACCATTGATACATGCAGTATCTTACATTCCAGTTGAAAGACTTGAAAATAACTTCAAAGAAGACTTGATAAAGGCAGATATCCCAATTGGACGTATATTAAAAAACCATAAAATCGAGTCCAGAAGAGAAATAAAAACAATTTACGCAGAGAGAACCAACAAAGAAACTCAAGAGATATATGGAACAGATTCTCCAATGCTTGCAAGAACCTACAACATCATACACAATGGTGAAGTTCTTATATGGATAAAAGAAACGTTTCCATACGATCTTTTCAGAGATTAACCCCTGGAAATGTGATTGGTAGATATCTCAAATCAGATGTTTTTTAAGAAATTTTCTTTTAATAGTGCTGATTAATGTAGAAAACTGATTTAAGGCAAAATATTGAGTTAATGAAATTCAATCCATAAACAAAATCTTATAAAAAAATTGAATGGATGATTGAACTATTTGGTGTGGTTGAAATGGGTGTAAAGTTTAAAGACATTGTATCTCCGGAATCCATAGGCTTCAATGAACTTGAAGGAAAAATAGTTGTACTTGATGCAGCCAACATAATTTACCAGTTCTTATCAAGCATAAGACAGGCAGATGGCACACCTCTCATGGATCACAACAAAAACATAACCTCACACTTCAGCGGAATCCTTTACAGAACATCATCACTTGTTGAAAAGGGAATAAAACCGGTTTATGTATTTGATGGTGCATCAAGCCATCTTAAAAAGGGTACACAGGACAAGCGAAGAGAAGTAAAGGAAGAATCAGAGAAGAAATGGAAAGAAGCCCTTGATGAAGGAGATATTCAGGAGGCACGTAAGTACGCAGTCCGATCCTCAAGAATGTCCCCTGGAGTGGTGGAAGGATCTAAAAAACTTCTAGAACTAATGGGAATCCCCTACATCCAGGCCAAGGGTGAAGGTGAAGCTCAAGCATCGTACATGGTTGAAAAGGGAGATGCATGGTGTGTGGGATCACAGGACTACGACTGCATACTCTTTGGGGCCACGAGAATGGTTAAAAACCTGACCATAACCGGTGGAAAAGCCAACCTGGAACTCATACAGCTTAAAAAAGTTTTAGAACAGGTTGAACTAACAAGGGAACAGCTTGTGGACGTTGCAATACTCGTTGGAACAGATTTTAACGAGGGAATAAAAGGTATAGGTGCTAAAAAAGGTTTAAAACTCATCAAAAAACATGAAAACATATTCAACGCCCTGGAACATCTGGATGTTGAGCTGGAAGTTGATCCTATGGTTTTAAGGGACATGTTTTTGGATCACGATGTTCTTGAGGATTACAACCTGAAATGGAAGAAACCTGACAGGGATGGTACCTTAGACTTCCTCTGCGGAGAACACGATTTTTCAGAGGAAAGAGTTTCAAGTGCCCTTGATAAACTCAAAAAACTTGACATGAACCAGAGTAGTTTGGAACAGTGGTTTTAACCTTTCATTCAAGTTTTGCATAATTATTACAATTTCTATAAATATTTTATATGAAAATATTTTTTTATATAAAAAAATAATTAATTTTAAAGAGAATTTGTCTTTTTGCACATTTTTTTCACTTGATTTTTTAAAAATAATTTAAAATTATTTATGTATTTTTTTTATCTACTTTTTGGATTTATACAAATCCTATCATGGATTGATGGTTTTATATTATCCGTATAAATCAACAAAAATTTTTAATAAAGTTGTAATTAATAAATAATTGTTAGAAAATATTTAAAAACAATTCAAATTATATTCTTTAAAGGAATGTTATTAATGGCAATTAAACTCGGAAACACAAGATTCACAGTTTTTGGAAAATTTAAAATAGGTGAATTAGATGTGGAAAAAAGAGGGTGGAATTATGGATGAAAAAAGCAAAAAAACTGTTAGAGGTAGTATTACGAACCTTGATTGGTGGCCAAACCGGTTGAATCTAGACATCCTGCGCCAGCATTCCTCAGAATCCAATCCTATGGATGAAGATTTCAGCTACGCTGAAGAATTCAGGAGTCTTGACCTAAAGGCGCTGAAGAAAGACCTCCATGAACTCATGACCGAGTCACAGGATTGGTGGCCTGCGGACTTTGGCCATTATGGGCCTTTATTCATCCGTATGGCGTGGCACAGTGCCGGTACGTACCGTATCAGTGATGGCCGTGGAGGAGGGGGTAACGGCAACCAGCGTTTTCCACCATTAAGCAGCTGGCCCGACAACGCTAACCTCGACAAAGCACGCCGACTGCTCTGGCCCATCAAGCAGAAGTACGGCAGAAAAATTTCCTGGGCCGACCTCATGATTCTTGCTGGTAACGTCGCCCTGGAATCCATGGGTTTTAAGACCTTCGGTTTCGGTGGCGGGCGTGATGACATCTGGGAACCTGAAAAGGACATATACTGGGGTTCTGAGAAAGAATGGCTTACAGACGAGCGTCATACTGGTGACAGTGAACTGGAAAAACCACTCGCCGCCCTGGAGATGGGATTGATTTATGTGAACCCAGAAGGCCCTAACGGCGAACCAGACCCCATTGCTGCGGCGCATGATATCCGAGAGAGTTTTGCTCGCATGGCTATGAACGATGAGGAGACAGTGGCTCTCATTGCAGGTGGTCACGCCTTCGGAAAAACCCACGGTGCTGGTGATCCGTCAATGGTTGGTCCTGAGCCGGAAGCCGCACCAATTGAGGAGCAGGGCCTGGGCTGGAAGAGCAGCTTTGGTAATGGCAAAGGTAACGACACCATTACAGGCGGCCCGGAAGTTATCTGGACCAACACTCCAACGAACTGGGACAACAACTTCTTCAGGATACTATTTGAATTCGAATGGGAATTGACCAAAAGCCCGGCCGGTGCCTACCAGTGGAAGCCAAAGGGTGACGCAGGCGCAGATACTGTTCCTGATCCACACGACGCATCAAAACGTCGCACCCCGGGCATGCTGACCACAGATCTCTCTTTGCGCTTCGACCCCATATACGAAAAGATCTCACGGCGCTTCTATGAGAACCCTGATGAGTTTGCGGACGCCTTCGCCCGCGCGTGGTTCAAACTGACCCACCGTGACATGGGTCCACGGACACGCTACCTAGGTTTGGAGGTACCTGACGAGGAGCTCATCTGGCAGGACCCCATCCCTGCAGCCGATCACGAACTGATCGATGAAGAAGACATCGATACCCTTAAGGGTATGGTATTGGCTTCTGAACTGTCAGTGTCAGAGATGGTTTCCACTGCCTGGGCTTCGGCATCCACCTTCCGCGGCTCCGACAAGCGTGGTGGTGCCAACGGTGCCCGTATTCGCCTGGCACCGCAGAAGGATTGGGAAGTCAACCAGCCAGCCCAGCTAGCCAAAGTGCTGGAGGTACTTGAGGGCATCCAGAGCGAATTTAACCAAACACAAAAAGGTGACAAGAAGGTCTCCCTGGCTGATCTCATTGTTTTGGCTGGTTGCGCTGGTGTTGAGCAGGCTGCAAAAAATGCTGGTTATATTGTTAAGGTGCCCTTCACTCCGGGACGCATGGATGCTCTAAAGGAGCAAACTGATGTGGAATCCTTTGCTGTGCTTGAACCGGTTGCAGATGGGTTCCGAAATTATCAGAAGACTCAAAGCGCATTTAGGCCCGAAGAGTTGCTGGTGGACAAAGCGCAATTACTGACATTGACAGTTCCTGAGATGACGGTTCTCATTGGTGGATTACGTGTCCTGAATGCCAACTTTGGACAATCCCAGAATGGTGTCTTCACCAAGATGCCTGAGGCGCTTACAAATGACTTTTTCGTGAATTTGCTTGATATGAAAACAGAATGGAATGCATCCTCAGAGGACGAAAATGTGTTTGAGGGAAGGGACCGAGCAACAGGTGAACTCAAGTGGACAGGTACACGTGTTGACCTCATTTTCGGTTCAAACTCCGAGCTCCGGGCATTGGCGGAAGTCTACGCATGTGAAGACTCATCTAAGAAGTTCCTGAACGACTTCATAAAAGCATGGGACAAGGTCATGAACCTGGACAGGTTCGACCTAGCATTATCCTGAAAACAGAAAATTCATCAAATTAAGTTTTTTTATAAAAAAACATTTTTTTCTTTTTTTAATCTACCTTCAAATGGAACTGCGCCTGTTATTATATTAGCAATTATATTTGCTTTTATCATAATATCTATGTTAAAAAGTAGTTATAAAGAAAGTATCATGAAATATAGAGGAGATCTAAAGAAATAAGAGATACTGGGTCATTTAATCCATTGGAACGGTTTTTTAATTTAGATTTATTGAGGATGCTTTTAAATAGAATTTAAGATTATGACTTATAGATTGATATTTTCTGTTGAAAAACTAACAATCTCCTGAAATTCTACAAATAAATACAAAATAAATCTTATTCTAAAATGAGTGCAGGGGAAGGGATTCGAACCCTTGAAGGCCTACACCAATAGGCCCTGAACCTATCCCCGTTGACCACTTGGGTACCCCTGCATATATCATGATAGTTGAACATCATATATTAATGTAAGTTTTTTTCGGCCCTTGTTTTCCATAATAATCTTTTAGGTTTTTTTATTCAAAACGGGGGGTAATCTCCAAAAAATTCAATGGCGTACCTGCGTGCAGTTTCAACCTGCTGAGGATACCTCGTACCAATGGTCGCCTCAAGATCCTCCCGGGTTTTGGAAGATGCAACAGCTTTTAAAATATTAACATAAACACCTAAAGCTTTTTTTGAGGGGTAACATGGAATTTCAAGGGTTATACAGATATCTTGCCTTTTGAAACAGTTCAACCTTAGAAATGGGGCTACAGATCCTATTAAAACTCCTTCTTCAAGTTCTATAAGTGGTGGAACACCAACCCTGCTTTTACGATCTTCATCTACGAGTTTTTCGTAGCTCTTCTCTTTGTAGCAGTGGGCCTCAAGGTAAACCACGGGCTTATGCTCTTTAATAAGGGAAAGCACATTTTTACCCATATCTGAATTGTAATAATCTTTGTGGAGGGTGCTCAAGTAGGGAGTTTCATCGAAGTTGTATATCCCAAGTTTTCCATTGGAAACTGAATCCTCATCAAGTTGAGAGAGGGCTTTTATGGTGGTAATTCCTTCTTTACCATGAACTCCTCCAATAAAAAGGCGTGAAGGTTCATTGCCCTTATCTATGATCTTTGAATAGTTCATGTTCATCATCGGGTCCATGAGAATTTTTTTGTCAGGATTTCAGTCCAGAGTACTGCAATAATTTCAGCTTATGATACATGTAAAAGAAAAAATAGAAGTGGGATGGGGATTCAGGTTCCCTCTTCCCAGTTGTTCATATAATCCACCTGTCTTGGTGTTAAATCATCGATTTCAATGTTCATTGCATTTAACTTGAGTTCTGCAACGTATCTGTCTGTTTCATCAAGGGTTTTGTAAACACCAACATCAAGTTTGTTTTCAGTGAGGTACTTGGCGGATAGTGCCTGCATTGCAAAGCTCATGTCCATTATCTCTGCAGGATGTCCCTGTCCACGTTCTCCTGCAAGGTTAACAAGTCTACCATCTGCTATGAGGTAAAGTTTCCTTCCATCATGCATTACAAACTCTTCTATATCTGCCCTCACCTGTTTGCAGCTTACAGACTGTTCCTGAAGGTCTTTTTTGTTTATCTCAACGTTGAAGTGTCCTGAGTTTGCAAGGAGACATCCATCCTTCATGTACTTGAAGTCGTCGCCTGAAACAATATCAATATTTCCTGTGACTGTTAAGATAAGATCTGCCTCTTTAACAGCGTCACGAATCTTCATAACTCTGTAACCATCCATTCTTGCCTCTAAGGCCCTTATCGGATCTATTTCGGTTACTATGACATTTGCACCAAGCCCCACAGCTCTCATGGCAACTCCACGACCGCACCAGCCGTATCCACAGACAACAACTGTTTTTCCAGCTATGAGCATGTTGGTTGAGCCCATTATTGAGTCGAACGTTGACTGTCCAGTTCCGTACCTGTTGTCGAAGAGGTACTTCATGTAGGAATCATTCACTGCCATAACTGGAAATTCAAGGGCTTTATCTTCATTCATAGCCTTTAAACGATGAATTCCAGTTGTTGTTTCTTCACAGGCACCTAATATTTTCCCGATAAGGTCCCTTCGCTCCTTGTGGATGAAGAATATCATGTCTGCGCCGTCATCGATTATTATGTCAGGTTCATGGTCCAGCACCCTCTTGATGTTTTCGTAGTACTCTTCGTTGCTTTCTTCTCTCCAGCCGTACATGTTAAGGCCCATTGAAGCTCCTGCAGCTGTTGCATCGTCATGGGTTGATAATGGGTTGCAGCCGGTCATTGCAACCTCTGCACCTCCTGCTTGAAGGGTTAAACCAAGATTTATTGTTTTTGGTTCAAGATGTAAACATGATCCAATTGTAATGCCCTCGAAGGGTTTGGTTTCTTCAAATTCTTTTTTTATGTATTCAAGAACAGGCATGTGTCTCTGTACCCATTCTATTTTCTTCTTACCTTGCGGTGCAAGTGAAATATCCTTTACTTTGTAACTCATTGTCTCACCTAAAAAACGAATCTCTCTTTTTAAAAGATCTAAATAACTCTGAATAGATTTTCGATAAATAAACCTATATTGATATGAAGATACTTAACTTTTTTTCATTTCCTGAAAGAAGGATGATAATTTTTCTAAATCATTTTTTTGATGTTTCATGGTAACATCCTCATTTTTTTTTAAAATGATCCCTACAAATAAAAAATTAGGAGGTATAACTAAAAATTAGGAAAAATTTAGGGACTGAAATAATAAAAGTGCGTAAAACGCTTTTTAATATACAAAGAATAGCTCTTAAAGGAATTATTTTGAAGAAATAATTTGAATAACACTTTTTTAGAAATACAAATCTATGTTTTGAAGTTATCAATTTAAAAATAGCAATAGGCTTGAAAAAGAATTATTTTAAGGATTTTGGGAGAAAAAAATAATAAAACTTCTCCCAGTTAAATTTTCAGGTTTTTTTGGAGTTAAATCCACTTGTGGAATGGTTTTAGCTGTACTGCCTCAGGTCAACCTCACTTTTAGGTTTCACCTTATCCATAGCTTCTTTGAACTGTTTCATTTTGATCTTGTCTGCCTCAAGGTTTTCTCTGAGTGTGAGCATCACTGCTTCACGGCACACAGCTTCTATATCTGCTCCAACGTATCCCTCTGCTTTTTTGGCAAGTTTTTCAAGGTCAACATCATCTGCAAGTGGCATTTCCTTTGTATGAACTTTGAATATTGCAATTCTTGCAGTTTCGTCAGGAGTGTCCACTTTAACATGTCTATCGAACCTTCCAGGCCGTAGAAGGGCAGGATCTATTATGTCCACACGGTTGGTTGCTGCAACAACTGAAACATCCTGCAGTTCCTCAAGGCCATCTATCTCTGTTAAAAGCTGGTTAACAACTCTCTGTGTCACACCAGAGTCTGTGCTACTTCCACCTCTTGTAGATGCTATTGAATCTATCTCATCGAAGAATATCACGGTAGGTGCTGTTTGTCTGGCCTTTCTGAAGACTTCACGCACTCCTTTTTCTGATTCTCCAACCCATTTTGATAGGAGTTCTGGGCCTTTGATTGCTATGAAGTTTGCATCACTTTCGTTTGCAACGGCTTTTGCCAGGAGTGTTTTACCTGTTCCTGGTGGGCCGTAGACAAGAACACCCCTTGGTGGTCTCACACCGAACTTCTCAAAGCTTTCAGGGTACTTGAGTGGCCATTCAACTGCCTCACGAAGTTCCTGTTTTGCACTTTCAAGTCCACCTATATCATCCCATTTAACATCTGGGACCTGTACCATCACTTCACGCAGTGCAGATGGTTGTATCTCCTTCAGGGCCTCTTTGAAGTCGGATTTCGTGACTATCATCTTTTTGAGGGTTTCCTTTGGTATCTCCTCTTCTGCCTTGATGTCTGGGAGTACCCTTCTTAAAACCCTCATTGCAGATTCTTTACAGAGTGATTCAACATCTGCTCCCACGAATCCGTGTGTTATATCTGCTATTTCATCCAAGTCCACTGTGTCGTCAAGGGGCATTCCCCTTGTGTGGATCTGGAGAACTTCCATTCTTCCGTCTTTGTCTGGTACGCCTATTTCTATTTCTCTGTCGAATCTTCCGGGTCGTCTGAGCGCCTGGTCAAGGGCGTCTGGTCTGTTGGTTGCACCGATTACAACTACCTGTCCCCTGCTTTTCAGTCCGTCCATGAGGGTGAGTAGCTGGGCAACTATTCTGCGTTCAACTTCTCCTGTTACTTCTTCCCTTTTGGGTGCTATTGCATCTATCTCATCTATGAATATGATGGAAGGTGCGTTTTCTTCAGCTTCTTCGAAGAATTCTCTGAGGCGTTCCTCTGATCCACCCACATATTTACTCATGATCTCAGGGCCGTTGATTGCTATGAAGTGGGCGTCGCTTTCGTTTGCAACGGCTTTTGCCAGGAGTGTTTTACCTGTTCCTGGTGGTCCATGCATGAGAACACCTTTTGGTGGGGATATTCCCAGTCTTTCAAAGAGTTCAGGTCTTTTAAGTGGAATTTCTATCATTTCCCTGACCTTTTTGACTTCCTCCTTGAGGCCACCTATGTCCTCGTAGGTAACATCCACAACGTTTTTTATGCCCTCAATTTTTGAAACATCCACGGGTTCTGTCTGAATTTCCATTTCAGTCATGTCTGTTATCTGAACGATTCCTGCAGGTTTGGTTGAAACCACTGCAAGCTTTATCTCACCCATGGGTGAAACATCACTAACCATGTCCCTGAAGAAGTCGTCGAATAAGCCCCCCCTCATGGGCTGCTGCTGTCTTATTCCTGCGACTATCAGATCTCCCTTTGACATGATTCTGCCCATGAATGCGGGTTTTACATCTCCCCTTATCATTATCTGCTGGTCAACGGGTGCAAGAATCACTTTCTGGGCTTCTTTCACTTCAGCCCTTTTGACTGTGATTTCTTCCCCTATGGAGGTACCTGCATTCTTCCTCAGGTAACCATCGATCCTGATTATTCCAAGCCCAACATCTGACTGACTTGATGCAACTTTTGCTGCGGTTACCTTCTTTCCTTTTATCTCGATTATGTCTCCATCGAGAAGATCCAGCTTATGCATGCATGCCGGGTCGATCCTTGCAATTGTTCTACCAACATCGTTTTGTGAAAACGCTTCTGCAACTTTTAATTTCATTTCTTTATTTTCCATAGGAACCCCCTACATTAACGTTTTGCTTGATTATAATATGTTTAATGGGTTTAAAATAGTTTACACTATTCATCATGTTTTAGTTAACTTTGGTTACTATAACCTTGTTATTCATACTATATAAACGTTGCGCTTTTTTCATAGTTATTTTTCAATATGTATTAAATGCCATTGGAATGAATTTTAAAAGAAGTTACTGGCATTTAAACAGGATACTTCCTAAAAAAAGAAGTTTAAATCAATTTAAATTAAAAAAAGATGTTTATTATTTTTAAAAGAATTTTTAAGTAAGACATTTCAATTATTTTAAAACGGACAACTTATCAGGGATCTGTCAGCGTATAATCCCACCAAATCCTTTTAAAAGATTTTCAACTTCAAACCGTGCATCAGGGTTTATTATAGAATAACGTATAGTGACACTCTTTTTACCAGTTTCTATCTGATCTCCGCAGTAAACATCAACAACAGATGCTTCTATGACAGCATCTAACTTCATCAGTGTTTCTGCCATCACTGGAGGATTGCAGTTTTCAGGAAAAACTGCAGAAACATCGTAAAAATTCCTGGGATAATTGTCAACCTTCCAATTATGGAGTTTCGTAGTGCTTAAAACTTCAACGTTGGATAATTTCAGTTTAATTTCCTTTTCATCCCTAACTAACGTTGCAAAATCTGGTGATAATTCCTTCAGTATCCCAACATGGATCGTTTCGGAGTATATATGTCTCAAACCAACCTCTTCACCAACAGAATCTTTAAGAAGCTGAACTTCTTCGTTGAGTGCAGATATTGCTTTATCAGATCTTCCAAGGGCTGCTTCAAGGTCGTCAAGGTGTTTTGCTGCAGAACTCATGGCACCAACAAATTCCTTTTCCCTTCCTGCATTTATCATCTCTTTAAGCTCCAAAAATGTCTCTAGAAATGCTTCGTGCGTCTGGACGATGTACCTGTTGTTCGTCTGTATGGAGTAGCAGAGGTAAGGGTTTTGTGCTACGATCCGTGCAATCATGTCAAGCATCAAACTGTAAACAGGACTTGCAAACTTTCTGGACTCTTTGATATCAATTCCAAGTTTTTCTATTGTTGCTGCAATTGATATGTATGAGAAATGGGTTAATCCCTGAACGATACTCATCATCTTATCATGATTCTCAGGATTAGTTACAAGAACACGAGCATTCTCAGATTCAAGGAATGCTAAAACCTTAGGATACCATTTACCCTCATTCCCCTCTTTTTCAGGGGTTAAAACAACCACCTGTCCGTCCAGGGATCGTATCCTGGGTCCGAACATTGGATGTGTTGGCAGAAACTCCACACCTTCAGGAGCAAACTGTTTCATAACATCTGCAGGCTCCTCTTTAACAGAGGTAACATCCATAAGAAGGGATCCTTCCTTAAGATGAGGGGCAACTTCCTTTATGATTCTGGTTGTTACATCTATGGGCACAGATATAATTGTAACGTCGGATTGGGATGCAGCCTCCACATTATCCTGAAGGTAGATTACACCCAACTTCTTTGAAACACTTTCTCCTTCTACTTGGTTTCTACCAGTTATAACAACATCAAATCCCTTATTTTTAAGAAAACGTGCTATCCAATTACCCAGACCTCGTGTACCGCCGATTATTGTAATTTTCATGGAATGAACTCCTAGAATTTGGATTAAAAGCATTTGAATTTAAAGTTCATACTAAAATTCATATTGTTCAAATTTAAATGTTTATTTTAATTGAGGATTATTTATAAGAACTCGTTATAACTATGGTTTTCAATCCAATAAAAAATTGAGGGTTTTAATTGGGATTAACTCTAGGTCAGTCCAATATTCATTCGGAATGAATTAAAGATCTAAACTGAATTTAAATAAAAAAAAGTTTTTCAGGGCATTAAATTAACTAAAGCCCTAAATTTCAACAGTTTTAAGTTCTTCCTCAGGAGTTAATCCCTGAATATTTTCAAGGGCATCCATCAGATCCTTCAACTTATCATTTCCCATAACTTCCATGAAGTTTTCAAGCTCGGATCGTCTCTTTAAAAATACTCCCCTCCTTTTTATAGGGTTTCCATTGGCATCTGTGGGATTTATTTCAACCATGAAACTTTCACCTCTCTTTGAAGAGGGAGTTTTAACTAAAAATGCGCCTTTCACATTTGTTGGAACTCTTTGCCATGGATTTACTCCATTTAATGCATTTTTTATTTGTTTTTCCAGTTCATTGTCCATACCATCTTCTCCTACCCTTACGTTAAAACTCAATATGTATTAACTTTTATATAAAATTTATTAATAATCATGGTTAAAATCAGAGGGGTCATCAAAACTTTTTATAATACCCATTATCATCATTCAATCATGGATGGTTGAATTTCAAAAAAATCCGCTTAATGATAATTCTTTAAATGGTTTTTTAACATATACTAATAGAGTGGAATTTAGAAAGGGCTAGAAAAGAATTTTAAAAACTAGGATTTGAATGATCTAAAAGGGGATTATCCAAATATTTTCAAGGTGTAAACATGCGAATAGTTTATCAGGATACCAAAAGGGGCATAATAGAACTTGTCCCAGAAACACTGGACGACCTCTGGCATCTATCACACATAATAGAACCCGGAGATATGGTATCTTCAAAAACAACACGTAGGATCCAGGATTCAACTGGAGAAAAGATAAGGAGCGACAGGGGCATTAAAAAAACCTTCTTTTTAGGAATAAAAGTTGAGGATATGAACTTTCATAAGTACACTGGAAAGTTAAGGGCAACGGGCATAATAGAGCATGGCCCTGAAGATCTGGTCCCACTGGGCTCTCACCACACTCTGGATCTCAAGCTCAAAAATTCTGTGAAGATACAGAAGGAAAAATGGTCCAGATGGAACATTAAAAGGCTTAAAAATGCAGTTAAATCTTCTAAAAAACCTTCAGCAATCATAGTTGCAGTTGAAGATGATGTTGCAGACCTTGGAATCATAAGACAGTACGGGATAGATTACTACGGCCCAATAATGGGGCAGGTTTCCGGAAAAAGGATAGTGCAGAAGAACAGGAAAAAAGCAATATCCGACTTCTTCACAGATGTTGCAAACTCCCTGGAGAAGTTTAAAGAAGTGCAGAGTATCATAATAGCAGGTCCTGGATTTACCAAGGGAGAATTCTACGATTTTTTGAAGGATCAATATCCTGAAATGGCCAAGATATCCCTAATCGAAAACACCGGTGCTGGGGGAAGGACAGGAATAAGTGAAGTTCTTAAAAAGGGCATAATTGAGGAAATGGCCACAGAAAACAGGATAGCCTATGAAATGAGAGCTGTTGAGGATCTGCTGGCAGAGATAGGTAAATCTTCAAAACTGGTTGCATACGGTAAGAAAGAGGTTCAGGCTGCTTCAAATGCAGGTGCAGTTGAAAAACTCCTTGTTGTGGATGAACTGGTACGTGAACTGGACGTAGAACAGATCATGGAACTCACAGAAAATATGGGTGGTAAAGTACTGATCGTAAGTACGGAACACGACGGAGGAAAACAGCTCAATGCTCTTGGAGGAATTGCGGCCCTTTTAAGGTATGGGATAACTTAATTCTGCGAAATATTTTTATGGGCTGATTAATACTCAATAAAAACCTTTAACTTATATTAATTTTTAATCTATTTAATCCAATAGAACTGCCCATCATGTATCTATTTTTTCTAAAAAAGAATATCTGAATTTATTCATTGAAAAAAATTGATTCGATCTACTCTTTGAATTGGATTCCTTTTTTTTGTTTAATCAAGTTTCATTAAAACCTCAGAACAAAATTGATTAAGGTTAAAAAACAAATAATAACTGAACGTCAATGAAATGTTAATTGGAGGGATCCAAATGCGTAGATTGATGTGCATTTTACTCTGTCTGATTTTTATATTTTCTACAGTTGCTGCCTGTTCTGCAACTGTTCTTGGAAAAACTAAGTATGGATGGGTTGAAAAAAATGTTTATGGTAATCCATCTTCCAACTACAAGATAGTTATAATCTTAGGGGTTCATCCACGAGAGTACCGTTTTCATAATGCGGTTTTATCTGCAGTGAAAACCAAAACTGCCTCTTCAAACAAGAAGTACATAGTTTACAGGGTTCACGTTACCAAGACCCCTATGAACTACTACAGGGGTAGAATGTATGGGCAGTTGCTTGCAAATAAATTCGTTGTCCCTGATGTGAAGCGAAACAATCCAAAGCTTGTCTTCGATATTCATGAAAATGGTTGGAGAGCCAGTGGATATAAATACTCCCGTTTTCTAGACCCAATATCAAGAACAAGTAGAACTTATAGCTACATAAATCGTATAAAAACTAGAATGCCGTTTCTCAGGGTTTACGCACCTAGTGGTACCAGTCCCAAGTACGTTACAAACCCCCTATCAAGAAAGGGCATTCCAACGATTATTTACGAGACCTACAAGTACGATTCCTACAGTAAAAAGGTTGCAGATGCAAAGCTGTTTATCAACACGTTGAACAGTCTTTAAATTCAGTAACCTCAGATAGTAGTTTATGGTGAATACATATTAAGTGGTTTTAAATATACAAACCTAATTATTCGAAGAATTGTATTATACTGTTAAATAACAGTTTTAAGAATCTTTTAATCAATTTTTTAACTATTTTTAATCAATGTTCATTAATATCATATTTATGAAAGATTTTATAAGATATATCTGTCCTTTTAATGAAATTAATATGAAAATCAAACTTTTTCTTTAAAAAATAATTTAAAAATTTGTATAAACTTCTAAAATCCTTAAATTTCTATCCTTTTTTGATAAAACATGATAAAGTTTATTAATGAATATTGAAAATCTACATATATTATTAATAAAAGGTGATTATATGCGAAAACTAATTAGTATATTCATGTGTTTAATTTTTGTGTTTTCTATGATTGGGGCATGCTCTGCGGCGGTTATTGGAAAAACAAGTTATGGATGGGTTGAAAAGCAAACTTATGGAAATCCATCCTCAACCAACACAATAGCTATAATTGTGGGGGTTCACCCAAGAGAACATGGTTTTCATGATGCCATGGTATCTGCGCTGAAGACTCAAACAGCATCTTCGAACAAGAAATACCTTCTTTACAGGATCCATGTTACCAAGACTCCTATGAACTATTACAAGGGTAGAATGTATGGACAGCTGCTTGGGAATAAATTTGTTGTCCCAGATGTCAAGCGAAGCCATCCAAATGTTGTTTTTGACATTCATGAAGATGCTTGGAAATCAAGTGGCTACAAATACCCAAGGTTTTTAGACCCTGTATCAAAGACAGCCAAAACCTACAATTACATAAATAGGGTAAAGGCAAAGATGTCGTTTTTGAAGGTTTACGTGCCACCTAGTGGTACCAGCCCAAAATATGTTACAAAGCCAATAGCATCAAAGGGCATTCCAACCATAATCTACGAGACCTACAAGTACGATTCCTACAGTAAAAAGGTTGCAGATGCAAACCTATTTATCAAAACACTGAACAACCTTTAAAGGGGGAAACAATCCTGTGTTCTTCAGGACTTAATAAACCCCTATTTTTTAATATTTATTGGATGTGTGTTAATTGTACGAAGAATTAATCTTAGCTTTTCTAGCATCAGCAGTTTTGACCTACATTTTCAAGGAAATTTTCACAAGAACCAAGGGAAACCTCTACACCAATATAAGGGGTGGAACGCCTCGTGCAGTTGGATTGGCCCCATTTATAGTTTTATTACTATTTTTAGAACCTCCTTATCAATACTTAATAGGAATAATTGGATTATTCGCATTTGCAGATGATTTAATTGGCAGAAAAAGGATTGAAGGGCTGCCATTTGAACTTGGACAGCTTTCAAGGGGAATTGGCATGCTGATGGTTATGGCAGTTGGATTCTACTACAACTTCGGTGCCCTTGCAATACTGATAGCCCTGATGATACAGCCAATGAACATTGCAGACATGCAGCCTGGAACTGCATGTTCCACAGTGATCACAATGGCTCTTCTGGTTGTTCTTGGAATATTTGCATTAACCTCAACCCTTTACTACCCAGCACTACTCATCCTGGTGGCATGCCTTGGATACGCTGCCCTGGACTACCAAGGTAAAATAATGATGGGAGAGGTGGGCAACCACTCATTTGCTGTGGGTCTTGGAATTTTATACGCAGTTTTAGGCAGTATTGTTGGAAATTCATTTGGCTTTGGAGCTTCAGGTGTTTTCCTATTTGTACTGGCATTATTCCTCTTAACATCAATTCTCATAGCATTTTTAAGGAGAAAAAACCTTGAAGCATTCATCAAGAAAAACCTCAAAATTCAGGATCCCAACTTTGGAGATTACACCATGGATGTTTTAACAGGAGGAGGACTTGGAGACTTGATGCGTAAAACAATCCTTAAAAAACGATGCATTATGATAAACAACAAATTACTTAAAATTTTGGGTTTCAGAAGGTTGTTCTTCAATCCCTACGCAGAAGAGAATGATATTGAGTAAGTTGTATCAAAAATTATAACGAAATAAGGCGTGAATATGACGAAGTACTCACTGCCTTAAAAAAATCTAGTTCCTATTTAAAAAGTAAAAAGAAAGAATTAACGACTTTTCAATCCTTCTTTCTTTTAAGGGACAGTGCAGCCATAACAAGGAAAAGAGCTGCAAATGCCAAAAGAACAGCAACATCTATCCCTATCTTATCCAGACCCCATCCCTTGAGTATAACCGCCCTGCAAGCATCAACTGCATAGGTTGGTGGTACCAAGTATGATAATGGTCGTAACCATGTAGGTATTGCTTCTATTGGCCAGAAAACACCTGAAAGTAGGAAAACTGGAAGTATTATGAAGGGTATGAACTGTACGGCCTGACCTTCACGTTTTGCAAGGCTTGAAAGCAGTATTCCAAGTGCCTGTGATACAACTGCCAGTAGTGCAACCACCAGGAATGCAAGGAGCACGTTTCCAACCACATCTATTTTGAAGACAAGAACACCCACTGTAAGGAGGAATGCAGCCTGCACTGTTCCAACAATTCCAAATGCCACAGCATAACCACATACTATTTCACTTTCCTTAAGGGGTGTTGCTAGAATTCTTCCAAGGGTTCCTGATGTCCTTTCACCAACGAATGCAAGGAGGGTGAGCAGCGTTGTGAGGAGGTAAACAACGAAGGCCATTATTCCTGGAACGAAGAAATCTATGAACTCTGCACCCTCACCATAGACTGGATCAGAATCCACTTTCACAGGAGGGTTAATTCCCTGATCTTCCATTGTCTTGGTTGCAGCATCTCCAACAGTGCTGAATATGGCATTTTTAATGTTAACAACACTTTCATCAGCCCTTATAATTAGCTGGGTACTTTGATTGGATGAGGGAGTTGTAGCACCAATGTAGGCAGTTTCTGTGAAATTTTCCGGAAATATGATGACTGCGTAGGCTTTTCCATTCTCAACCTCACCAACAGCGGAAGCATTGTCTGACATGTATTTGATGTTCAAAACATTAGTGTCCAGGTTGCTGATTATCTCCTGGGAAAGTGAAAGATTTTCTCCTCCAGGTATCTGGAAACCTGTGTCATGGTTCACTACAACAACGTTAACATCTTCCACGTCACCGCTGAAGGCCAGGCCAAATACAAACATTGCAAATATGGGTGCAAGGAGCATAAGTGCAATGGTACGTTTGTCATTTTTGATGTCCCTGAAAACCCTCTTTGTAACTGCAAAGCTTCTTCTGAAGTTCATTGGACACTGCCTCCTTCCAGAACATTTCCTGATCCACAAGTTCTTGAAAACTCAAGGAAGGCATCTTCAAGGGATTCGGTTCCTGTAGTCCTTAATATATCTTCAGGATGTCCCTCTGCAATTATTTTACCCTTTTTAACGAATCCAACCCTGTCGCAGTGGCGTGCCTCATCCATGTAGTGGGTTGTGATGAGTATGGTTATACCTGAATCCTTGAGCATGTTGAAGTAGTTCCAGAAGGATAACCTGAGCTCCGGATCAACACCAACTGTGGTTCATCAAGAAAAAGCACTTCTGGCTCATGTATGAGGGTGCATGCCAGTGAAACCCTGTGTTTCATACCTCCACTCAAGTTAGCAGTCACCTCATTTTTCCAGTCTTCCAAATCTATGAATCTAAGGAGCTCATGGATCTTTTTAATTGTTTTATCCTTTTTAAGGCCGAAAATTTCCCCAAAAAATTTCAGGTTCTGTTTAACTGTGAGTCCATCGTAAAGAGCAGTTTCTTGAGGCATGTAACCTATAACTTTTGATATTGTATTGTTGGGAATGGTTTTTCCAAGAATTTGGGCTTCTCCAGATGATGGGTTTGACAGGCCGCACAGTACCCTTATGGTGGTTGTTTTACCTGCACCATTAGGGCCCAGTAATCCGTAAACTTCGCCCTTTTTTACTTTGAGGTTCATTCCATCCAAAGCTTTAAAATCACCAAACTTCTTTACAAGTTCTGATGTTTCTATGGCATAATCAATTTCTTCTCCCAATTTTATCACTTCCCTTCAGTTAATAAGGAATATGAACATGACCTTTTTATAAGTTATGTAACTAATAGAGTATAAAATGGAGCAGATTAACACGTGGTTCAAATATAATTAATGGTGAAACCAGTAATGATTCATCAAATTATGAAATGAATTTAATTCAATTTAACAGATTTAATTCAATTTAACAGGAATATTCTAAAAAAATCAATTAAAGATAATCAAATTAAGAAGGTGACATGTTGGCAGACATTCCAGTGGAAAAGGAAACTTTAAACGCCCTTAAGACTATGGGACTTACGGAATATGAGACAAGGGCTTATGTGGCTTTAACATCTGTAATATCTGGAACAGCAACGGAGCTAAGTGAAACATCAAACGTCCCGCGTTCTAAGATATACGTGGTTTTGAAATCCCTTGTGAAGAAGGGATTTGTGGAAATGAGCCGGGGTAAGCCACTGCAATTCACTGTGATACCTCCCCATGAGGTTTTCAAAAGGTCAAGAAATGAAATAAAGGAAACAATGGACAAAGCTGAAGCTGAACTCAACATGGTCTACGAAACCCAGATACCCAACGTACCTGCACCCATATGGCTTGTTCACGGCCCGGAGAAGATCGTGAACAAGGAACTTGAGATCATCTCAAGGGCAGAAGAATCCCTTATCATAATGGCGGGCTTTATGTTCAAGGAAGAGCCACCCAAATTAAAAGAAGTTATTCAAAAAGCTATTAAAAGAGGGGTAAATGTAAGGATAATAATAATGCCCCACTCAATTGTAGATGAAGAAATGATAGATGTGTCTCAAGTTCTCCAGAACCTGGATTGTGACCTGAAGTTACTGCAGATACCCAACATAAAAATGGTTTTAAGGGATAAAAAGGAAATGATCATGGCATTTTCCAAGTTTTCAGGAGAAAGCGCAGTTTCAAAAACATCAATTGGAATATGGAACCAGTACCGGGAGTTTGTGGAAACGATTGAGGGAATGTACGAATTCGTCTGGAACAACGAACTGTTTAAGGAAGTTAAGATCTAAAAGAAGTTGTAATTACTTTATTTGGAACTATCCTAACTAAATAATCTGTGTTTTAAAATAATTTAGATGAATCTTAATTGTCCCAATGAATTGTAGGTTAAAAATTTTTTCAAGTGGGGTTTCAGATAATAATATAAATTGTAAAAATGAAAGTTGAAGGTACAAAAAAAAGGTTCATGAACATAGAAAAATTATTTATAAACCTTAAAAAACAGTTTAATCATTAATCTAACTAATTTAATGAACTTTTAAGAATAATCAATAATTTTAAAAAGAATAAATTTAAGGTGATTTTATATGAAAGCTTTATGCATTGTTACAGGAAGGGGCATAGGAGGGGATGCAATGACAGCCCTCAACATAGCAAGGGCCCTTGAAAAGAAGGGAGTTGAATGTGAATTTGCACTGGATCCCACAGCTCCAGGTTTACTCTTTAAAAAACATGGAATAACTTGGTATAAAACCAGCATCCCCCAGGCTGGAGGACACGCTGCCACAAAGGCAACAATGGGAAAGGCAGCATTCAGAACCTTCAAAGCAGTACTGGGAGTATCAAAACTTTGCAAAAAAGTCAAACCAGATGTTGTGGTTGGAGTGATAGGTGGAGGTGCAGTTGTGGGTTGTCTTGGAGCACTCGTTGCAAGGCTGCCATCAGTTGGAATTCTCATAACCCCCATGGATGCCAACATCTGCACCAAGATCACAACGAACGTTGCCCTACCAGAATCCAACCTCTTCCAGTTGGAAAGTGCAGAACTTGAAAAGCTCAACACAAAAAAAGCATACTCACCAATAAATCCAGAAGTAATCGTGGGAGATAAGGACAAGGCCCTTTCAAAAATGCCAGAAGGTTACGATCCAACTATCCCAACTGTTCTCTTCTCATCAGGTTCAACACTCTTTGAAAAAATGGCCCAGGGTGTGGAAAAACTTGGAGAAAG
>JABNAD010000296.1_pt1 | contig 33658 bp, 28 predicted proteins | sample 7240381 | NCBI WGS metagenome assembly JABNAD01 (sample SAMN11332834, study PRJNA596920) | anaerobic digester metagenome | biome: digested sludge; isolation source: digested sewage sludge-derived enrichment culture grown on H2/CO2 | place: Germany: Goettingen
TGTTGAGGAACTGCTTCGGCAAGCATTGGAAAAATAAGGTCAATCTGCGATCCGGTTGAATAGAGTCCTTTTTGTTCATCAAAAAACGTGTCATGAATGACCTCGTTTAGTTGACTTTTCTTTTCAGAATAGTACTTTTTGTCGTTGTCTTTACCCAGGTACCCGGCAATATCCGCCATTTGGCTGAAGCAAACAGACAGGTAGCTGTTATTCACCAGGTCAACCGATCTATCATCCAGGTGGTTGGGGTTTCCAACGCCGTCCGGTGTAGCCCAATCCCCCAGGTACCAATTTCTGTAATCGGTATTCGGCCAGCGTTTCAACAGCCCGTCAACACTATACTTTTCAACGTATCCAAGCCATTTTTGCATAACCGGATAATACTTTTCAAGTACACTGATGTCTCCGTAATTCTGGTAAGTGTGCCACGACGCCGAGATAATGAATCCGCACCAGTAGGGTCCTCCTCCTGCCGAATAGGGGTTAGGTGCGGTGTGCGGCATGCTGCCGTCTTCCCTGATCACATCCGACCATGCATCCAGCCAGTTGCTGTAAAGCGGGGCGAGGTTAAACATGGTTTGGGCAGTAACGGTTGAGGCGTTACCGTCTCCTCCGTAGCCCAATCTTTCAATTTGAGGGCAGTCTACCAGGTAGCCGCCTAATCCGAGGCACTGTAGCGTGTAAAACACCATATCGTGAATGCGGTTAAGATCAGTGTCTGAGCATTCAAAACCGGAATTGAGTTCAAAATCGGTGTGGATAAGGTATGCTTTAACAGAAGCTGGATTGGGTGCTTCGTAAAGATTGGATATCTTCACATACCTGAATCCGTGATAGTTGAACTTATTCCTGAAAAATTCTGTACCGCTGCCAGATGCGATGTAACGATCTGTCTGTCCTTGATGGACTATCTCTCCGTTCTCGTCCAGGTGGTCCGAATACTCCAGAACAACTTGTTGCTTGTCTTGCAATTGGGGGAAAGTTATCTCGAACCATCCGGCAAGGGTTGTTCCCATATCCACTAGAAAAGTACTGTCGTTAAGCTTGTTTATTGCCGAGGGGTTGATTTCTTTTGTAATCCTGTTGGGTTCAACCATCTGAGGGGTTACGGCGTGTTTGGGTACTTCAACAACGGACGCTTTATTCCAGGTCAGTTTTTCAGGTTCTGTGAACAGGAGGTTTTGTGTTTCCAGGTTTCCGGAAACCTCTTCTCCACCGTACCTGCCGGACATCCAGTCGCTGATCCGGGTATATTCGCTGTTTCGAGCCAGCCAGGTATTGTCTGTGACGACAATATTTTCTGCCGATTGACCCGAGAATTTTTCCAGCTGAGCTTTTACAGACGGCCCTTTCCCGACTACTCCCGGCAGCCCTTTTGAATACCAGCCGCTGCCTAACCAGATAATCAGGTTATTTTCACCTGCCGTCATGTAGGGCGTAACGTCGTAGGTATTGACCAGCGAACGTTTGTTAAACTGAGAAACTGCAGGTGAGAGGACATCATTGCCGATCTTCTGTCCGTTAATAAACACTTCGTGATAGCCCAAGCTGTTGATGTGAAGCAGATAAGTGTCGTCCTTATTCACCTTTTCTATTGAAAACACTTTCCTGAATTGGGGACAATGTTGAAATCCGTTTTCTGTAGGATAACCTATATAGGAAGCTGCCCAATCGCTTTCATCCAGTATCCCGATGCTGAATGTGCCTGTTTCACTCCATTTAGAAATGTTGCCGTTCTCATCCCACGTACGAATTTTCCAATAGAGCAATTCTCTGGAATGAAGGGGGCTACCCTGATAATCGATCAGTATATTTGACGGAGATAGCACTTTCCCGGAATTCCAGAGGTCGGCTTTTTCTTCACTTAAGTTGTTGGTGTTGCTGACTACAAGTATCTGGTATGCAGTTTGTTGTGTGCCTTCTTTGTCCGAAATATTTTTCCAGCTAAACCGTGGATGCAACGTGTTTATCCCTAAAGGGTTGCGCAGGTTTTCACATTTCAAATCAACAATTTTTGAGATATTGCTTGGAGAGCATCCGAGAATGCTCAAAAAAATCAGTGAGCAGATTAGTTTTTCTACTGGTTTTCTTAACTTCATTTGGTATTGTGTTTGGTATGTAATTGTTACTGAAAATTTTCTTACCATAAACAAAGATAGTAAGGAGAAACACATTTCCCCTTACTATCCTTAAAATTTTTCGGATTTATTAATAACCCGGATTCTGTTCAAGCAGATTGTTGATGTCTATTTCGCGTGTTGGAATGGCATATATCATTCTGAAATCGTCAATGATATAGCAACCGTCGTTGTTGGTAGCCTTAACCCAGGGATGGAGCTCTTTTATTCTTTGTCCATGGGCTGTCATAACCTCTTTCACTAATCCTGTGCGCTTTAAGTCACTCCATCTGTGGTTTTCGTATGCAAGTTCATGCCTCATCTCGTCAGATACATCTTTCAGCGTACAACTGCTTAATGGGGGAATTCCGGCACGGGTCCTGACCTGATTGATATAAGGTAAAGCCTCCGTGTTCTTACCTTGCTTTACTAAACATTCTGACAAAAGTAATAATGCACCGGCGTACCGGTATATGGGGAAGTTCTCGGTACTTCTCAAGCTGTATGAGTACGGCGGATGAAAATATTTTTTCACCATGTAGTGATACGTTTTGCCGTCCGGTTTTTGATATCCTTTGGCTTCCTTGATGCTTTCGTAATAGAAATTATCGCCTTCAGAATATCCTTCAACCACAACAATGGATGCCGGTAGTCTGGCATCACCTGCTTCGTAGGAATCAACCATCTCTTTTGTTGGCACTACCCAGCCGCCACTGGTCCCTGCATAGTTTGATCCTCCTATTCCCATCATATCAATCAGGTTGCTGCATTTGGGTGCAAGCCTCCATGCGAAGGTACTGTATTGATCTGTTGATCCGTCTTCGGTAAATTGTACCTCAAGGATGGATTCCTGGTGATTTTTATTGCTCGGATCAAAAACATCTTCGTAGTTTTCCAACAGCTCGTAGTTCATGTTCGTTATGGCTATCAAATCCTGTTCGGCAGTCTTGTAATCCGGGGTTGATTTCGTCATACTGATGTAGGCACGCAACATTTTTGCGGCACCCATGGTTGCACGTCCTTTGTTGTCTTTGGAGAAATCAACAGGCACGGGTAATCCCAGTTCGATCGCCGTATTCAGGTCGGTCAGCATTTGAGTATAGCATTCTTCCGCAGTGGATCTGGGTAAAAAAGCCTGCTCGGCAGTTGTAACTTCTTGCAAACTAAGGGGCACACCACCGAAGCATTTAACCAGGTCGAAATAATAGAAGGCGCGTAGAAAAAGAGCTTCTGCTTTAACTTTGGATTTTTCAGCATCCGTCAGTTCCGAGGCGTCCACCCTGTCGAGTATGGTGTTTACTTTGGCAATGTTCTGGTAGTTAACCGTCCAACGGTCTCTTATCGGTCCCGCATTTGCAGATACCTCATCATCAATAAACAAGCACGGTTTTTCAGTTGCATTGTATGGGCCACGGTCACCGTAATAGATCGTATAGAAGGCATTGTCCGACCTCATCTCATCCATAAACAAACCGTTATTGGCAATATTCCGGAATCCGGTATATGAAGCATTTAATGCCTGATCAAAATGAGTCATGGTTTTATAAAATGAGGCAGACGTCACATTGGTTTCCGGATATAAATCCAGAAATGATTGACTGCAGGACGATAAAATAAATATTCCTGTAAGTACTATCAATAAGTTTCTTTTTGACATAATTATGTGTTTTTTTTAAATTTATTATTAAAAAGATACATTGATCCCGGCTGTGTAAATCCTTGACACAGGATATGACGTATGATCCACTCCGTAGAAAGAAAGGCCGCCTGTACCGCTGCGGCTAACTTCGGGATTCATGCCCGGATATTTAGTCAGAGTAAGCAGGTTTTGAGCCGTCAGGTAAAAACGCAGGGATTTGATGAATGGATTTGACTTCAGCGGCACTTTATAACCCAATGTTAGATTTTTAACCATAAGGTAGGAACCATCAAAAACCCATCTCGAGTTGGTATAACGGAACAGTTCCGTTGATCCCGTAAGCGTTCTGGGGATATTTCCTTTCCCTGGATTTTCTACGGATCTCCATCTCTCTGCCACTTCTTTTCTTACGTTAAATACTGCGTCAATGTTTTCAGTCCATTCGTAAGTTGCATCCATAATATCGTTACCTACAGATCCAGAAATAACCACACTTGCATCGAAGTTATTCCAGCTGAAAGAGTTGGTTAACCCATACAGGAAGTCCGGATTCGGATTACCAATAAATGTTTTATCTGCCGAGTCAATCTTTTTATCACCGTTGATGTCTTTCATACGAACTGTTCCAACGGTTGATGAGGCATGCTTGGGCTGTGAATCATACTCTTCCTGAGTCATGTAAACGCCGTCATATACATATCCATAGAACATACCCAACGGTTTCCCAACAGCTGTTCTGTTATAGTCAACCTGGTTGTTGTAACCACCTATCGGAGTATCGTTTGTTCCCAGTTTAACTGCTTTGTTTCTGTCGAAAGTGATGTTGAAGTCAGTCGACCATTTAAAAGCGCCGGTTAAATTTTTTGTCTGCAAGGTAAATTCATGCCCCCAGAAACGGAATTCTCCAATGTTGGATTGTATGTTGGAGAATCCTGAAGAATAAGGGATATCTATCTGGTAAAGTAATCCGTTGGTTACTTTATTGTAATAATCATACATAAAGAAAACGCGGTCTTTGTATAGACTTACATCAGCACCAATGTTCCACGATTCAGTAGTTTCCCAGGTCAGGTTGTTGTTTCCGATATTTCCTAACTGACGGCCGGGAACAATTGTTCCGTCTAGCACATAGTTATTGTTGTTTACAGAGGCGATGGATGTATAATTACCGATATTGTTGTTACCAACTTTACCCCAGCTGGCCCGCAATTTTAGAAAACTCAAGTTGTTGACATCTTTTAAGAAGCCTTCTTCGCTGGCCACCCAACCCACAGAAAATGAGGGGAAGTTGGCCCATCTGGCGTTTGCTCCAAAACGAGAACTTCCATCCCGTCTGTAAGAGAAGGAGAGGATGTAGCGGTTCATGTACTCGTAGTTGAACCTCGACAGCCACGACAACATGCTCCATGCAGATTTTCCGCCGCTTCCAACTTTTGTTTGTGCAGCATTGAAAAAACCAATTTCGTCGCTGGGATAGTTGGATGCATTTATAGTGGAGGAGATATCTTTGGATTTTTGAGCTGAATAACCTAAGAGAACGTCGAAATCGTGAACTTCGTTAAATGTTTTTTGATAGGTTAATGTATTTTCAACCAGCCAGTTTTCGTAGTTGAAAGTGTTGTACGAGCCATATGCCGGATTGGGGGGCGCAGAAAACATACCACCACTTACGTATGACGGTACCCATCTTTCCTGCCTGAAGTTACCCATATCGGCGTTTGCACTGATACGGTATTTCAGCCCTTCTGCCAGTTCAACCTGCGCGTAAGTGTTTACTGTTCCGCGAATAGTTTTGGCGGGGTTCTGCCTGTCTCTGAGAACTAAGTAATAATTCGCGTTACCAAACATTCCCGGAGGAGAGTAGGAAATGGGATAGGTACCATCTTCGTTCTTGTATTTCAACGCCGGATCCATTAAGAAAGCAGATCCAATGATTTGCCTGTCAATACCGATTCCGTCCTGCACCTGGCGATCGATGTAAGATGCAGATAAATTCATCCCGAAAATAATGCGGTCAGACGCTTTAAATTCATTGTTTGAACGAACAGAGAACCTGTTTGCATAAGAGTTTATGATAGTTCCTTCAGTGCTGTTGTAATTCAAATTCACAGACGATTTAACCACATCCGTGCCGGTTTGTAAACCCAAATTGTAGTTTTGGGAATTTGCTGTTCTCAATAACACTTTATACCAGTCGGTGCCTTCCGATACCGAAGCAGGATTTGCATATTGTTCAGGTACAGGAGTTGTTTTTCCTTCGTATTTTTGTGCATCTTCATAATACTCCTTTTTGAATTGGGCGAACTCGCGGGCGTTCATTACATCAGGCATTCCTCTGCTGGACACATCCTGAATCCCGTAATTTGCATTAAACGTGATTTCCGTTTTTCCGGATCTTCCCTGCTTTGTAGTGACAAGGATGACGCCATTCGCTGCGCGTGAGCCATACAATGTGGTTGAAGCGGCATCTTTCAAAATTGAAATAGATTCAATTTCATCGGGAGACAGTGTTTCTAATCCTGAACTGCTGGGGAATCCATCTATTACAACTAGCGGGTTATTACCTGCATTAATCGAAGCTTGTCCCCTGACCCTGATGGACAGGTTTCCGTTGGGTTCTCCGGAGTTGTTCAGAATTTGAACACCTGCAAATTTACCTTGCATTTTTTGAGTAATATTGGAAACAGGCATGTCAACCAATTCGTCAGTATTTATTCTGCTCATGGCGCCAGTCACTGAACGTGCCTTTTGTGTACCGTAGGCAACAACAACCACTTCGTCAAGCAGTTCGGTATCTGTTTCTAAAATAACGTCTATCGATGTTCTTCCTCCAACCTCGATAATTTGTGATTTCATCCCCACATAGGACACTTCCAGTTTAGCATTAGACGGTACGTTGGGTAATATATAGTTACCGTCAATATCAGTTATTGTTCCAACTGATGTGTTTTGTACTTGAATAGTTACGCCTATCAAAGGCTCTTTGTTTACGTCGATCACTTTTCCCTTTACCGTAATATTCTGGGAAAAGATTAAAAAAGAGGACAACATACACATGATGGTTACTGCCATCGTCCGTCTAAATAAAATTGCAAAATTCTTCTTTTTCATCCGTTGTTTATTAAATTTAAATTGTTCATGATTAAATTAAATTTCAAATTAGAGTATTTCAATTAAATGGAATTGCCGTTTATCGCACATTAGATTTTTTATAAATTTTTACAAATTTAGATCCGCAAAAATAATGGATGTGATCGGGGGAAACCTAATTAAAATGACACTTGTACTGTCTTTTTTGATATAAATTTTGAATTTAATGTGACAAAATTCTTGTTTATTTCAATATTATTGAGTGTAAGGTGTTGTCGATTAATTATATAATGCGATTTTTCTCTCAGCAGGTTAATTGTTTTTTTTATTTATAGGTTCTGTAAATATTTCACAAAACACCTTAAGTTTATTTAGTTAATGCTATATTTTTAGTTAAAATTAACTTCACAGTTCCTCCCAGGCCAGACTTTCTGAAAAAGGTCTCTTTGTTGTCTCGTTCAAATTTTTGGATGTTAGTTTGGGTAAAGCGTTCTTCTTTTGAGAGATAACTGTCTCCGATCAATCTGTTTACCCATGAATTTGTTACAGTAATCACAATTTTATTGTTCCCCTCCTTAATATAGGGTGTTATGTCAACGGTAAAAGGGGCAATCCAGCAAACACCCGCATTTTTTTCGTTTATACTTACAGAGGCAATATCTTGAACATTCCCCAAATCGAGACATATGCTTTTCCCTTTAATGTTGTCTTCATTCAGGTTAAAAGTACTTGAATATTCTGCCGAACCGGAATAGTATTTACTGAGTTCATCGGGTAAATCACTCCAGAACATCAGGCTGTCCATAACAATCTTTTGTTTGGGGGCCCATTCTCTGTTAAAACTCAATTCCCACGGGTTATCAAGAATTTTTTCTACGTACGAGCTCTTTTCAGTAAAAGAGGACGTCTCATTGTCAGACCAGGAAAGTGTATACGTTCCCGGGTGCAGAACCTGGCCGGAAATTTTTTTATGTTCCTGCTGAAATTTAAAGTTTGGGGAGGTGGAAGCAGACAGGCTCAATTCAGGAAAAATTTCTATTCCATTTCTTTCTATTTTTGTAATGTGTCTGTCTTGTTTCTTTTTTCTGAAAACAATAATTTTGGAGCCTTCAGGGGTAAAATGCAAAGGCACATGTGTATATCCGTTCTTTTCGTAATAAACGGGAATTTCCTGAACGTTGCCTGTTATGGGATCCCATAACTCAGGAACTTTACCGCTGACCCTGAATTTACAGACGGTTTCTTCGTATCGATCAGGCAGATCTGTAAAATAATGATATTCATTATGATCTATCCCGTGCCGTGATAGACGATTCGCTATGAAATAAATGTCCTCAGAGGGTGTATACCGGTGAATATAGTCCAGATGAGTGTCGGGATATACGCTCTCATACCCAAAGTCCGGAGGTATGTTCTGTAATTGAAGCACTTTTTCCGGCGAAATTCCCCAGAATACCTTCCCTTTACCGAAATTGTTGACAACAATTTCTTTTCCGTCAATATCTCCCCACATCTTGTCAGCAAGGAGTTTTACCGTTTTATCAGACATGGGATAGTTCTTTAAACCGGTGGCTTTCCCGGGTTTTGGCCCTACCAGAATCATCCCGTCTTCCACAAGTTCCTGAAGTTTTACTAACAGTTCAGCCTTGATTGATGTGGCATTGGGGAGTACTAATATTTTATAGTTCATCCCATCGGGAAGAAAAATCATCCCGTCTTTTATTTTTACATCATTCATCAACACGTCAAAGCTGCATTTATCCCAATCGTAGCCTTTCCCCAGATCATTAACCTCTTCTTTTAGAAATATAAAATTTGGCGCATCATCTCCATAATAATACAGGGCATCGGCTCTGAATAAGCCTTTCGACAATACAGATGATACCCGGTTCATGTATTCAACAAATGATTTTGACTCTTTCCACCATGTAGCGTGACGATTCAGATGAGTGCCTGCAAAGTACTCGTTCCCGGGTTCGCCATATTCATCAGGAGAAGCAGTATATGTATGCCATACAATCCTGTTAACACCCGAACAAAAGATCCTGTCGATATCATTCTTGCAATCTTTAGGAGGACGTTCCCAATGTGGGCCAATGCTTGTGGGACCTTCAGCAGCAACAAACCGTTTTCCATAAATGTGAGCAACGCTCGCACTTTGTTTTACGGAAAGACGTTGGTCTTCTTTAGTAAAAAAAGTCTGAGACCGTATCCAAAATTCACCCATAGGCACATCATTAAACTTCATGGTTTGAACCGCATCAATCGGAGCTGCATGTGGGCCTCCTGACTCGGGGTGAGTTCCCAGTTTGTTCGAGTGGGCAATATCTCTGAATGTTTGATAAAATTCCTCAGCCACCAGATCTGCAACGGTGCGACGAAAATCGTGGAGAAACCTGCTTGAAACCTCCCGGTTAATTACAATGCGGTCCGTAAGAACAGGTAGAAAGGGAGTCATGTCATAGCCGTTTCTTTTTTCAAATGTTTGCATAAAGTGATCTGTCCAATTTGCAACACCCATTTCCCAGCTATCCGTATGGATGAATTTTAATGAGTTTCCCGCTTTTCCTGCAGTCTGAATCAGCTTGGATATAACATCTTGATTGTATTTCAACAAAGCCTCCTTATTCAGGTGGTCCATTGCCAATCCTTCCCATCCGTCACTGGCAGTAGATACTCCTTTGCCGGTATTTATCATTACAAAACGAAGAACAGACCATGTTCCGTCAGGTGCATTCCATTTAAGGTTTTCTCCATCAAAGTATTCCGTAATATCTATTATATCACTCTTATTTATCGGATTTCCTTTTCCCTCAAAGTCCTCTCTCAGCAGATGTAGGGGATAAATGCCGGCAGAGCCGAGTCTCTGTTCCAAAGTTTTGAGTTTTATGTTTTTGATTCTGTCGGATTGCGGAACGGTATCACCTGATTGCTTTACGGCAATAATTTTCACATCCTCAAGGATATTTTCTCCGAGAGGGAGAGGCAATTCCCTGTTAACAGCTTCCGGGCCATTTATCGTCATTTCGCTCCAGGTTATTTTTTTTAAAGCAAGTTCAGGTGTTACGGAAGGCCCGCCCGGATTCCATCCGCTTTGGACATTTATCGATAGTTCCAATTCAAGCCGGTCTGCCTCACTGACGGCGTGCTCAAAAAGCTCGAGCCATTCTTTGCTTAGAAACGCCGGCCCCGCTTCTGTTTTGTGTGCCACATCATAAGCAGAAGACCCGGCATCGAAGATCATTGCTCCGCCGTAGCCATTATTCTTCATGGCTTCCAGGTCTTTGGTTATACAATCTTTCGTCACATTGCTGTTGAGCCACCACCAATAAGCCCTTATTTTTGCATCGTTAGGTGGAGACTTAAAATCATCCAATAACTCAGAGTATGAAGTTTTAAACGTTGTCTTGTAAATATCTCTTTCGGTTTTGCAACCATTGATCAAGAAAAAAGTAATGAGGATAATTATGAATTTTGAATCGAACAGCATCTGTTTACTTGGGTTTGTGATTGCCGCTTTGTTATTTATTTTCATGTTGCAAGAGTTTTGGATGAGTAACTTTTCTTTTACAGGATATTAGTATAATAACAATCCGAATTTCATAAATGCCGGATTTGAAAGTCACAAAAATAAAATATCCTCCAACTGGAAAACTGACTAAAATGACACATAAGCTGTCTTTTTTGATATTTTATCTTTCGAACTTTTATGTTAATGATGTAGCGAGATGCGATATTGCCCTTCTTTATAACCCGAAAGGCAATTAAAAAAAGTTAGAAATACAAAACTACAATTGGAAGTTTTTTGCAATAGGATAAATTTGCCCGGAAATCTGTAGGGGGATACAATAATTCCTTATTAAAAATATGAAAACTGTGAAAAATGATATAGTAATTGAATGTTTTTGCTGGCCGGATCCAAGGTTTATTGCTGTAAATATGTGTTAAAAATAGAGGGGGTGGATCATGTTACTTTTAGTTCGAATACGCGTACGCCGGTGTGCGTTTGGATATGAAACCGGAAAGTGGTGGGGGAACCGTTGGAGGATTTAATGGCGGAAAGTGAGAAAGAAGCATAAAGTTTCTGGGTGTATCCAGGTGGATCGTTTTCTTTTGAATGGCTGAAGTGCAGATCGATAGTGGAAGATTGCGTATCGCGAAACAATCCGATAACGTGAGTTTTGTCGAAGTATTCTATTTCGAGGATCAGATTCAGGTAGTTTCCGCCCACCCAAACGCTTTGCACTTTTACAGGGTCTTTGATGAGGTTGGTCACGGCGTTGCTTTCCTGGACTACCCCCGTGAAAATATCGTTAACGCTGTTGATTTTCACCGTGTCGCCGCGTAAAGGCGTGTAGTTGAGAATGACACGTTGCCCGTTTTTGCCCGAATAATCTTTCAATTCAATCGGGACAAGGGTCTTGAAGTTATCCAGTTGAAACGTTATCCGCTCAACTGGTTTTACTACTGTGGCAAACTCTACGAAGAAGTCATCGATACGCTCCGGTTCTTTCTCACATGCACTTGCAAGGAGAAAAAAAACCGTCAGGTATACAACATAATTCCTCTTCATTGTTTTAGCTTACTGCCATTATTTTTACTTATATTTTTTCCGCCGAAACAAAATTCTTCACTGTATTCCCATACATCCCGATTAGCTTTTCACGCAGAAAACGGTAGTCTTTGCCGGGGATATCAATTTTTGCAATCTGCCCGTCGATATAGTTATCGAAAGCTGCCTTGTCTTCATCGGTATATCTGGCGGCAAACAAGTTGCTATTTTCCATCAGATCGTAGGCAATGTAGTTCATCGGAAAAAAGACGTAGTTTTTGTAAATCTCCCTGTCGATGGCCTGGGTTACAGTTTCCAGTACCTGTGCCCGGCTGGTCTTTTCATCGATACGTGATAATGTGTCGTTGATCCGGTTTCCGAACTTGAAAAAAACTTTCCCTTTATAACCCAAAATGCCCGTTCGCATATTTTCGATATCGTCGGCTTGGCTTTTTTTATATCCGGGGTTGTCTCTTTTAAGCTGGTATTCTTTGGCTTTGAGGTAATCGCACGGATCAAATTCGTAGGTGATGGAAAGAGGTATTATGTCAAGCGACCTGAGTGCCTCAGCCGGCTTTGAGCTGTTGTACAGTGTCAGCATCTTCAGCAGGCTTGCCTGAGTCTTATCGTCCGAATCTTTTGCGCGGCCTTCGCGTTGGGCAATCCAAGCAGATTGACGGCGACGGGTGATGGTGTCGAAAATATACTCCGACAGGTGTCTGGAGGTGTCCAGCATCTCACGGACTGAAACGCGGCGTTTCACGATAAAACTTTTGTTAAGCCTTACCAAATCAGTAATCCAGTTATATATCAGTAAATTATCTCCGATGGCAATTTCCGACGTATCTATTCCTTTATCGAAAAAGAGAATATTGAGGAAAGCTGCATCCAGTACAATATCGCGGTGGTTGGAAATGTAAATGTGGCTTGAGCCGTCTTTGAATTCTTCAAATCCTATACCGGTAAGTTCTGATGTAGTTTTGGCAATAAGCTGTTTCATAAAAGGATAAATGATGGTTCGCTGAAAATCGTTAATCGATTTGCAAGCGAGCATGGCTCCACTAAATATTTCCCACGTTATTGGCTTAATCAGGGGTTCGGCCGCTCTGCGAAAGTAGGGATCGTTGATAAGGGACCGAATAACTGAAGGGACTTCGCCGTCGTACAAAGGGCGGATATCATCGAAATTTTGCATAGTTTATTTTTTTAGCCGGTTATATTCGTATTCAATAATATCGGTCATCACGTCAGAAATATCGAGCCCGGCGGCGCGTACCTGTTGAGGAATAAAACTGGTCTCAGTCATTCCGGGTGTAGTATTTACCTCGAGCAGAAAGGGGATACTGCCGGAAATGATGTAATCTGCCCTGATGATACCTTTTGCACCGATAAGTCGATAGATCCGTTCGGTCTGTTCCTGAACTTGTGCTGCCATGTCGTCCGGAATCCGCGCCGGAGTAATTTCTTCAACTTCCCCTTTATATTTGGCGTTATAATCGAAAAACTCATTCTGGGTAACCACTTCAGTAAGCGGCAGATGCTGAAATCCCTTTCCTGCCCGATAGCATCCGCAAGTCACCTCTGTACCTGCAATAAAACTTTCGATCATCACTTCGGAAGCTTCATTAAATGCCTCTTCTATAGCTTGTTGTAGGAGCGATAACTCTTTTACCTTGGTCGTAGCAAAGCTGGATCCGCCGATATTGGGCTTTACAAATAGAGGAAGTCCTAATTGATGAACGATCGATTCGGTATTGTGCGATTCCCTGGAACGAAGTATCACCGATTCGGCCACGTTGAACCCGAAGCTCTTCAGGAAGTGGTTACATGTGAATTTACTGAAAGTCAATGCAGATGCTAGTACTCCACAATTGGAGTAGGGAATGTTGAGCATATCGAGATAGCCCTGTAAAACACCATCTTCCCCCGGGGTGCCGTGAATGGTGATGTAGGCAAAATCAAACGCTGTTCTTGTTCCATTCGCCGTGAAGCTGAAATCGTTCTTGTCGATGGGAAAAGTTTCGTTTCCGTATTCCGCTTCCCAGACTTCTTTATCAATTTTTACCTTATAAAGGTTATACCTGCTTTTATCAATAAAAGAGTAAATGCCCCGGGCGCTTCTCTCTGAAACTTCCTTTTCAGACGAATAGCCTCCCCAAATGATGGCAATGTTCTTTTTCATATTTTTTTGTTGTGGTTTGAGGTGTGAGTTATTATGCATTTATATCTGGTGTTCTCCTGTTTCCCTTGCAGCCGTATATGTGCGCCAACGACCAATAACCTCCTGCATATCCTGCGGCAGTTCGCTCTCAAAAAACATCTCCTTTCTTGTACGAGGATGTATGAATCCGAGCGTTTGTGCGTGCAGGCATTGTCGCGGACAAACGGTGAAACAGTTGTACACGAACTGTTTGTATTTTGCAAAATGTGTTCCGCGCAGTACTTCGTTTCCCCCGTAACGTTCGTCGTTGAACAGCGTGTGTCCGATGTGTTTCATGTGTACACGTATCTGATGTGTGCGGCCTGTTTCCAGCTCGCACTGAACAAGCGTTACGTAACCAAATCTTTCCAGTACCTTGTAGTGAGTAACCGCAGGCTTTCCTTGTTCGCCATCGGTGAAAACGCGCATCTGCATCCGGTCTTTTGGGTCACGACCGATATTCCCGGTAATGGTGCCTTCATCGCTGGTAACGTTTCCCCACACCAGTGCCGTATATCTCCTTTTAGTGGTTTTGTTGAAAAATTGTGCGGAAAGGTATGTTTTGGCATCGGGTGTTTTAGCAATAAGTAACAAGCCCGATGTATCCTTGTCGATGCGGTGTACCAGTCCCAGGCGCGGGTCGGTCATATCCATGCCGTGTTCGTATTTCAAATGAAACGCTATCGCGTTAACCAATGTACCTGTATAGTTACCGTGCCCAGGGTGTACTACCATACCGGGAGGTTTGTTTATAACCATAAGGTCGTTATCTTCGTAAACGATGTTGAGCGGAATATCTTCCGGAAGTATTTCCAGCTCCCTTCGCGGGCGATCCATAACAACCGTGACTACATCCAGCGGTTTAACCCTGTAGCTTGATTTTACGGTAATCCCATTCACCAAAATACATAGAGCATCGGCAGCCTGCTGAATCCGGTTTCGTGAAATTCCTTCGATACGGTCCGATAAAAATTTGTCGATTCGCAGTAAACTTTGTCCTTTATCGGCTACAAATCGAAAATGTTCAAACTTTTCTTCCTGCGCGGAAATGTCGGTCAGCTCATCTTCATCTTCCGGAAAATCCTGAATATCGTATGGGTCCTCTTCTTTCACGTGTACATGTTTTAGCTCTTCGCAACTTGTCGCGCCTCTTTTAAAAGAACGATTCATCCATGTTGGACGGTTTTACGGGTACATTTCGTGAAGAATCGGGAATTGTTCCGGTAACTCCGGGAGAAACCACAATTTCCCTGTTTATGCTTAGCGAATCTTCTGACATCCCGCTTCCTACGACCAATTTCAAAGGTGATCCGGCAGGAATTTGCTCGTCGGGTATCAGTTTTTTTCCCCGATATTCAACCGAAATAACCAATCCGCTATACTGGGCGGGGATTTCTTCTATAGCAATTTGTTTGAATCCGATGGAGTTGAGCAGTGCAATAGCCTGTCGGGCGGAAAAATCAACCAGCCCCGGAACGGAAACCTGTTGCGGGTTGCGGGCGTAAATGGTGACATATATATCCCGGCCTTCCTTTACTTTGTTGTTCGGCTTGGGTGTTTGATCAATAATCGAACCGGGAACAGCGTCCTTTTTGTAAATCGAGTCAACGACCTGAATGTCCAACCCTTTGGATTTCAAAATAGCTTCGGCTTCCTCTTCCTGAAATCCCTGTAGCTGAGGAACCACCACGTTTTGTCCGTGACGGGTGTATACATTCAGAAAAAGTAGGGTGAGGACGAACAACAAAATAGCTACAACGCCAATGGCTACTACGTTGAGGAGAATGTTGTTGCCCGGAAATTTTTTACTAGTCGGTTTTGTGCTCATATAGTTGAATATGATGTTGAAATTTCATTGCAAAAGTACAAAAAAAATGGTTGCCTTTGTCTTTTCCGGACAAAGAGTTTGGAGTATATGCGGAACACAACAAAAAAAGCAGGAATATGCATCACATATTCCTGCTTCCCATAAAAGGCCTTTTTCGGATTAATCGGATACGGTCAATCTTACTCTTCCTTTAGCACGGCGAGAGGCCAATACTTTTCTTCCGTTCTTGGTCGCCATTCTCGAAAGGAACCCGTGTTTGTTTCTTCTCTTTCTGTTTGAGGGTTGAAATGTTCTTTTCATTTTATCTGATGTTTTATTTGTTGCTTAAATATTGGGGTGCAAAATTAGAAAATATTTTTTTAATATCCAATTTATTGGGCTTAAAATTCTGTATAGCTTTGTTTTTTTATAATCAAGGTATAAATTTGTTGCTTTTTTTGAGAAAAAAATCGGGCAAAATTTTGTCGGTCTCAAAAAAGGTTCTATCTTTGCACTCGCAATTTGAGGAAAGGTTAATTTTTCTTTCGGGTTCGCAACTCAAATGGCCCATTCGTCTATCGGTTAGGACGCAAGATTTTCATTCTTGAAAGAGGGGTTCGATTCCCCTATGGGCTACAATAAAAAAGATTTAAACAAGTCAAACAATAATGGCAAATCACAAATCAGCAGAAAAAAGGATCAGACAAACAAAAGTTCGTCGTTTATCAAATCGTTACGTTTCACGCACAACCAGAAATTCGGTACGCGCGTTGCGCGCTTTGACCTCAAAGGAAGAGGCTGCAGCCATGTATCCGGGGGTTTGCTCAATGTTGGATAAACTGGCAAAAAAGAAAGTTATTCATCAAAACAAAGCCAATAATTTAAAGGCTAAATTAGCTGCTCACATCAGCAAGTTGAACTGATTTTTTTATCTGTTAAGAATAAACGGAGCCGGTCACAAGTGTGTCCGGTTTTTTTTTAGCCTATACCTGATAATGGCAGTTGCTTTTCATTGCGTTTACTTTCTGCCTTTGTATTTTCGCCTTCTTTTCTTACTGGCATTGTAGTATTGATAAAACGCCAATGCGATCACTGCGATGCCTACGATGGTGATAATTGTTCCTATATTCATAGCTGTTTAATTGATTTGTGATTGAAACAAAGTTACGAAAAAACGAGAAACTTTTTCGATTTTCTCAGGCAATATTTTTTTAGTAATTTTGAGTTTTGTCTAAGCTCCAGATTTTGCTAGGATGACAGGATAAATTAAAGCACCCAATTTATGATTAAGCACATTGTACTCTTTAAGTTGGCTGAAGAAGCCGAAGGTAACTCAAAAGCCGCAAATGCGGTAATAATCAAGCAGCGCCTCGAGGCACTGAAAGATTTAATTCCCGAAATTTTAAAAATGGAGGTATCGATAAATCATGCCGATGCTCCTGCGGGTAACTACGATATTATGCTCGACAGCGAGTTCAGGAACCTGGATGATTTACATACCTATATTTCGCATCCGGAACACCAGAAAGTAGGGGCGTTTATTGGTAAGGTGCGGATTGGCCGTGCAGCTATCGATTGCGAATTTTAAACGGCTTTTCAATGGCTTTTCCTCTGCTAAAAAAACGAAAAACGGTTGGCTAGACGGCAAATTTTTCGTATATTTGTTCGGTTTTTTAACCAAAAAACGGACAGGGATAAATTATAAATTCTCAGAGAGATATTTAAAAGATAAAAATGACAGAAGAAGAAAAAAAATCGGCAAGCGGAAATTATTCCGCGCAAAACATTCAGGTACTTGAAGGGTTGGAAGCGGTTCGCAAACGCCCGGCTATGTATATCGGAGACGTAAGCGAAAAAGGATTTCATCACCTGGTTTACGAGGTGGTTGATAATTCCATTGACGAAGCGCTTGCCGGATATTGCAATGAAATAAACGTGACCATCAACGAAGATAACTCCATTACCGTTACCGATAACGGGCGCGGAATTCCGGTGGATTACCACGAAAAGGAAAAAAAATCGGCGTTGGAGGTAGTGCTTACCGTGCTTCACGCCGGGGGAAAGTTTGACAAGGGAACGTACAAGGTTTCTGGAGGCTTGCACGGTGTGGGCGTATCGTGTGTGAATGCCCTTTCGATGCATCTCAAAGCCGAAATTCATCGGGACGGAAAAATTCATGTGCAGGAATATTCGCGCGGAAAGCCTTATTCCGACGTGCAAGTGATCGGGCAGACCGATAAAACCGGAACCATAATCACCTTTAAACCCGATGATACTATCTTTATTGTTTCGGAATACCGTTACGACATTCTGGCTACACGACTTCGTGAACTGGCTTTTTTGAATGCCGGGGTAACGCTTACCCTTACCGACAAGAGAACGCCCCGCGAAGACGGTACTTTCAAAACAGAACGTTTTTACTCCGAAAACGGGTTGGAAGAGTTTGTTCGTTATATCGACAAGGCCAAGGAGCCGCTCATTTCGGAGCCCATTCACATTGTAACCGAAAAACAGGGCATTCCCATCGAAATAGCGATGACGTACAATTCTACGTACAACGAAAACATATTCTCTTACGTAAATAACATCAACACCATCGAAGGAGGTACACACCTTACCGGCTTCAGAAGAGGACTTTCGCGCACACTGAAGAAATATGCCGAGGATTCCAAGATGCTGGAAAAGGTAAAGGTGGAAATCAGCGGGGATGACTTTCGTGAAGGGCTTACAGCCGTGTTGTCGGTAAAAGTGGCCGAACCGCAATTCGAGGGGCAAACAAAAACCAAATTGGGAAATAGTGAGGTGATCGGCGCTGTAGATCAGGCTACTGGAGAAGCATTGAACAATTACCTGGAGGAGCACCCAAAAGAAGCAAAAATTATTGTGGAAAAGGTTATTCTTGCTGCTACGGCACGCCACGCTGCACGTAAGGCACGCGAGTTGATTCAGCGGAAATCACCGTTGTCGGGTGGAGGACTTCCCGGAAAATTGGCCGACTGTTCCGACAAGGATGCTGAAAAATGCGAAATTTTTATCGTCGAAGGAGATTCTGCAGGGGGAACAGCTAAACAGGGCCGAGACCGTATGTTTCAGGCCATCCTTCCGTTACGTGGAAAAATCCTGAACGTGGAGAAGGTGATGACCCACCGGGTTTATGAAAATGAAGAGATCCGGAACATATATACTGCCTTGGGGGTAACTATCGGAACGGAAGAAGATTCCAAAGCGTTGAATATCGAAAAACTCCGGTACCATAAGGTGGTAATCATGACCGATGCCGACGTGGACGGAAGCCACATTGCCACACTTATCCTGACTTTCTTTTTCCGGTATATGAAACCGCTTATCGAGAACGGTTACGTCTATATTGCCACTCCGCCACTTTACCTGTGCAAGAAAGGTAAAATCGAAGAGTATTGCTGGGATGACCGTCAACGCCAGGCATTTATCGACAAATATGCCGATGGAAATGAGAACGCAGTTCATTCTCAACGATACAAAGGGTTGGGAGAGATGAATGCCGAGCAGCTTTGGGAAACAACAATGAATCCCGAAAAACGTACGCTCCGTCAGGTAACCATCGAAAATGCGGCGGATGCCGATATAATCTTCTCCATGCTGATGGGTGAAGATGTTGCTCCACGCCGGGAGTTTATCGAAGAGAATGCTACTTACGCGCACATTGACGCATAAAACTGGGATTGTATGCTCCAACCCCCAATATTACAAACCGGTGATAAGGCAGTTATCCTTTCACCTGCCGGGAAGATAGATGCCGGGCTGGTGGCAAAGGCAGCAGACTTACTTTGTGATTGGGGATTGGGGGTGGAGATTTCCGAAAATGCATTGTGCAGGACCGGACGTTTCAGCGGCTTCGTGGAGCAACGGCTAGCAGACCTGCAGCGAGCCATGGACGACCCTGAGGTGAAGTTGATTTTCTGTTCGCGCGGAGGATACGGAACTGTACATCTGTTGGATAAACTCGACTTTACAGGTATAAGACAGTACCCGAAATGGGTTGTCGGTTATAGCGATATTACCGTTTTGCATGCAACGTTGCAGCAACATGGGATTATGTCTGTCCACGGGCCTATGGCCAAGCATTTTGCCGAGGAAGGCCCGGGTGACATTTCTGTTCGTTTCACCAAAACCATACTTGCCGGAGAACCCGTTTTCTACGATATTCCCGTCGCAAAGTATGCTTACCTCAACCGGAAAGGCAAAGCCTCCGGAAGGTTATTTGGCGGAAACCTTTCGGTTTTTTGCGGTATTCTAGGTACACGATTTGCCTATTTACCCAAAAACGGCATTTTGTTTATCGAGGATATTGGCGAGGAACCTTACAAGATCGACCGGTACATCAATCAACTTAAACTTGCAGGTATCTTCGACCGGATATCGGGATTGATCGTAGGTCAGTTCAGCGATTATACCGAAGACAACGATATGTATTCAGCGCTTTACGAATCCATCGCATCCGTTGTGACGGGATATGATTTTCCGGTTTGTTTCGACTTCCCGGCAGGACACGTGAAGCACAATTTCCCGCTTGTGATGGGAAAGACGGCAAAGCTTGTTGTCAAAGAGGATCAACTTATATTCAAACAGTCTTAAAGCAAAAAGATGGAGGTTTCAACTGAACTTATATTGCTTATTGGTTCTTTTCTTTTTTTCGTAAGTATGCTGGTGGGAAAAGCCGGGCATAAATTCGGTGTTCCGGTTTTGCTACTCTTCCTGTTGGTAGGAATGATTTTCGGAGGGGATGGATTCGGGCTCGACTTCGAGAACATTCAAATAGCACAGGCCATTGGAACCGTTTGTTTAACAATTATCCTTTTTTCCGGAGGCTTGGACACAAAGTTCAGAGAAATAAAACCGGTTATTCAGCCTGGGGTTGTTTTGGCTACGCTGGGCGTATTTATTACGGCCATTATTACGGGTGTTTTTATCTGGTGGCTGTCTGGTCAGGTTTACTCCGGGTTGGGAGTGGGTTTTCTGACGGCCATGTTGCTGGCTTCCACGGTTTCTTCTACCGATTCTGCGTCCGTTTTCGGCATTCTCCGTTCTAAAGGACTTATGCTGAAGAATAATCTTCGTCCGTTACTTGAGTTGGAAAGTGGGAGTAACGACCCTATGGCTTATATGCTGACGGTTACCTTTATCAGTCTTATCAATTCGGGCAACGACCCCAATTATGTGATGGTAGCCGTCAATATCGTTGTTCAGCTTGTGGTTGGAGCGTTGCTGGGATACTTCCTTGGGAGATTTTCGGTAGTCATCATCAACCGTATCCGAATGGACAATACTTCGCTCTATCCGGTCTTGCTCCTTATTACCGGAATATTTATTTTTGCAGTGACCTACTACCTGAAAGGCAACGGATACCTGGCGGTTTATATCGCGGGGTTGGTCATCGGGAACTCAAAGTTTGCACATAAACGCACATCGATGAGTTTTATGGATGGATTTGCCTGGATGAGTCAGATCCTCCTGTTCCTGACGCTGGGATTGTTGGTTAATCCCAGTGAATTGGTGCCAGTGTTGATTCCGGGCATTATCATTGCCCTTTTTATGATCTTTATTGCGCGTCCCATCACGGTTTACCTCTGCCTTATTCCTTTCAAAAGAATTTCATTTCGCGACAAAGCCTACATTTCATGGGTGGGATTACGCGGAGCCGTACCTATTATTTTTGCCATATTGCCGTTGGCAGCAGGAGTGCCCGGGGCAAGAACAGTGTTTAATATCGTCTTTGTGATTACCATCGTTTCCTTGTTGTATCAGGGTACTTCACTTCCCATAGTGGCCAAATGGCTTGGGCTGGCGGAAAAGCCGAGCAAGTACAAAAGTTTTGAGGATTTCGATGTTGAGTTCTCCGAAGAAATAAAATCGGCCATGACTGAGATCAGCATTACTGAAGAGACGCTAAAACACGGCAAGAACCTTATGGAGATGCCGTTGCCCGACAATACGCTGGCGGTGATGGTGAAGAGAGGTGAACGGTTTTTTGTCCCTACCGGACAAACGGCTCTCATGGATGGAGATAAGCTGTTGGTTATTTCGGACGATGAGGAGGCGCTGAAAGAAACGTACAAGAACATCGGAATTTCCAACTTCACCTATCAGAAAAACGACTGATGGAAAAATTAAACTCACTGTTCATCGTGTTGCTTGTAGTGGTTGGTCTCGTTTTTTCTGTATCGTGCAACTCTTGCCAGTCACAGAAGAACGCAGGTAAAGAAATGCCAGCAATAGCATATGCAAAAGTATCCCCCGATTTTAATTCCGACAGCGCATACCGTTTTGTTGAAAAGCAAGTCAGCTTCGGACCACGGGTTCCAGGAACGACCGCACATAAAGCTTGCGGTGACTACCTATCGGAAAAACTGGCTGCCTTCGGTGCGGATATTTTTGAACAAAAAGCCCACGTAACGCATTATAACGGACAGAACATTCAGATCCGTAACATTATCGGGAGTTTTCAGCCCGAAAAAGAGAAACGTATTTTATTGTTTGCCCATTGGGACAGTCGCCCGTTTGCCGACGAGGAACCGGATCCCGATACACAAAATAGACCTATTCCCGGTGCAGACGACGGAGCAAGTGGAGTAGGGGTGCTTTTGGAGATTGCCCGCCAACTGCAGCTGCAGCCTCCCGGGATAGGAGTTGACATCATCTTTTTTGATTTGGAAGACTGGGGGCAGCCCGCATTCGATAAAAATTATCTTTCGGGTGAATGGTGGTGTGTGGGATCCAGGTATTGGTCGGAAAATCCACACAAAGACAATTACAAGGCTTCGTACGGAATTTTACTCGATATGGTGGGTGCAGCAAACGCTACATTCTTGCGCGAAGGCTATTCAATGCAGCATGCGTCGAATGTCGTGTCAAAGATATGGAGCATCGCTTCCCACATGGGATACGGGAAATTTTTCGTACAACGGAACGGCAGTTATATCACCGACGATCACGTGCCGGTAATTGAGAAACGGGGTATTCCGTGTGCAAACATCATTAATTTAAAGGATACTGACAATGGCTTTGCGCCACACTGGCACACGCACAACGACGATATGCGCAACATCAGTAAGGCAACGCTCCAGGCTACCGGACAAACGGTGCTGGAAGTGGTTTACCGGGAATTAGACGAAAACAACATATGACAATCAACGAAACAGAACAAGAGATTATCGATGAATTCAGCATCTACGATGACTGGATGGATAAATACGCTTATATCATTGAGCAGGGAAATCAACTGGCACCACTTGACGAGAAGTACAAGGTGCCCGAAAATATTATTCAAGGCTGTCAGAGTCGTGTTTGGCTGCAGACTGACTACCGGGACGGGAGATTGTACCTCCAGGCAGAAAGCGACGCTGTAATTGTGAAAGGCTTGTTAGCGTTGGTATTGCGTGTGTTTAATCACCGTACTCCCGACGAAATCCTTGCTTCCGACCTCCGCTTTATGAAGGAAATCGGACTTACTGAACACCTTTCTCCTACCCGGTCGAATGGGTTGCTTTCCGTGATCAAACAAATCCGGTTTTATGCTATGGCATATAAAGCAAAGAGCGATTCGGAAAAAAGATGACTCAACCCTCAAAACCCAATATATGAAACAACTCTTATTCTTATTATTATTTATGACGACTATGACCACCGCTTCAATGGCGGATGAAAATCCTTTTTTTAAACCGTACGATACTCCATACGGCACGCCACCGTTCGATAAAATCAAGATTGAGCATTATGAGCCGGCTTTCGATGAAGCTATCCGGCAGCACAAGGTTGAAATTGAAACCATTGCTGCTAATCCGTTTGCGCCGACTTTTCAGAATACCATTGCTGCAATGGAATATTCAGGCGAAATGTTGAACCGTGTGAGCGGTGTTTTCTTCAATTTACTGAGTGCTGAAAGTAACGATGAGATGATGATGATTTCGCAGCGGTTGAGTCCGAAATTATCGGAGCATTCCAACAACATCAACTTGAATGAAAAATTATTTGCCCGGGTAAAAACAGTTTACGATAACCGCCTGACTTCGGGTTTACTCCCTGAACAGATCCGTTTGGTGGAAAAATACTATGAACAGTTCGAGAATAGCGGCGCAACACTTTCTGCTGAAGACAAGGAAACCTACCGGAAGTTGTCGATGGAGCTGAGCAAAACAACCCTCGATTTTGGGCAAAACAACCTGAAAGAAACCAATCGGTTCGAAATGCTGCTCACCGATGAAGCCGATCTGGCCGGATTGCCCGTGAGCATTCTGGAGGCAGCTGTTGCCAAGGCAAAATCGAAAGGAAAAGAAGGATGGATGTTCGATTTGTCGGCTCCTAGCTACATCGGTTTTATGAAATATTCTACCCGTCGTGACCTGCGCGAGAAACTCTACATGGCTTACAATACCAAAAGCGTTATGGGTGGCGAGTTTGACAATAAAGAAAACATTAAAAGAATCGTAAACTTACGCCTGCAGATTGCCAATTTGCTGGGTTACCGGAACTACGCCGCCTACGCCCTGAAAAATAGGATGGCAAAGAACGAGGAAGGGGTTTACAGCCTGCTCGAAGAGCTGGCCCGGGCTTACGGAGAAACAGCTCGCCGGGAGGTAAAAGAGGTGGAGGCCTTTGCTGTCAAAATGGAAGGGAACCCGACCGAAATTCAGCCGTGGGACTGGAGTTTCTACTCCGATAAGTTGAAAGACGAGCGTTTCGACCTTAACGACGAAATGACGCGTCCCTATTTTGAACTCGAGAACGTGAAGAAAGGAGTTTTTGGACTGGCTACCGACCTGTACGGGCTGACCTTTGTGAAAAATAGCCAAACGCCTGTCTATCATCCCGAAGTCGAGGCGTTCGACGTGATGGATGCCAACGGCGATTTTCTTGCTGTCCTGTTTACTGATTTTCATCCGAGAGAGGGAAAACGTTCGGGTGCCTGGATGTCGTCGTTTAAGTCACAGTTCGTGAAAAACGGTGTGGACAGCCGTCCCCACATCACCATCGTGATGAACTTCACCCGCCCCACCGAAACAAAGCCAGCACTGCTCACTTTCGACGAAGTGGAAACATTCCTGCACGAGTTCGGACATGCCTTACACGGCATGTTGGCGAAATCAACGTATGAAACCTTGTCGGGAACAAGTGTTTATCGTGATTTTGTGGAACTTCCGTCACAAATTATGGAAAATTGGTTAGTAGAAAAAGAATACCTCGATAAATTTGCATTCCATTATCAAACGGGTGAAAAAATGTCTGCGGAGTTAGTGCAGAAGATCATCGATGCCGCCAATTACAATACTGGCTACTTGACACTTCGTCAGCTTTCGTTCGGATACTTGGATATGGCATGGCACACATTAAAACAACCGTTTAACGGAGATGTCCGTGAATTTGAACAAGAAGCAATGCGACCGGTACAATTACTTCCTGTCGTGCCCGAAACAAGTATGTCTACAGCGTTTGGGCATATATTCTCCGGTGGTTATGCTGCTGGGTATTATAGTTATAAATGGGCGGAAGTGCTTGATGCAGATGCTTTTGCATCCTTTAAGGAAAATGGGATCTTTGACAAGAAAACGGCTCGGTCTTTCCGGGTAAATATTCTGGAAAGAGGAAACACTGAAGAGCCAATGATTCTGTACAAACGTTTTCGCGGGCACGAACCCACCATCGATGCCCTATTAGAAAGAAACGGAGTGAAACAGTGAAAAATAGCCTTCGGTAAAAAAATGATGACCGAAGGCTTTTTTTTTTGCTAATTTGTTTTGTCACAACAAATTTATTCCTACCTTTGTCGCTGCAAAAGTTTTTTATAGCAGAAACAGGTATTTGGTTATTTTCTTCCTTCTCAGGGGCAAATCAATTCTTTAACCTTATCTTTTATACAATATCTTCTGCACCAATTAATTTTTTATTTATTTTATTTTTATTTTTACATGAACATTTTTGTTGCAGGCTTAAGTTATCAAATTAACGACGCCGATTTAAAAGAACTGTTTGAGGAATACGGAGAGATTACCTCAGCTAAAATTATTACTGACAGAGAAACACGCAGATCGAAAGGTTACGGTTTTGTTGAAATGGCTGACGAAGATGGTCAGCGCGCTATTGAAGAATTGAATGGAGCTGAGTACGACGGTCGTACACTGTCTGTCTCAGAGGCTCGTCCCCGTGCCGAAGGAGATAATCAACGCAGCAATAGAGGCGGTGGTAACAGAGGCGGTTACGGAAATCGTGAAAGAAGATATTGATATTTCTCAATAGGTCAAAAAAAGGAGACTGCGCGTTTATGTGCAGTCTTTTTTTATGAACCATTGCTATCATCAAGCGTTATACCAGGCAGTTTATAAACTCACAACCCCTATGCCTACTATCATACATATAGAAACAGCTACAGAAGTTTGTTCATGTGCTTTATCGTCCGGAGGAAAAGTTTTGCTGAACAGGGAAAACCTGAACGGACAATCACACGCTACGTCCTTGGGCGTTTTTGTGGAAGAAATGATACAGTTTGTCCGCGATAACGGTATGAAGATCGATGCTGTGTCGGTAAGTAGCGGTCCCGGTTCTTATACCGGATTACGCATCGGAGTATCGGAAGCCAAAGGATTGAGCTATGGATTGGAAGTCCCCCTTATTGCTATTCCCACCCACAAGATTATGGCCTGGATGATGAGAACGGGAATTGAACCTGACCACTTGCTCTGCCCTATGATTGATGCCCGGCGAATGGAGGTCTATGCTACCATGTTCGACGCAAACCTGGAGGTTGTTCGTGCCACTTCGGCAGATATCGTGGATAGAGAGAGTTATGCCGATTTACTGGAAAAGCAAAAAGTCCTTTTTTTTGGCAACGGTGCCGAAAAGTGCAAGGATATTATCCTTCATCCAAACGCTTCGTTTATTCCGAATGTAAAACCAAAGGCATCTGCCATGACCGCCTTGGCAGAAAACGCATTTGCTGCCGCTGATTTTGTTGACTCTGCCTATTTTGAGCCTTTTTACCTGAAAGAGTTTGTTGCTACTGTTCCCAAGAACAAAATAATCTAAACACCCGTCTGTTTCCCTTCCTTTCTTTCAAACACTATCGCTTTGACAGGGTTTGTCAGGTGCTTTCTGTGTCCTTTTTTTGTAATATATGCTTGTAACAAGCTATAATTTAATTCTTTTCCTTCTTTTTTTACAAAAATACCCCCAATTTCCCTCAAAAGACTTTTTTTTTGAAAAAATGTCCAAAAAAAACCGATAAATCTTGCTAAATAAAAAAATTAGAATAATTTTGACAATAAACGGACATAAAGTAAATATTGTTGCGTAAGATAAAAGATTTTGGTATCCTAAATGGATAATAAAGTGTCCTTTTTCTGTAAAGACTTTTTTTAACAAAAAATTGGAAGTATTATCCGGCTTGAACACATAATTGATTCATGCCGGATAATTAATCTACACAATCTGTAAACTATAAAAATGGAAAAAATGAAAAAGATTTTATTTGTGCTTTTAGCGGTGGCTTTTCTATTGACTAGCTGTGCCGAAATGGATGTAGGGCTTGCGGGCAACAACCGTTTTTCGTTCGAAGGAGCAACCTGTTCCATTGAACAGGCCGTTGTTCTCCGTGCCCACTGCTTAATACTTTGAAAAATGTATAAACTTGCAAGAAGATGTGAAATCATGAAACAACTTATTTTAACACTAAAAGCAATGAAAAAAGTAATTTTATTATCCCTATTGGCGGTATTATTCGCCTGTGAAAAAGACGATACTGTTGTCTCCGCGTACGAATTAAGATCCTTGACAAACACAGAATGGATTGGTGTAATGTTGGATTACTATAATGGCATGGTTGTTGTCAAAGTTATATCTAACACAGAGGCCACGATGACTGCCGGCGTTTTAACAATGTCATTCAACTACACTTTCGATTCATCATTAAAAACGGGAACCCTTACTTCCGAAGGGAACACATTCATCTATGAAGTAATGGAGAATACGTTGATCCTTTCTGACTCTTATGGTGATAAATACTATTTCACTCAAAGAAAGTAAATAGTTGTTCCCAAAAATTACTTAGCCGAATCGTAGTGATTCGGCTTTTTTTCTGCGTATCTAAATTGATGCCCAGGCAGTCTACCAGTAGCAAAAGTCTGCGAGATTTGATGTTTACCGTTGCTAGAGAAGCATATTGTGAAAAGTCACAGCATTTCCCCCGCCCCATTAACAAACAGGTTAAATCTTATCTGAAGAAACAACATAAATAAAATAGACTCAAATTATTTATTAACACATTGGTTATATTGTAGATAATGATTAAAAATGCCTGCAGGGTCATAATTCACAAATGTTAATGTTCCTATTGTCCAAAAAAATGTCTGTTTAGTTATAACCAAAAATGAGGAACCTGTTTATTTTTGACAACGGAAGAAATCTTTTTCTTTTTTAATGTTTAATCATTTTAAAATTATTATTTATGAGAAAAATTGTTTTGTTTTTCGCAGTTATTACCGTGTCGGCAATTGCCATCACTCACTCTTCCTGTTCCAATGACTTGAATCTTGCTGAGGAAGAAGGTATTGTTGCCGTTACTGCCGGTACCCGAGCAGTAGAAGTTCCCGCTTGCGTAGATCCCTGTCGTGATGTACAAGAAGTTCGCCTCATGGCTGGACAACATTACGAAGCCGGGAAAGTATATGTAGTTAACAACAAAGAAAAATTGTATGTTGCTTACGAAACTACCGGGGAATGGAAAATGAAAGCAATTCATCTTTTTGTGGGCGCTTGCGACAAGTTACCGGTGAACAAACAAGGCAATCTTGTTCCGGGACAATTCCCCTATAAAGTTGAATTTAACGGCTTGCAAACCTTCTATTATGTTGAAATTCCACTGGACACACTGCCCGAAGGCTGTGTATGTGTTGCCGCTCATGCCGAAGTGGTTAAAGTGGTTGACGGCGAAATAGTTCAAAGTGAAACAGCCTTTGGAGAAGGCGGAAAAGTGGGTAAAAACTGGTTTATGAAATTTGAATATTGCATAGCCGTTTGTGAAGATGAACCGCCGGTAGAGGTGTGTTATCAGGACGAAACAGCTTGGGCTGCAGGTTCCCGTTACGTAGCACAAGGTAACTGGGCTACCTATACTCCTTATGTAGCCAATACTCCCGTTAATGTTTTTGCCGGTCAAAACTACTTGGTTGGAACCGTAACTTTTTCCGAAGTGGTGGATGGTAAAGTAACCATCACTCTTGCCGCGCTTAACGGAGCCCGGTTGCAGAGTGTTGCAGAGTCGGTAAAAATTCAGGGATATGAAACGGCTCCCAGCGGTAACCCGGCCCCCGGCCTGTTTACTACGTATAAAGGCAACGAGACAACCGTAATAGTTGATGCATATGCATATTACGGAATTCACTTAGACGTGCAGCGTGTTGTGGATTGTATGGAGTGATGAGATGTAATGTTTTAGCCATTAACGGCTAAAACATTACATCTATGCTGTTTATAAATACCTGGAGAAATACCTTTTTTATTTTTAAACACCCGGTAGAAGGAACTTTCACTTGAAAATCCCGACATTTCCGCAATTTCTGCAATTGAAAGTGAATTAGCTTGTTCCGGTGAACAAAGCAATTCTTCGGCATAATTGACCCGGTAACTGTTCACCAAATCACAAAAGTTGGTGTTGAGTTCTTCATTGACTACCTTTGAGACGTAAGTACGGTTGGTTTTTAACAACAAAGAAACGTCGGAAATCTTTAGTTCTGGATTTTTAAAAATCTCTATTTTCTCCAACAAATAGATCAAACGGTCCCGCAATGACTTCTGGTTGTCCATACCGGGAATATAATAATGAGCAACGGTTTTTTTACCAGTAAAGACCTTGCTTGATTCATACTCTTTTACATTTTGAGAAAAATGTTCAATGGTGAACCGTTGCATGTAGCTCACATAAGCACTGAAAAAAATACAGACAGAATAAATAGCAAAAGATATATAAATAAGCTGGGGACGTGCAATAAAGTAGCTATTTCCAATACTGTTCGCCACCACCGAAACCAGTGATGCTAGTAGTAATGCAACAACAGCCCATTTTAGGGGAGTTAAATCTTTTCCTCCGAGGTTCGAGTAAAACGTCTTTACTTTTTTGTTGTACTTATTGATAAGCCTGAAACCAAAATAAACCGATAAAATGACCTGAACTGAAAACAGGATTTTAAAGAGGTATTCACGCAAAATCTGCAAACGTACTAACCGGGAGTAAGGCTCGTATCCACTTTTTTGATACATAATACCCTGTATAAATGATTCCACTTCTGCCGGTGTCATCAACAGGTAGATCACTGCGCTGTATATGGCCAGCAGAAAGGATGGTAAAGCAAGCCAGAACCACTTATACTGTATCGCCGTATCCGTCGTCAATATCCTTATGTAATAGTAGTACAGTGGAAAGATAAGCAATGAAGTAAACACCCATATGCTGTCTAGCACGGTATATAATTCATATTTATGATTGAAAAAAGCGGCATGAGCAATAAAGTTGACCAGTATAAAGATCAGCAGTAGGATAAAAAACTTTTTCGACCTGTTTTTTTGCTTATCAACGAGCAGTAAAAATATCCAAAACACACATACAACTGCGGGCAGGATAGAAAAAATAGGGTATAACATGGCAACAAATTTAGGACAAAATTAAAAAAAGAATCTATCTGCTGCAAATTTCATCTCCTTTTATTCTTTTATTTTTTACCGTATGAGAATTTTTTTGACGATTTGGGAATATTTTATGAAATAGGAAAAAAAGATTGTCTTCAAAAAAAGCTGTCAATTATGAAGAAAAAACATCAAGAATCTAATATATAAACAGTTGTGTTTTAACGGTTATTTTCGCTGATTTTCTCGAATGTGTCCTTTTTATTAAATATTTTGACTTTTTTTCGTTATCGGATTTGTATAAAAAGTTACTTTTTAACCTTGTCATTATCAGAAGTATGATTTTTTCATCATGCTCGTTTAGTCCAAATTTAACTTCCTGAAGTGTCTCAAAAGTGCAAAAAAAAGTCGTTTTAGTTATAACTTTTTCTTTTGGGCTATCCTAATTTTGCATCAACAAAAAAATGAATTCTCAATAAAAAACCCTATTAAAAATTATTTAGACCTTTCCCGCCTTTATTCATAAAGGTAAAAAATAAGGTGACTAAAAGGGTTCATTTATGAGAAAAAAATGTGGAAAAGATACACTATTTTATAAAATAGGAGATTTATCAGTCATTTATGAGTCCGGAAAATACAACTTTGTGTCTGTTTTTTGCAGTTTCACACATTTACAAACCCAATATTACCAATAAAATGCTCAAGCATAATAAATTAATTCTGATTATAGTATTGATACTGGGAACGTATCAATTACATGCCCAGACAGTCGGAGTCAAAACCAATTTCGCTCATTGGGCGGCAGCAGGTACACCAAATGTTGGTTTAGAATTTGCCCTTAATCGTAAGTACACACTCGAAGTAGGAGGAGGATTCAACCCTTTTGTATTTAACGACAACAAAAAAGCAAAACACTGGATTGTTCAGCCTGAGCTGAGGTATTGGCTTTGCGAAAGTTTCAACGGCCATTTTTTCGGATTGCATGCATTGGCAGGCGAATACAACATCGGCGGAATAGATATTCCAGTAGGTCGTTTATCCAATTTAAACGAATTCCGCTACGAAGGTTTTGCTTACGGAGCTGGCATCAGTTACGGGCATCAGTGGTTAATCTCACCCAGGTGGAATTTTGAGCTCAGCATCGGCGCAGGCTATGCTTACCTGACGTACGACAAGTTTACCTGTGTGAAGTGCGGAAGCAAAATATCCAGCGATACCCAAAACTATTTGGGTGTAACTAAAGCGGCAATATCCCTTATTTATCTTATAAAATAAAAAAATGGAAGTACGTATGAAACGGAAAAGTATATACAGATTGCTTGTTACGATGACTGCCTTGTTCGTAAGCCATGAGGTAGTAACGGCTCAAGTCAACTACACGGATCAGATAGTTATTGAAAACCAGGCTATATCTAAGAAAGGGGGCGTAACAAGCGTGACCATGGATATGAACCTCGACAACTTGAGGCTCAACAAAAATGATATGCTGATTATCACACCTGTAATAGTCTCCAATCAAAATGAAGTAGAATTAGAATCTATAGCCGTGAAAGGGACACTACGGAATAAAGTGCTCCAAAGGCCGTTTGAGTGGAATGGGAAAACACATCTTTCCATGCCGGTGGAAAAACAATTGGTGCGCCGGAACGGTACGGCCCAGTCGATGCATTATACCGCCACCCTGCCATATTCGGACTGGCAACGAAATGCACGGTTGCTACTGAGAACGGAAGTAGTGGGTTGTGCCGATTGCTCGGACATGCAACCCGATAAATTGGTTTCGCAGAGGATCCTGGCCGACAAGTTCATTCCCGATTTCCGCATGTCCTATATCGTACCCGAAGTGGAAGAAGTAAAAGTGCGAAGCGAAATATTCAGCGCACACCTCAACTACATCGTGGGACGTTACGATTTACTGCCGGACTTCCAGAACAATGCTGAGCAACTGGCCAGAGTAGACAGTGTAGTTCATGCACTGAAAGCCGATTCTGATCTCTCAATTACTAATTTCACTATCTCCGGCTATGCTTCCCCTGAAGACACGTACGAGCGCAATATGCTCCTCTCTCAACGCCGTGCTGAAACGTTTGCCCGTTATATGGAGAAGAAATACGGCTATGCACGGGACCGGTTTAACGTACAGTGGTTCGGCGAAGACTGGGAAGGATTACGGAAAGCTGTTGAAGGTTCCTCTTTGACCGATAAAGAAGCTGTCCTTAACATTATCGACAACGTAGGTATAAACGAGGGCCGCGAAAAACGACTCATGGAGTTGAACGGCGGTTCAACCTACAGGCTCATGCTCAGGGAGTATTTTCCACCGCTTCGCCGCAACGATTATGAGGTGACGTTCGTTTCACGTACGTTTAACGTTGAGGAAGCCAAAGAACTTATTAAAACAAAACCTAAAGTATTAAGTCTCAATGAGATGTATCTGGTGGCCAATACCTATCCAGCAGATAGTCCGCAATACAGGGAAGTATTTGATATTGCCTGTCGAACTTTTCCCGATGCCGAAGTTGCCTGCTTAAACGCTGCTGTAGGTGAGTTACGTGCAAACAGGCCCGACGCAGCCTTGGCCTATCTGGAGCAGTATAACGAGAGCCCTGCAGCAATGAATCTGATGGGGGTAGCATATGCCCAAAAAAGAGATACTGCCCGAGCCAAACAATACTTCAACAGAGCTATTCAGGCAGGCAATGCCGATGCAGAATACAACGCAAAACAACTCCAACAATATATAGAAGATAACTTGTAGAGAGCTTGAAGATGAGAGTCTTAAGAATAAACATTAAAAGTAAACAAACGTATTAAACAGATCAAATTAAACTAAATTATTCACTTTTTAAATTATCAACTTATGAAAATCGGAAAATTATTTTTAGCAGGAATTGTAGCCTTGGGATTAGGGCTTACAGGATGTAACAACGACGACGTACCGGAACTGTCCGGTGAAAAGGAAGCTACCATCTCGATCAAGGTATTACCTTCCAGCAACGGCTCTTTACTACGTTCTACCGGCAATTTGAACGGAGACGGTGTTCTGGCGAAAGGATTGGCTCAAGAGAGCGCGATCAAATCCTTGGAGGTATGGATCTTCAAAGGCGATGTATTAGACGCCTATAAGAGTGCTGCCGGAGCTGAAGTAACTGATATTGAAGCCCGCGTCGGAGCCCGCACAGTGGTGGTGGTAGCCAACGCAGAGATTGGGCAAGTGAACTCGCAAGCAGATCTCCTTGATACACTTAAGGGGTTGCCGGCTGATGTTGCTGGAAAAGGATTGGTCATGACAGCAGAACCGTTTGATGTAACTCTTGTAAAAGGCAATAACTATTACGGTTATACGGATGCAGAAGTAGCTGCTAAAACCGGCGAAAATAAAAACCATTTGAACGATAACAAAAAACCTCTTCCAATCACCCGTGTCAACGCCCGCGTAGCAATTGTTAGTGCTGTGTTGGATCTGGCAAGTGTACCAGCTAACCAGAAAGTGGTATTCGATGCTTTGAAAGATGTGGAAGTGGCCATGTTTAACGTACCGAAAGAAACAAAACTGTTTGGTAGCGATTTGGCTAAGAACGAGAACTATCTGTTTGGTGCAAAATGG
>JABNAD010000321.1_pt1 | contig 33631 bp, 29 predicted proteins | sample 7240381 | NCBI WGS metagenome assembly JABNAD01 (sample SAMN11332834, study PRJNA596920) | anaerobic digester metagenome | biome: digested sludge; isolation source: digested sewage sludge-derived enrichment culture grown on H2/CO2 | place: Germany: Goettingen
GACTTCACTCGCTCAGAGACTGCAAACCAATTTGCGCATAATCCTTGACACTACCGACTATCCTTTCGACGGCGCACTCCGCTCTGGCGAGGCCGCTCCGCTTCAGCCTTTGCATACGAAACCGCCCCGGGCAAAACGCAAAGCGTTTCGCCCGGGGCGGTTTGCTGTAAAACCTTTTTAAAAAGGTTATTCCATGGAAATGATATAGTAATAGACAGGCTGTCCGCCGGAAAGTACCGCAACCTCCGCGTCGGGACAGGCGGTTTCAAACATACGGGCGGTTTCCTGCGCCTGCTCCTCGGACACGTCTTCGCCGAAGTAGATGGAGATGAAGGAACTGTCCCGCTCGTGGGCGTCCTGTGCCAGTTTTTCCGTCAGCGCGGAAAGAGATGCGTCCGTGCCGAACAGCTTTCCCTCTTCCAGCGCCAGATAGTCCCCGGACTTGATGTCAAAGCCGTCAAAATCCGAGTCCCGGGCGGCATAGGTGATCTGGGCGGTAACCACGGCGGAGAGCGCCCCGGTCATGGCGTCGGTAATTGTCTGCGCATCGGGAGCCTCAAAATCCACATTCATCATGGCGGTCACGCCCTGCGGAATGGTTTTGGTGGGGATGACCACCACATTTTTCTCCGTCAGCGCGGCACACTGCTGGGCGGCCATGATGATGTTGCCGTTGTTGGGAAGAACAAACACGGTTTCGGCGGGGATGGCGTCCACGCCGTCCAAAAGACTCTCGGTGGAGGGATTCATGGTCTGCCCGCCGGAGACAACGCCGTCGGCGCCCAAGTCCCGGAACACGGCGGCAAGCCCCTCTCCGGCGCAGACGGCCAAAAAGCCGTACTTCTTCTCCGGAGCAGCGACCTTGTGGCCGGATTCCTGCGCAGGCGCGGATTCCAGCTCGGCTTCCACCGCGTCCAGATCGTCCGTGCTCTGGGCCTGTTTTCCGGCCGCCAGTTCGTCTGCCTGCGTGCGCATGTTTTCGATTTTGGCCAGCTCCAGCGTGCCGTATTTCTGGGATTCCGTCAGAGCGCTGCCGGGGATATTGGTGTGGACGTGAACCTTGAAGGCCTCGTCGTCCTCGCCAATGACCAAGCTGTCGCCAATGCTGTTCAAATAGGCGCGCAGAGGCTCCAGAGAGATGTTTTCATACGCCTTGCGGACGATGAACACCGTGTCGAAGGCAAAGGTGATCTCCTCGGCGGAGAGCGTGTTAAAGTCGGCCTTGTCCTTTTCCTCCGTACTGTCTCCGGAAATCTCCGGCATGGCCTCGCCGCGAAGCTCGGCCAGCATTCCGTCCAGAATCAGGAGATAGCCCTTGCCGCCCGCGTCCACCACGCCGGCCTTTTTCAGCACCGGATTCATGTCGGTGGTCTGGGCCAGAGTCTCGTATCCTGTGCGGATGGCGGCTTCCAGCATGGCGGCCGCATCCATTCCTTCCGCCGCCGCGTCCACGGCCCGTTTCGCGGTGAGACGGGAGACGGTGAGAACCGTGCCCTCGGCAGGCTTCATCACCGCTTTATAGGCGGCGGAAACACCCTCCTGCATGGCGGCGGCCAGCGTGGCGGCATCTGCCGTCTCGTGGCCCTTCAACCCCTTGGAAAGTCCCCGGAACAGCAGAGATAAAATAACTCCGGAGTTGCCCCGGGCGCCCCGCAGCAGGGCGGAAGCGGTGACGGAGGCGGCGCGGTCCACGGATTCCGGCTCGCATTTGCGCAGTTCCGTGACGGCGGCGGCGATGGTCATGCTCATATTGGTGCCAGTGTCTCCGTCGGGGACGGGGAACACGTTTAAGTCATTAATGGATTGCTTTTGGGCCGTCACGGAGGCGGCCCCATGCAGCACCATCCGTTTAAAGAGGGCGCCGCTGATCTGTTCGTTCATCTGTTTTGAGACCTCCCTTGGATCACAGGGTCATGGAGTCAACGCATACGTCGACCGCCCTGACCTCCACACCGGTGTTTCTGGTTACCATATACCGCACTTCATTCATAATGGAGCTGCACACCGCAGGGAGGTTTACGCCGTTTTCGACGATGATATGAAGCTCGACGGAGATGGTGCCGTCGTCATTGCTGGTAACGCTGACGCCCTTGCTCATGGCCTCCCGGCGCAGAAGGTGGACCAAACCGTCCGTCATGGAGCGGTAGGCCATGCCCTTGACGCCGAAGCAGTTGGTGGCGGCGATGCCGGTGATGTTGGAAAACACGGCGCTGCTGATCGTGACGGCGCCCTGCTCGGAATTCAGTTGGATCATAAGAGCATCCTTTCCTTTCATAGATCGGCCCGCGAGGGAAAGCCCCGACCCAAAATGTGCTGTTTTGCTTAGTCAGGAAATTATTATATACGATTTTACGCCAAAGTACAAGATAAAAAACCGATTGAGTGCAATTCCAAAGCGGTCTGATGAAAAAGAAAGAGGCAAAAAACGGATTTCTTATTGAAAAAAACCTCGCTATGTCGTACAATTGTAAAATACAGATTTGTGCGGCTGCGCGGGCCGGAAAGGGATGCCGAAAGTGATGAACACGGGCGCATTCTATGTGGCGGCGTGCTATGCCGCGTGGGGCGTTTTGCCCCTTTTCTGGAAGTCATTGGGGTCGGTGAACTCCGTGTATGTGCTGGCGTCCCGCATTGTGTGGTCGCTGGTCATGACGCTTCTGATGCTGACGGCCCGACGTGAGTGGGGCAGCGTCCGGACGGTGCTCCAAAACCGGTGGGAGTGGGCGCGTCTTGCCGTGGGCGGAGTGCTGATCACCGTGAACTGGGGCGTATATATCTGGGCGGTCAACAGCGCTCATATCATTGACGCAAGTTTGGCCTACTATATAATGAATCCCATGACGGTGCTTTTGGGAACACTGCTGTTTCGAGAGAAGCTGACGAAACTCCAGTGGTTTGCCACCGGGCTCACCGTGACGGGCATTGCCATTGCCGCCGTCCGGCTTCAGGTGTTCCCTTGGATTGCGCTGGTGATTGGCGGGAGCTTTGCGCTGTACAGTGCGGTAAAAAAGAAAGTGACGGTGGACGCCAACGTGTCCATTTTCTTTGAGACTGCCACGGTGACGCCGCTGGCGCTGATTTGGATCATTACCGCGGAAATGCAGGGCGCGGGGGCAGGAGGCATTCTGCACGGGGCGCAGTGGCTGCTGCTGCCGTTGAGCGGCCTTGTGACCACCATCCCGCTGATGCTGTTCGCCGTGGGCATCAAGACCACGTCCATGTCCATGTCCGGCGTGCTGATGTATATCAATCCAACGCTTCAGCTGCTGCTGGGCGTGCTGCTCTATCATGAGGAATTCACCGTTACTCACGGCATTTTATTTGGCTTTGTGTGGACAAGTCTGACGCTTTTCCTGATCTCTGACAGGAGAAAGCAGAAAAAAACAGCGAAGGAGAACGAGGCATGCGCGTAATCACCGGCTCCGCACGGGGCAAACGGCTCAAAGAGTTGGAGGGGATGGAGACTCGCCCCACCACCGACCGGGTGAAGGAAGGGCTTTTCAGCGCTATCCAATTTGAAATTGAGGGACGCAAGGTTTTGGACCTGTTCGCCGGGACCGGTCAGCTGGGGATCGAGGCGCTGAGTCGGGGCGCGTCCAGCTGCGTTTTTGTGGATCGGCGGGCCGACGCGGTGAAGCTGGTTCGCGAGAATCTGAAGCTCACCGAGCTTTCGGACCGGGCGCGGGTCGTGGCCGGAGACTCCATAGAATATCTGAGTACTCTGCGGGAAAAATTTGACCTGATTTTTTTGGACCCGCCCTACACGGCGGGGCTTTTGGAACCGGCTCTGGCGCAGATTGCCCGGTTTGACATTTTAACCCCGCATGGTATAATTGCGGCGGAAGCACCGTCGGACAAGACGCTGCCGGCACTGGCGGCGCCGTATCGGGTCAGCCGCACATACCGCTATGGGAAAATCGGACTGACGATTTACCGCCGGGCGGGAGACGAGGAAAACGAGGGGTCGGCCACATGAGAACAGCAGTCTGCTCCGGCAGTTTTGATCCGATCACGCTGGGGCATTTGGATATCATCCGGCGGACGGCGGCCTGCTTTGAACAGGTTTGGGTCTGCGTCAGCCCTAACGCGGAAAAGAAGAATCAAATGTTTACCCCGGAACAAAAGCTGCTGCTGGTCAAGGCCGCAGTGGCAGAATACCCCAATGTCCGGGCGGAACTGTGGCCCGGCCTGCTGGCGGATTACGCCATGGACCATGGGGCCTGCGCCATCGTCCGGGGCGTTCGCAACGCAACGGACTGGGACGTGGAGCGGGAGCTTGCCCGCATCAACGCCGATTTACACCCGGGCTTGGATACCATGCTCCTGCCCGCGGCGGCGGAATATGAGCATTTCAGTTCTTCCATGGTGCGGGAGATGATCCGCTATGGACAGCCGTTGGAAAAGTATCTGCCTGCGGCGGCGGTGGAACTGGTACGGAAAATGAGAACAGAGTTAAACAGAGAGGAAGCGTGAATCCGATGCCCAACAATGCAAATGATGTCAACCGTTTGATCGACATGCTCTATGAGCAGATCGAAGACGCGAAATCCCCGGCATTAAAGCCGAATATGAGCATGGTGGATCGAGATGAGCTTCTGGATCTGCTGGATGAACTGCGGGCGCAGCTGCCCATCGAGATCAAGCGGGCGCAGGAGCTGCTGGCTGCACGGGATAAATTCGTGGAGGACGCGAAGCGGGACGTGGAGCGCATGATGCGTCAGGCCGAACTGGATGCCAAGTCCAAGGTGTCCGACAGCGAGGTGCTCAACGCCGCCCGGCAAAAGAGCCAGTCCATCGTGAACAACGCCGAGGAGCGGTCCAAGCGGCTGTATCAGGTGGCCAACGAGTATGCCGAAGACGCTCTGTCCCGCACCGAGGAGGCCATCCAGATGGCGCTGGACGAGGTGAAACAGTCCCGTATTCGGTTCCGCAGTGTCTCTGCCAACAAGATGCAGGAGCAGCGCCGCCGGGTAGATAACCCCGACCAAGGGCAGGACGCACCATTGGAACGGGAAGATTCCTGAAAAGTTTGTGAAAAATCACAATAAAAATCCTAAAACTTTTTAGCATACACTGTATATGGTGCAATAAAATTTAGCAGATCGTTCCCCAACACAACATGTTGTGTTGGGGAACTTTTTTTGGCTTTATGTCAACGGATGCAACCTCGTAGAACATCTGTTTGAAAATACAGAATTCTTGTGAAATCATGTCGAAAACAGTCATTTTTCGAGGGTTGTAATCTAAAAAAACATCTTGCAATTCCGGCAAAATTTGATTATACTCAAACATGTGAGTGGGGAAAAGTGGTGACTTGAGGTGAGTGGTGGTGAAAAGGTTCATCCCTGTCCCATAAATTGCTGGAAAGGGGATGGCGCTGATGACAGGAACAAATCAACACAACATCGACGCCAAGGGCCGTCTGGCAATCCCTGCCAAGCTGCGGGAAGAGCTGGGAGACGTATTTTACGTCACCATCGGGCCCGACCCCTGCCTGACGATTTATTCTGATCAGAGCTGGGCGCGGCTGACTGAGAAATTCGACGCCTTGCCCTATTCCAAAGCCCGGGCGCTGCGCCCTCTGTTTTCCAACGCCATCAAGTGCGAGCCGGACGGACAGGGCCGCATCCTGATCCCCCAGAAGCTGCGGGAGTATGCCCGCTTGAAAAAGGACGTATCTGTGATCGGCGTCAGTTCCAGAGCAGAAATCTGGGACACGGCCACCTGGCAGGCGCAGGAGCAGCAGGAGCTGGAGAGCGGAAACATGCTCTCTGCCATGGAAGAGTTGGATTTCTGATATGGAATATATTCACAAACCCGTATTGCTCCGCGAGAGCATTGAAGCGCTGAACATCCGTCCCGACGGGATCTATGTGGACGGGACACTGGGCCGTGCAGGGCACTCAAGAGAGATTGCCCAGAGGCTGACCACCGGCCGGCTCATCTGTATTGACCGAGATGGGGCCGCCATCGACGCCGCAAAGGAGCGTCTGGCGCCTTGGCTGGACCGTGTGACACTGGTTCGGGGAAATTTCTCGGAGCTTGCGGAGATCCTGCAGGACTGCAAGATTCCCGCCGCGGACGGATCGCTCTTTGACCTTGGCGTGTCCTCTCCCCAGCTGGACGACGCCGCCAGAGGATTTTCCTATATGCACGACGCGCCGCTGGACATGCGGATGGATACCTCCGCGCCCCTCACCGCCTACGAGGTGGTGAACGGCTGGAGCGAAGGCGAGCTGCGGCGCATTCTTTACGATTACGGCGAGGAGCGATACGCGCCCGCCATTTCCCGGGCAATCCTCCGGTACAGAGAGGGACGGCCCATCGAAACGACGCTGGAGTTGGTGGAGATCATCAAGTCCGCGATGCCGCCCAAGGCGCTGCGGGAAAAGCAGCACCCCGCCAAGCGGAGCTTTCAGGCCATCCGCATCGCCGTCAACGGCGAGCTGGATGCGCTGGAACCCATGGTGGAGGCCGCTGCCGCGGCTTTGCGGCCCGGCGGGCGGCTGGCTGTGATCACGTTTCATTCGCTGGAGGACCGCATCATTAAGCGGGCCATGCTGGCGCAGGCACAGGGCTGCACCTGTCCGCCGGATTTTCCGGTGTGCGTGTGCGGCAAGAAGCCGAAATTAAAAATACTGACCCGAAAGCCCATTGTCTCCGGTGACGAGGAGCTGACAGAGAACCCCCGCGCACGCAGCGCAAAACTCCGAGTGGCGGAGAAATGCGAACTATGACGCCGCAGACGTAATGGACTGCGAAAGGAGCGGATAGTATGCGGCCTAGATTTGAACAAATCTATACGCAGGGAACTTTGGCACAGACGGAAATATGGGTGGACCGGGAAACCGGCGTCCACTATTTGTTCCACCGAAACGGCTGCGCCGCAGGCGTAACGCCGCTGCTGGATCAGGACGGAAAACCAGTGATGCTGGAAAAATAAACGGGCGCTGCGGGGGCGATTCCCCGGCAAGGATGGGAGAAACCTTGCAAAAGCGCCTTGTGTGTAAAGTACAAAGGAGAGGGGGGAGACGGCATGGCGGCTGCGGCTGCGCGAACTCCGCGCTATAACCATCGAAGCGCGACCTATGGAGATCTGGCTTATGATTTGGATCGGGAACTGCGGGAGCGGCAGTTGTCCCACGCGGGCGAACTGCCCCGGCGGCGGGAAGAGACTGTGGCGGAACCCCGTGTGCGTTCCGTTACCCATGCAAAGGTTCGGGAACGGCAGCACGTTTCCTTTTTGACGGTGCTGGGATTTTTGGCAGTGGCGGGGTTGGCGGTGATGACGCTGCTGTGCCATGTGCAGCTGACCGGCCTTTCCAGCGACGTAGTCTCCTTGAACAAGGAACTGCGCCAGCTTCAGACCGAAAACGTGAGTCTCACCGCGGAGTATGCCCAGATGTTTGATCTGGACACGGTGAAAGAGGCGGCGGAGTCCGCCGGAATGGCCAAGCCCAGCAGCGGGCAGACCTATTACATGGACCTCAGCGACGGAGACTGCGCAGTGGTCTATCAGAAGCGGGAGACGGGCCTGCTGGAGCGGGTTGTGACCTCGCTGAACCACGGCGTTTACGCAGTGGTGGAATATTTCGGCTGAGACGCAATACAGTGAACAGAGGGAGTAAGAAGGAGGGGCGCTCCTTCTTACTCCTTGAATCTTGTTAGAAGGCGCATGGCGGCGGACGCCGTTTGGAAGATGGAGGATATGATGAACAAGCCCAATAAGCGCAGAAAAAGCGACGCAGCCCGCTGGGCCAATCAGACCATCCGCAACCGGACGGTGCTGATGATGGTCCTTTTGGGCGTGACGGTATTCGTGGCGCTGCTGCTGAAGCTGTATAACCTGCAGATTGTCCGGCACGAGGAACTGCAGGAGAAGGCTGTGGCCCAGCAGACCCGCAGCGCAGTGGTCACGGCTTCGCGCGGCGCGATCTATGATAAAAACGGAGAGATCATGGCGGTTTCCGCCTCGGCGGAGACGGTGTGCATCTCCCCTTATGACATTGAAAACAACAAGGAGACGCAGGACAAGGAATATGTTGCCCGGGGTCTTGCCCGCATTCTGGAACTTGACGAAGGCGTGGTTCTGGAGAAGATGAACAAAACGAAATCCCAGTATGTGGAGCTGAGAAAAAAGGTGGAGCAGAAGATGGCCGACGAAGTTCGCCGCTTTATCAACGGCGAGATCGACGACGAGGGGAACGCGCTCACCACCTTAAACGCCGCGGGAAAGACCGTTCTGATCAGCGATCCCACGAAAGGCCCCACGAAGCTCCATGGCATTTTCCTCAATGCCGATTCCAAGCGCTACTATCCTTACGGAACGCTGGCGTCTCAGGTGATCGGTTTTGTGGGCAGCGACAACACGGGGCTTTACGGGCTGGAGGCGAAATACGACGATGTGCTGGAGGGCACCTCCGGTCTGACCGTTACCGCCAAGACCAATACCGGCGAGGATATGCTCTATCAGTATGAGCAGTATTACGATGCGAAAAATGGCGACAGCCTGGTAACCACCATTGACGTGAGCGTACAGTCGTGTCTGGAAAAGGGCATTGAGTCCATGGTGGATAAGTTCGGGGCCAAAAACGGCGGAACCGGTATCGTCATGGATGTGAATACCGGCGGGATTATCGCCATGGCGTCCTATCCCACCTTCGATTTGAACGACCCCTTCGCGGTTTATGATACGAAGCTGGCTGCCCATATGAACAGCAACCTCTCTGCGGCTCTGTCAGGACTGACGGAGGGAACCGACGAATACGCCGCCGCCCGCAGCAAGGTGGTCAGCGCGGCGTTGGGGGAGCAGTGGCGTAACCGCTGCATCAGCGACACCTATGAGCCTGGCTCCACCTTTAAGCCCATCACTCTGGCCACGGCGCTGGAGGAAGGGCTGGTGAACCTGAACACCACCTTTAGCTGCTCCGGCTCCATTATGGTTCCGGGCTGGTCCAAACCCTTTGGCTGCTCCAAGCGCTCCGGTCACGGACTGCAAAATCTGATGGAGGCTACCGGGCACTCCTGCAACCCGGCTTTTATCAGCATGGGTCTGAAAATTGGGACGGAAAAATATTACCAGTATCTCAAGTCCTTTGGCTTGATGGAAAAGACCGGCATTGACGAAATCAGCGAGACTACGGGCATGTTTGCCGGGGAAAAGGACTTTAACTCCAACGTGGTTTCTCTGGCGTCCTATGCTTTCGGCCAGACCTTTACCGTTACTCCGCTTCAGGTGATCCGTGCGCAGGCTACCACCATCAACGGCGGTTATCTGCGTACGCCCTATCTGGTGGAGCAGGTGGTGGACGATCAGGGCAATATCAAATATCAGCACGATTCCACCCCCGTGCGTCAGGTGGTCAGCGAGGAGACCTCCAAAACCGTGCGGAAGTGCTTGGAATACGTGGTGGCCTCCGGTACCGGTAAAAACGGTCAGGTGGTGGGCTACCGCATCGGCGGCAAGACCGGCACCGCGGATAAAACGGGCAACCCCGACAAAGACGTGGTGGTGTCCTTCATGTGCTTTGCCCCGGCGGACGATCCCAAGATCATCATGCTGATTACCATGGACGCCCCCAGCCGCAATACCGGAGTTTACGTCTCCGGAGGCAACATGGTGGCACCCACCGCCAGCTCCGTTATGGGTGAAATCCTGCCCTATGTGGGCGTGGAACCGGACTATACCGCCGAGCAGATGGTGGGTGCGGACGCAACCGTTCCCAACGTGGTGGGGCAGACGGCGGAGGCCGCGAAGGAGAAGATCACAAATCTCGGCTTTACCTGCCGCATGGTGGGTACCGGAGAGACGGTTACCGATCAAACGCCGCTGGGCGGCGCCATCGTTCCCAACAGCGCCACCATCATCCTGTATCTGGGCGAGGAAAAGCCCAACACGCCCAGTAAGGTTCCGAGTGTGGTGGGCATGACGGCGGCGCAGGCCAATACGGCGCTGACTAATGCGGGCCTGATTATGAAGGTCACCGGCGCAACGGCCGCCAGCAGCGGAAATGTATTCGCGCTGAATCAGTCTGTCGCCCCCGAAACGGAGGTTCCCGCCGGAACGGTGGTTTCCGTGCAGCTGGGCGCGCAGGGAAAAACAGCAGACTAAGGGAGCTCTGACAGGTTTTGCAGGGTTTTCAGCACTTTCTCACGTATACTTTGCAAATTGCGCCGGATATACTGTGTATGACCGAAAATTTATCATACACACTGAAAAAGGGGCGTGTTTTAGAAATGAAATTAAAAGATTTACTGATCGGCGCAGATGTGCTGGAACTCCACGCGGATGAAAATCTGGAGATCACGGGTGTCAGCTATGATTCTCGGAAAACGCAAAAAGGCGACGTGTTTGTTGCCATCAGCGGCTATACCATGGACGGCCATGCCTATATCGGCAAGGCGGAAGAGGCCGGAGCGGTATGCGCCGTGTGCGAACGAAAACCGGAGAGCGGCATTCCCTATGTACTGGTGAAGGAGTCACGGCGGGCGCTGGCCATGCTGGGCGTCAACTGGTTCAGCCACCCGGCGGAGCACATGGTAATGACTGCCGTTACCGGTACAAACGGAAAAACCACGACCACTTATCTGCTGAAAGCCATTTTGGAGCAGGAGTTGGGGGCGAAGGTGGGCCTGATCGGAACCAACCAGAACATGGTCGGCGAGGAGGTTTTGCCCACGGAGCGAACCACGCCGGAATGCTTTGAGCTGCAAGGATTGTTCCGTCAAATGCTGGATGCGGGCTGCACCCATGTGGTGATGGAGACGTCGTCTCACGCGCTGTACGAGGGCCGGGTCCACGGCATTCGGTACGATTTGGGGATTTTCACGAATTTGACGCAGGACCATCTGGATTTTCACAAGACTATGGAGAACTACTGCGACGCAAAAGCCATCCTGTTTCAAAACTGCAGCGTCGGCATCTACAATGCCGACGATCCTTGGGCCGCGCGGCTGATGAAGGACGCAACGTGCGAAAAATTCTCTTACGGGGAAAAGGCGGGCGCCGATTTGTGGGCCGAGGATATCGAGCTTGGCGCGGACCATGTGGCGTTCACCGCGGTCACAAAAAATGAGCGGGTAAAAATTTGGGTTGGCATTCCGGGCGGATTTATGATATATAATACGCTGGATGTTTTAGCAGCGGCGCTGAAGCTGGGGGTTCCTCTTGTAAGAAGCGCCGAGGCTCTGCGCAAGGTTCCCCACGTCAAGGGCCGGGTGGAAGTGATTCCCACGCCGGGCCGGGATTATACCATCTTGGCCGACTATGCCCACAGTCCGGACAGTCTGAAAAATGTTCTGACCACGGTAAAGGGCTTTGCAAAGGGCCGCACCGTGGCGGTGTTCGGCTGCGGCGGGGATCGGGATAAAACGAAACGCCCTCAGATGGGCAAAATTGCGGTGGAGATTGCGGACTTTGTGGTGGTGACCTCTGATAATCCCCGGACGGAGAAGCCCGCCGTCATCGTCGATGAGATTCTGGCCGGTATGGAGGGAACCCCCACGCCTTACGCCGTGGTCGTGGATCGGGTCGAGGCCATCCATTATGCCATGGACAACGCGGAGAAGGACGACGTGATTGTTCTTTGCGGAAAGGGTCACGAAACTTATCAGGAAGTGAACCACGAGAAGCGCCACATGGATGAACGGGAGATCGTGGCGGAGCATCTGGGCCTGATGCGGTGATACGCCTTCGGGGAAGATTACGGAAAACTGATTTCGGTTTGTACAATAGAGGACTGAAAATACTCTTGGTATAGAGAATGCACAGGGAAAGGCCCGGCCGTGCCGGGTAAGAGGGAACCATATGGACATTTCAAATTGGCTGGCGCTGGCTGCCGGCTTCCTGTTGACACTGGTGATCGGCAGGTTTTTGATTCCGGAGCTGCGAAAGCTGAAAGCAGGACAGGAAATTCGTGAGGACGGCCCCAAGTGGCATGCCGGCAAAGCCGGCACGCCCACTATGGGCGGCATCATGTTCATCATCGGCACGGGCGTGACGGTGATTGTTCTGGGCTGGGGACGGATGCTGGCGGGAGATTTTGCCCATCTGTATGTATACCTGTTCGCGCTGGTATTTGGACTGATCGGCTTTGTGGATGACTACCGCAAGGTGCGCCAGCATCAAAACGAGGGACTGACCGCCAAGCAGAAATTCGTTCTGCAGCTGGCGGCGGCGGTGGTTTTTCTGAGCCTGATGCGGTATGAGGGACTTTTGACCAACAACCTTTATATCCCCTTTGTGAATGTGACCCTGACAATTAACTGGGTGGTCTATCTTATTTTCGCGGCTTTTGTGATTGTGGGCTGCGTCAACGCTGTGAACCTGACGGACGGAATCGACGGTCTGGCCGCCAGCGTCACCTTTGTGGTGATGGTGTTCTTCACGGTGGCGGCCGCTGCGGTCTACGGTGCGGGCCTTGCTCTGCTTCCGGCGGCGTTGGCGGGGGGCCTTGTGGCGTTTTTTGCCTATAATCACCATCCGGCCAAGGTCTTCATGGGCGACACCGGCAGCCTCTTTCTGGGCGGTGCGGTGGCGGCGCTGGCCTTTGCAATGGATATGCCGCTGGTGCTGATCCCGGTTGGAGTTATCTACATTGCCGAGACGGTGTCGGATATCATTCAGGTGGGGTACTTTAAAGCCACCCACGGCAAGCGCTTTTTCAAAATGGCCCCGCTGCATCATCATCTTGAGCTGTGCGGCTGGAGCGAAGCGAAGCTGGTGGCAGTATTCTCTCTGATTACCTTGGTGGGCTGCGCGCTGGCGTGGCTTGGCATACAGGGAAAACTTTAAGGCGATCTGACAATGCGCTTTGCGCGGATGGAAAGGGGGAGACGACAGTGACACGGGAACGCAAACCAACTGGCAGCCGCCCCCGGACCGCGCGCCGCAACGAAGACCGGGGGTACAGCAGCGTCCGCCGCCCTTCTGTCAGCCGGGAGGAACTGCTGGCCCGCCAAAGGGCGAAAGAAGAGCGGATGCTCCGGGAACAGGAGAGCCGGGAATTGGCGCGCGGTCCCATTGACCTGCCCTTTTGCCTGCTGGTGATGATGCTGACCATCATCGGGCTGGTGATGCTCTTTTCCGCCAGTTTTCCCCGGGCCTATTACGAGGACAGCAACCCCACGTATTACGTATCCCGGCAGGGTGTGTTCGCTATCATGGGAATCGCGGCCATGGCGTTTGTGGGAAAAATCAACTACCAGCGGTTCCGTGGCATGGCAAAGCCGCTTTTGTATCTGGCGATTATCCTGCTGGTGCTGGTCATCATCCCCGGCAACCCGATTGCATTGACCCGAAACAACGCCACCCGCTGGCTGGGGGTACCGAATACGGCGCTGCAGTTCCAGCCCTCGGAAATTGCAAAGCTGGCGGTAGTCCTTTACTTTTCCGACACCATTTCCCGAAAAAAGGAACGAATGCAGACCTTTCGGTACGGGATTCTGCCCTACGGCATCATTTTGTGCGTGATCGCGGGGCTGATGATGATGGAACCCCACCTTTCCGGCACGCTGTTGATTTTGGGCGCGGGCGCGGCCATCATGCTGGTGGGCGGCATCAGCTGGGGCTGGGTGCTGGGCGCGCTGGGTGCGGCGGCGGCGGGTATGTACGCCATCGTCGGAATTATCGGATACGGCGCGTCCCGCATCGCCATGTGGCACGACCCGTTCATCGACGCGCGGGGAGACGGGTATCAGCTGGCCCAGAGCCTTTTGTCCATCGGCTCGGGCGGGCTGTTGGGCGTGGGTCTGGGAAAAAGCCGCCAGAAGTTCATGTATTTGCCCGAGGAACACAACGACTTTGTATTTTCCATCGTGTGCGAGGAGCTGGGCCTGATCGGCGCGGCGGTCATCATGCTGCTGTTCGCGGCGCTGATCCTGCGGGGATACTGGATCGCCCTCCACGCCCGCGACCGGTTCGGAAGCCTTTTGGTGGTGGGCGTTACCACGCTGCTGGCGTTCCAGACCTTTTTGAACATGGGCGTGGTGACGGGCTTGCTGCCCACCACCGGTGTGTCTCTCCCGTTTTTCAGTTACGGGGGTACGGCGTTAACCATCCAGCTTTTTGAAATGGGAATTGTTTTGAGTGTGTCGCGGCAGATGAAGATTTAATACCGACGCATGAAAAAGCTGGGCGGCAGAAAGATGAAGGAAGTGTTGGTATGGGAAAAGCGCCGCAGCGGGTCATTTTCACCTGCGGGGGGACCGCGGGACATGTGAACCCCGCCATCGCGCTGGCGCAGTTGCTGCTGGAGCGGGAACCGAAAACGGAAATTTTGTTCGTGGGCGCGGAGCGCGGCCTTGAAAAGGACTTGATTCCAAAGGCTGGCTATGCCTTTCGGACGGTTCACATCTCCAGCTTTCACCGCTCTATGAAACCGGCGGAAATCAAGCACAATCTGATTTCTGTGGGTAACTATTTTCGGGCGCCTCATGAGGCTCGGCGGATTTTGAAGGAATTCAAGCCGGAGGTCGTGATCGGAACCGGGGGGTATGCCAGCTTTCCCATGGTGAAGGCGGCCGCAAAGGCGGGCATTCCCACCGCTATTCACGAGTCCAATATGGTTCCGGGACTGACGACCCGGCTGCTGGAGCCTTTTGCAAACCGCATCATGGTGGGCTTTGAGGAATGCCGGGAACAATATAAGGACCCCGCCCATGTGGTGGTAACGGGAACGCCGGTGCGGGGCGACTTTTTCATCCGAACGAAGGAGCAGGCCCGCAAGGAATTGGGCATTCGGGATGATCGGCCCGTGGTCGTGTCTTTCTGGGGGTCTTTGGGTGCGGCGGGCATGAACCGCCAAATGGCGGACTTTCTGGCGCTGGAGGCGGCGAAGGAGCCGTTTCACCATATCCACGGCGCAGGCGGCGGCTATGAGACGCTGTTGGGTCTGCTGAAAGAGAAGAACGTGGATTTGGCGGCGCATCCGGCGTTGGAGGTGCGGCCTTACATTTACGATATGGACCGGGTGCTTCGGGCGGCGGATTTGGTGCTGTGCCGGGCGGGGGCGTCCACCATCAGCGAGCTGACGGCGCTGGGCGTTCCGGCGCTGATCGTGCCGTCCCCCTATGTGACCAACAACCATCAGGAGAAAAACGCACGGGTGCTGGAAAAAGCGGGCGGAGCCTGCGTGGTGCTGGAGAGCGAGGCCAACGGGCCGACCCTGTTTCAAAAGAGCTGCGACATCCTGCATGACAAAACGCGGCGGGCGGAGATGTCTGCCGCCATGGAGGCACTGGGGATTCCGGACGCCACGGAGCGCATCTACACAACGGTGCTGGAACTGCTGTAACCTCTGGGGCGTTCCTTTGCATACGATGGATTGTTGAACCATTCTGTATGCGGAGGGAATTGTTTATGAGTCAGATCATCGTACAGGGGGGAAGCACCCTCTCCGGCTCCATAGCGGTACAAGGCGCAAAAAACAGCGCACTGCCGATTCTGGCGGCCACGATCCTGAATCGGGGAGAGACGGTGCTGCGGGGCTGTCCCCGGCTGCGGGACGTGGATGCGTCTGTCAGGATTCTCCGGCATCTGGGCTGCGAGGCCCGCTGGGAAGGAGACGCGCTGGTGGTGAACACCGCCGGATTGTGCCGCAGTGATATTTCCGACACGCTGATGCGGGAAATGCGTTCCTCCGCCATTTTTTTAGGGGCCATTCTGGCACGATGCGGTCAGGCGGACCTGAGCTATCCGGGCGGATGTGAGTTGGGACCGCGGCCCATAGATTTACATTTGACGGGGCTGCGAGACTTGGGGGCCGATATCCGGGAAGACGGCGGGCGGCTTTGCTGCACCGCGCCGCGCCTTGTGGGGCGGGAACTGATTTTGAGCCTGCCCAGCGTGGGAGCCACAGAGAACCTGATGCTGGCGGCTTGCGGCGGCGAGGGGACGACCTCCATCAGCAACGCTGCCCGGGAACCGGAGATCGAGGATCTGCAAAACTATCTGTGTGCTTGTGGTGCAAAGGTTTCCGGCGCGGGAACATCCACGGTGACCGTGGAGGGTGGGGCGGCGCTCCACGGCTGCGCATATACCGTGATGCCGGACCGCATTGTAGCGGCGACCTATCTCTGTGCGGCGGCCGCCGCAGGAGGAGTGGCTCGCCTCACCGGGGCAAAGGAACGGCACCTTGCCACCGTGACGGCGGCGCTGCGGGAAGCGGGCTGCACCGTGCAGGCGGATGAGAACGACATCACGCTCCGCCGGGAACAAGATCTGCGGGCCATCCGGCCCATTCATACCGCGCCGTATCCGGGTTTCCCCACCGACGCACAGGCTATTTTGATGGCGACCTTGGCCCGCAGCCGGGGTGTTACCGTATTTGAGGAGAACATTTTTACAAACCGTTTCCGCCATGTGGATGAATTGACCCGTATGGGGGCGGATATCCGTGTGTCGGGCCGGGTGGCGGTAGTTTCCGGTGCGGAGCGGCTCCACGGAGCCACCGTTCGGTCCACGGATCTGCGCGGCGGTGCGGCGTTGTGTGTGGCCGCGCTGATGGCTGAAGGGGAGACGACCATTTCCGGTGTGGAGCATATTGACCGGGGCTATGAGGACATTACTCGGGCGCTGGGTGCGCTGGGTGCCCATATCCGCAGGGAGGACGGACCTGACGGAGAATAGAAACAGACTGGAGAACGGCAGATGGCCAGACGAAGAAATTACAATCGACGCAGACGGGGAAGATTTGGCTTCCTCTATAAGCTGCTGTCCGTTTTGGCCATCTGCGCCGTCATTGTGGTGGCGCTGACGCTGTTTTTCCGGGTGGATACCATTACCATTACCGGCGAGGATCGCTATTCGGAGGCGGAGATTATTGAAGCCACCGGACTGAGTACAGGCGACAACCTTTTTTTGCTGAACAAGTATGCCATTGCGGAGGACCTTTTGAAAAAACTGCCCTATATTGCACAGGTGCGCATCAATCGCGTTTTGCCGGATACGCTGACAATCGACGTGACGGAGAGCGACGCGGTGCTGGCTGTGGTACAGGAGGGTTCCGCGTGGTTGGTGAGCCCCGAGGGAAAAATTGTGGAGCAGCGAGTGGCGTCCGCCGCCAAAGATCTTGCAAAGATCGACGGCTGCGAACTGCTGGCGCCTTCTGTGGCCACGCCGATCGCGCTGTCCACCGACCGCAGCATTCAGCAGGAGAGTCTGTTGGCCCTGCTGAAAGCGCTGGATGAGAAAAAAATGATTGATCAGGTGCAGGCAATCCATCTGGCCGACCTGACGATTTTGAGCATGGATTATGCCCAGCGGTTCCGCGTGGAAATGCCCTATGGAGCGGATTATCCGTATAAGCTGCGGACACTTCAGACGATTTTGGACAGTGGAAAAATCGAATCCAACGAGGTCGGAACCATTCGCATGACGGGAAACGACGGCCAGAATGTGTTTATCAAAAGTTAGAAGTGAAAAACTGCCGGAAAAACTGCGGGAAGACTTGACCCGGACGGCAAAGTGTCATATATTATAAAGAGTATGAGCGTAATTCCATGCGAGCCATGTGATACGACCAGTGGGGAGACTTTCCCGATACGAACGATAGCAGGAGGCAGCTTCTTATGGCATTTGGATTGGAGACCGGCCCGGACGCCGTTGTTAATATTAAAGTAATCGGCGTCGGCGGCGGCGGCAACAACGTGGTCAACCGCATGGTCCGCTCTGGCACTAAGGGCGTGGACTTTGTGGCCATCAATACGGACAAGCAGGCGCTGAATGTGTCCAGCGCTACTTATAAGATTCAGATTGGCGAAAAGCTGACCCACGGTCAGGGCGCGGGTTCCGACCCCGAGGTGGGCCGCAAGTCCGCCGAGGAGAGCCGCAGCCAGATCGCAAAGGCACTGGAGGACACCGACATGGTGTTCATCACTGCCGGCATGGGCGGCGGAACCGGCACCGGCGGCGCGCCCATTGTGGCGGAGATCGCCCGGGAAATGGAAATCCTGACGGTGGCGGTGGTGACCAAGCCCTTCGGCTTTGAGGGCCGCCGCCGGATGCAGCAGGCAGAGCTGGGAATCGCGGAGCTGAAGGAGAAAGTGGACTCTCTGGTCATTATCCCCAACGAGCGGCTGAAGCACGCCACCGACCAGAAGATCACCTTTGCAAACGCTTTTGAGATCGCGGACGACGTGCTGCGTCAGGCGGTGCAGTCGATCTCTGATCTGATCCGGGACACCGGTTTCATCAATTTGGACTTTGCCGACGTGACCACCATTATGAAAGACGCCGGTTTGGCGCATATGGGCGTGGGCCGCGCCGCCGGTAAGGGCAAGGCCGAAGAGGCCGCCAGAATGGCAATTTCCAGCCCGTTGCTGGAGACTTCCATCGCGGGGGCGCACGGCGTCCTCATCAATGTCACCGGCTCCATGGACATCGGACTGGAGGAAGTGGAGCAGGCCGCGTCCTTGGTGCAGGATGCGGTCAGCGACGACGCCATCACGATTTTTGGCGCCCAGTTCGACGAGAATTTGGACGACGAGATCCGCGTGACTGTGATTGCTACCGGCTTTGAAAAAGACCCGGGCGAACTTCAGGGAAAGACTACCGCAGCTGCCGCACCCGCTGCGCCTGTTCAGGCTCCGGCGGCTTCTGCTGCGGCACCCGCTGCGGCGGCACAGCAGATCACGGCGACCGTGCCGGAACCCCTGAGCACAGTGGACGACCCGAAGCCGGAGGAGCCGGAAGACGACCCGTTCGAGGATATCTTCAAGATTTTTAATCGGCGAGACGACTGATTTACCGCAGGACGCGGCTGAAAAAGCGTTTCTGTCTGGAATCGCAAACGCATCTGCGTACAGAGAAAAAAGTACATTTGAAACGCTGGAAAGTTCTGTTAATGGATCTTTCCAGCGTTTTTTTTGTTAAATAAATGCAGAGACAACTAGGAAGTTTTGAAAGAAACGGAAAAAAGTTTTGTGAATTTTCTTTCAACTGCCGTCAGCACGGACGCAGGCGAATGCTTCCATGGGAGCGCCGCCGCTTTTTTCAGCGGCAAAAATTCGGTCTTCTGCAAACAGTAGTGTTGTCGGCAGGCGTTCAAAAAAACAAGTTGAAAAAACAAAAAAGTCGACGCTTTTTCTGAAGGTTCGGCGGGGGCCGGGCTTTCAGAAAGGGGCGATTCAATGGATGAAACGGTTGAAAGATCGAAAAAACCAAAGAGCGTCCGCGGGGGCGGCGCGGCGCTGGCGCTGGCGGTGGCGCTGCTGATGTCTGCGCTGACGATCCCGGCGGCAGCAGTGGACATCTCTTCCGTCCAAACTCTGATTCCCGTAGGGCACACGGTTGGCATCAAACTGTTTTCAAGGGGCGTTCTGGTGGTGAAGCTGGCGGACGGTGAAACACCCGCGAAGGCCTGCGGATTGGCAGCCGGAGACGTGATTGTCCAGTGTGCCGGAAGCACAGTTACTTCCACAGAGCAGTTTCAATCCCTGCTTCAGGATGCGGCGGGCGAAAGTGCAAAGCTGGAAGTTCACCGGGGCAGCAAAACATTGGATTTAAGCGTTACCCCCAATGACAGCGACGGAGATGGCAAATATGCCATCGGTGCTTGGATTCGGGACAGCATGGCCGGTATCGGCACCATGACCTTCTACGACCCGAACAGCAATACCTTTGGCGCGTTGGGCCACGGCGTTACCGACGTGGACACCGCCGCGCTGATGCCCTTTTCCGCCGGTTCTATTTTACCCTCCACCGTGAAAATGGTGAAACGGGGTGAGACAGGCGCGGCAGGAGAACTGAAGGGTGATTTTGACCTGACCGGTGACACCGGTAATCTTTACGCGAATACCTCCGGCGGCGTCTTTGGAACGCTGACGGATCAGGAGCTGATCGAACGATTTAGCAAAAATCCGCTTCCCGTGGCAGAAAACGATCAGGTCCACGATGGAAAAGCCACAATTTTGGCAAATGTGGATGGCGACGAGGTCAAGGAATACGAAATTCAAATTACCAAAATTCTGAACACAGACGTGGCAGGACGCAACCTGCTGATCACAGTGACCGATCCGGAACTTTTGGAAAAGACCGGCGGCATTGTGCAGGGAATGAGCGGCTCGCCAATCCTTCAGGATGGACGTTTGGTGGGTGCGGTGACCCATGTTTTGCTGGGAGATCCCACGCGGGGCTACGGCATTTTGATTCGGAATATGTTGAAAAACAGCTGATTCGTGAATGATCCTGACGAATCCCTTGTAGTATTTGCAGAATGGGTCGAATAAAAAATCCCATTTATTGACAATTCTATCTTGCAAACCCTGTCCGTTTATGTTAAATTATAGAAAACGTATTCCGAACTTTCGGGAAACCGAAGGAAATTTCAATGGAAATATGGAGGACAGGGTAAATTATGGAAATCTGCAGGAAAGTGATCGTGGCCGACGCAAATGACAGCTACCGCGCTATGCTGCGGGAGGCAATTGAACAGAGTGGAGAATTTACGGTTGTCGCCGATGTGAACGATGGAAAAAGCGCGCTCCAGCAGGTCCGGGACCTGAGCCCGGACCTGTTGGTGCTGGATGTGGTACTTCCGGAACTGGATGGTTTCGGTGTGCTGGAGCAAATCAGGAAGGAGGAGCTGCCGGTACGCACAATGATGGTGTCGTCCTTTTTTACAGAGCAAGTGGTTGCGGAGGCATTGGAAAAAGGCGCGGCGTTTTTTATGCCAAAACCTTTTGAAAACAACGCGTTGTTGGAGCGAATGCGCTCGATCTGCCGTCCTGTGCAACCTGTTTCACATACAAAAAGTTTGAAAAATATGGTTACCGATATTATCCACGAAATTGGCGTCCCCGCACACATCAAGGGCTATCAATACCTGCGGGAAGCGATTTTAATCGCGGTGGAGGATATGGACGTGATCAATGCGGTTACTAAAGTCCTTTATCCGGAGGTGGCCCAGCGGTTTTCCACCACGCCCTCCCGCGTGGAACGCGCGATCCGCCACGCCATTGAGGTTGCTTGGGACCGGGGAGATCTGGAAACTTTACAAAAGTTTTTTGGGTATACGGTTTCCAATACCAAGGGAAAGCCCACCAACAGCGAGTTCATTGCCATGATTGCCGACCGGCTGGTGTTGGAGGGGCGGAACCCCGGCGGCGTAGCCTAACTGCTTTGTGCGGGATACTCTTGACGGAATGGCCCCAATATGATATCCTTTCCCGAAAATAGAAACGGAGAGGATTCGCATATGACAGTTACATTTCGCCCTCAGGGCACCTGCTCTCAGGAGATGCACGTTCAGCTCAGCGAGGACAACGTGATCGAGAAGCTGGAGGTTCTGGGTGGCTGCAGCGGTAATTTGCAAGGGATTGCGGCGCTGGTACAGGGAATGCCCGCGAAGGAGGCCATTGCAAGGCTGAAGGGAATCCGCTGCGGGTTTAAGTCTACCTCTTGTCCCGATCAGCTGGCGCAGGGGCTGGAAAAGGCACTGGCGCGGCAGGCAGGAACATCTGAAAACTGAACATCTGAAATCCGCTGTACGCTGTACAGCGGATTTCCTTTTGCCGGAAAAAGGGAAATGAATAGACAAACGGACGAAAAGCTGATAAAATGCTACCATCTGTATCTATATAAAAAATTTCGGCTGGGCTGGCGTACGCCTGCTGACCGGATTGGACGCGCCGCTCACTGCAAAGCTGGGCGGACACGGGAAGAGGGATCAAGAAATGAAAATCGTATTGGTCATCGACCAGTTTGACGACGCCAACAACGGCACGACAATCAGCGCGCAGCGGTTTGCCCGCGCCCTGATCCAGCACGGCAATCAGGTGCGTGTCATAGCCTGCGGCAAACCTGCGGATTATAAATACGCCGTGCGGCAGATGAAATTTCTGCCGGTGGTGGAGCATCTGATTACAAGTCAGGGAATGCGGCTGGCCATCCCCAACCGCCATGTGTTTGAAAAAGCGGCGGCTTGGGCGGATGTGGTGCATTTTATGATGCCCTCGCCGCTGGGCATTATGGGCCTGCGGCATGTGGAAAAACTGGGCATTCCCCACACGGCGGCGTTTCACTGCCAGCCGGAGAACATCACGTTTTCCGTCCATCTGGGCAACAGCCGGCGGGTCAACGACTTTGTATACAACCGTTTTCGGGATACTTTTTTTAACCGCTTTACCCACATCCACTGCCCCAGCAACATGATTGCGGACCAGCTCCGTCAGCACGGATACACCGCCCAGCTTCATGTGATCTCGAATGGAATCAGCCCCGCTTATTTCTATCACAAGCGGGAAAAAGAAGCGTTTCTTCAAGAAAAATTTACGATTTTAATGGTGGGCCGCTATTCCGGCGAGAAGCGGCAGGATGTGCTGATTGACGCCTGCGCCAAATCCCGCCATGCAGCCCATATCCAGTTGATTTTGGCGGGCAAAGGTCCCATGGAAAAAAAGCTGCGCAGACAGTGTGAGGCGCAGCTGGCGAATCCGGCGATTCTGGAATTTTATTCGCCCCAGCGGCTGATTGAGATCATCAGCCAGTGCGACCTGTATGTCCATACCTCCGACGCGGAGATTGAGGCCATGAGCTGTATGGAGGCATTTGCCTGCGGCCTGGTGCCGGTGATCGCCCAGTCACCCCGATCTGCCACGCCCCAGTTCGCACTGGATGAACGAAGCCTGTTCCCAGCGGGAGACAGCAGGCTGCTGGCCAAACGCATCGACTATTGGTATGAGCACCCGCAGGAGCGGCAGGAGATGGAAAAACGCTACGCGGAGAGCGCGAAGGACTATTCGCTGGAAGCGTCCATCTGCCAGACGGAGGAGATGTTCCGCGCGGCCATCCGGGAAATGCGGCACTGACGGAGGTATCCAAAAGTGCCGGAAGGGCTGCGGAAATCGCGTCTGCCGCGCCTGAAAGAAAGGAACGCAAGCGCCTGCACAGCAGGCGCTTGTTCTGCGTATTGGACCGTTTCAATCTGCCGGACGGAAAATGCCCTGCACTGGATAAATACCGGATTGCGCCAAGGCAGGCATAAGGCGGAGCAGTGCGGAGAATCTATGGTACGGCTGCAAAGCCTTGCAGATTTGGCTGAGAAAAATTTAGACCGATCTTGCGCTTTTGCAAGGAAACTGTTACAATATTACAAATGCAGTGCGCTTGCGCGCATGGACGGGCCGGGATTTGTGTCCCGGTTGAAGATCGGCGTGCCGCTCGCCGCAAAAGTGGTAAGCCGCAGTGCGCGTCAAAGCCTCCAAAGGGGGCTTTTTTAACAGATGCGAACGCGGCGCATGGAGGTTCCTGCTATGAAACTCGGCATCGTGGGCCTGCCCAATGTGGGCAAGAGCACTTTGTTCAACGCAATTACCAATGCCGGCGCGGAGAGCGCCAACTATCCCTTCTGCACCATTGATCCCAACGTGGGCATGGTGGCCGTGCCGGACGAACGGCTGGATCATTTGGCGGAGATGTATCAGCCGGATAAAAAGACCCCGGCGGTGGTGGAGTTTGTGGACATCGCGGGTCTTGTCAAGGGCGCCAGTCAGGGCGCGGGCCTTGGCAACAAGTTTTTGGCCAACATCCGGGAGACGGATGCCATCGTTCATGTGGTTCGCTGCTTTGACGATGAAAACATCATGCACGTGGTGGCCGACGCGGGAACCAACGTGCCGGTGGACCCGCTGGGTGATATTGAAACGATTGATCTGGAGCTGGTGATGGCGGACCTTGAAATGGTGAACCGCCGCGTAGAAAAAGCCACCAAGGCGGCCAAGGGCGACAAAAAGTTTCTCCACGAGGCCGACGTGTTCAAAGCGCTGGCAGAGCACTTGAATGCCGGGAAATCCGCCCGTACCTATGAATGCGAGCCGGAGGATATGGCGCTGATCGCCACCTCGGATCTGTTGAGCCTGAAGCCGATCATTTATGCCGCCAATACCGACGAGGACGGTTTCACCAACTTAGAGGGCAATTCCTATTACCAGCAGGTGAAGGCTCTTGCGGAGAGGGAGGGCAGTCAGGTTCTGCCCATCTGCGCGCGAATGGAGCAGGACATTGCTGAGCTGGAGGGCGAGGAGAAGGAGATGTTCCTGGAGGAGCTGGGCGTGAAGGAGTCCGGCCTTGACCGGCTGATTAAGTGTTCCTACGCGCTGCTGGGCCTCATTTCCTTCCTGACCTATGGAAAAGACGAGTGCCGGGCATGGACGATTAAAAAGGGAACGAAGGCTCCGCAGGCGGCCGGTAAGATTCACACCGACATCGAACGGGGCTTTATCCGGGCGGAAGTCATTGCCTATGACGACATGATGAAGTGCGGCGGAGTCGCCGCCGCCCGGGAAAAGGGACTTCTGCGCAGCGAGGGCAAGGACTATCAGGTGCAGGACGGCGACATGATCTATTTCCGCTTTAACGTGTGAGGAGCGGAGAACTTACCACGCCTTGAAATTTTGCAGGAGGAATTGCAACACATAGACGACGTAAACGTGTAAAACAACTGCCAAAAAGAAAATCGGCGCATAGACCTCTTATTATTTTTCGGTTTTTACCGATAAAGTCCTAAAGAGTTTCTATACGTGATTGTCTGACCCGGGATAGAAATCCTATGCCGAAGCGGAGTACCGTCAGGGACAGAGCAATTAGAGAAAGAAACGGGCAGAAAGGAAGCACGCTTATGAAACGAGAGAAAAAATGGCGCAATGACGCGGCAAACGCATCCATGGAGCCAACCAAACGGAAGAAAGGAAAGCAGTCTACTATCCGCAAGGAACTGATGGTGGAAATCTGCATTCTTGTTTCCATCCCCATGATTCTGCTGGGTTCCGTTGCCTCCTTCCTGATTTACAGAAGTACCCAAGCAACCCTGAACCAAACGATGGAGCAGCTGTCCGACGTGGCGGCCGACAAGGTTCAGGAGCGGCTGGAATCCATCAAAAACGTGGCGGTTGAGACTGGCTGCGTGGCGCGGCTTTCCAGCACCTCCAGCTCCCCGACGGACAAGCAGACGATTATCGACCAACGCGTGGAGAACCACGGCTATCAGCGGGGGAATATTCTCTCCCTCACCGGCAAAAGCATTTTTGACGGTACCGATTATTCTGATCGGGAGTATTTTCAGCAGGCAAAGGCGGGAAACGCATGGGTTTCCGATCCGCTGATCAGCAAGGTCACCGGCGAGGTGACGGTTATTGTGGCTGCCCCGATCTGGAAGGACGGTGTGCCCAACAGTTCCGTGGCGGGCGTGGTGTACTTCGTTCCCACAGAGACATTTCTCAATGATATTGTTACTGAAATTAAAGTCAGCGAGAATGCCGGTGCGTATATCCTGAATAAAAATGGAACCACCATTGCCCACCAGAACATGGATAACGTGAGAAATCAGGAGAATACCGCCGAGGATGCCAAGACGGATGCCTCTCTGACCGATTTGGCCGCGCTTGAGAAGAAAATGGCTGCGGGCGAAGCCGGTTTCGGGCAGTACAGATATGGCGGCGTGACCAAGTTCCTGTCCTATGCACCGATTGAAGGAAGCGACGGCTGGAGCATCGGCGTCAATGCACCGGTGAGCGACTTTATGCAGTCTACCTACAACGGCATCCTGATCACGGTGCTCTTCATCGCCGTGGCAATCGTGTCGGCCCTGCTGAATGCCATGCGGGTGGCCAAGCGGATCGGCGATCCTGTGGCCAAGTGCACTGCCCGGCTGGAGCTGTTGGCGCAGGGCGACTTGAAGTCCCCAGTGCCCGAGGTCCACAGCAGAAATGAGACACAGCGGCTGGCGGAGAGCACGGAATCAATTACCAAAACTATCTTTGGAATTATCGGTGATTTGGGGCAGGGGCTGGATGGCATTGCCCACGGCGATTTCACCGTTTCCAGCGCGAATGAGGAACTGTATCAAGGAGACTACGCGGCTGTAATGGACTCCGTTTTAGAGTTGATCTCCCGCCAGAGCGAGACGATGCGGCAGATCGGACTGGCCGCCGATCAGGTGGCTTCCGGCAGCGATCAGGTGGCTGCGGGAGCGCAGGCGCTCAGTCAGGGCGCCACGGAACAGGCATCTTCGGTTGAGGAATTGGCCGCCACCATCACGGAAATCTCCGAACAGATCAGCGGGACCTCCAAAAATGCGGAGGAGGCGAGCCGTAAGGTCGATGAGTCGGGTGCGATGATGGATCAGTGCGAGGGCCAGATGAAGGATATGGTGGCCGCAATGGGCGAGATCAGCGAGAATTCGCAGCAGATCGGACGCATTATCAAGACCATTGAGGACATCGCGTTCCAGACGAATATTCTGGCGCTGAACGCCGCTGTGGAGGCCGCGCGAGCCGGAGAAGCCGGCAAGGGCTTTGCCGTCGTGGCGGACGAGGTGCGCAATTTGGCCGGAAAGTCCGCCGCTGCATCTCAGGATACCGCCGCCTTGATCGAAGCTGCGGTGCAGTCCGTGGCAAGGGGGGCAAATATTGCAGACGCTACCGCCGTGACGATGAATTCCGTGGCGGAGAACGCCAAAATTACGGCTGAAATGGTGGATAAAATTGCAGAAGCTGCCCAACAGCAAGCTGCCTCCATTGCACAGGTAACGCAGGGCGTGGATCAAATTTCCAGTGTGGTGCAGACCAACTCTGCCACATCGGAGCAGAGCGCCGCCTCCAGCGAGGAGATGTCCGCGCAGGCGCAGGCTCTGAAGGATCTGGTTGGCCAGTTTAAACTGATGGGAGACGGGCCTTCCGCTGTGAAGAGCGCTCCTGCCCAGACTGAGGCAAGGGCCGTGGTTTCCACTGCTGGAAAGTATTGATATGAGATCGGGGAATCCCCCGCGCCCGATTCGGCGCGGGGGATTCTTGCAAAAAAGCACCAAATGGTGGAGGTGCTTTCTGCACGGATTTTTTCGTGTCGACCGGTTCCTGCACGAAATGGGGAAAGCGATCGCCATCGTGAAACGACCATGATACGCGCGCCTTTTGTGCGCGCCGCCGCCCTGAAACTTGAGGCCGCGCATATGAACTGGCGACGGTTCGGCGCTCCGCGCCCGCATCAACCGAAAGCCGCACGTCAGAGAATTCTGTGTTTTCGTGCGAAATTGGGGAAAACTCTGAAGAATTGACTGAGATAGGAGGAACAACTGATGAAAAATCTGTTTTCTGCCGCCGACCGCTATGTGCGATCCTGCAATTGGAGAGACATTGCGGTGCTGAAGTTCTGCCTGTGTGCCTTGGGGGTTCTGGTGGGTCTTGTGATCCCGGCTCGAAGGAGAAAATGCGTCGCATGGGCGGCGGGGTTGGTTTTTGCGGCCACGTATGTGCCGCTACTGGCAAAATTTCTGTCCACATTGCAGGACGAAGAAAACGATGAATGAGGCACGCCGGGGGAAAAGCGGCGGGGCATAAACCGGCTGAAACTTGACAGGAGGGGAACCATGAAAGCTGCGTGGAACAAGATCCCGGCACTGCGGGATGTGATGGCGGCGGAGGAGACTTGCTGGATCAATCCGAAACAAGAGCCTTTTGACGCTGTCCGGGAAAGCCTTCCGGTGAATCCCGCGGAGGTGGACGATGCCGCGGCCAGACTGGACCGCTTTGCACCGCTGCTGATGCGTCTTTTTCCGGAGACGGCGGCGGACGGCGGACGGATTGAGTCGCCCCTTCGGGAGCTGCCTGCCCTGCGGGAGAGGATGAACTGGCGGGAACACGTCCCTGCCGGGCGGCTGTTTTTAAAGATGGACAGCGATCTGGCGGTGGCCGGGTCTGTTAAAGCCCGGGGCGGAATTTACGAGGTGCTCAAGCACACAGAGGATCTGGCGCTGGAAGCGGGCCTGCTGCGGGAAGACGGAGATTATGCCACACTTGCCGATCACAGGGACTTTTTCGCAAAATATACGGTTCAGGTGGGCTCCACAGGAAATCTGGGCCTTTCCATCGGCATCATGTCCGCCGCGCTGGGCTATCGGGCCGTGGTTCATATGTCCGCCGATGCGCGGCAGTGGAAAAAGGATCTGCTGCGCCAAAAAGGCGTGGTTGTGCGGGAATATGCGGGGGACTATGGAAAAGCGGTGGAGCAGGGACGGGCACTGTCCGACGCAGACCCCATGAGTTACTTTGTGGATGACGAGCACTCCAAGAATCTGTTTTTGGGCTATGCGGTGGCGGCCCGCCGCCTTGCGGAGCAGCTGCGCGGGCAGAATGTGGCGGTAGATGAGGATCATCCCCTGTTTGTAACGATTCCCTGCGGCGTGGGCGGCGCGCCCGGCGGTGTGGCGTACGGACTGAAACTGCTGTATGGTGAGAACGTTCATGTGTTTTTTGCGGAGCCGGTACAGTGTCCCTGTATGCTGCTGGGCTTGGCCACGGGGGAAAAAGACGGTGTGTGCGTGCAGGATGCGGGGCTTACCGGCATCACGGAGGCGGACGGCCTTGCGGTGGGACGGCCCTCCAAGTTGGTGTGCGACGTGATGGAGCGGACGCTTTCCGGCGAGTTTACGGTTGCGGACGGACGGTTGTTTGACGATCTGCGCGCGCTTCATGCAACGGAGAAGATTTTTATCGAGCCATCTTCCTGCGCGGCTTTTGCCGGATATCGGGGCCTTGTCCAGTTTGCGGCGGCACAGAACTATCTGGAGGAACGGGGCCTTGCGGAAAAAATGGAGCACGCGGCTCATATCCTGTGGGCGACCGGCGGAAGACTGGTGCCGCAAGAGACTCGGCGGGAATATCTTGCAAAGCGTCTTTGGGCCGTGTCGGAAAACCCTTGTAATATTTTCCGGACTGGTGTATCATACTAAATAACTGGAACGGTTGCCCCGTGAAACGGTGAGAAGCACCCCGTAAAAGGAGGATTACAATATGAGCAAAACCGCGCGTATGGTTATGAAGATTGTTGGAGCAAGTCTGGCGCTGGCTGCGTTTGTCTGTCTGCTGATCGGCGGATGGCACGATCTCAGTGTGGGCTGCTGTGGACTGAAAAAGCAGTTGAGTAAGCGGTTCGGCAGCGAATACGACGATTACGACGACGAGCAGCTTTATTCCTGAGAGAGCGGGCCGTCTCCCTATGGGAGAACGGCCCGTTTTTTAAAAATTTATGATGGGAATGTTCGGTTGCTACTGCGGGACTGCGCCTGTGTACTGTTCGCTGAATCAAGTGAACAACCGCTTTTTTCAATCGCCCGAGCCGTTCTTGCTTGGTGGACGGCGCATAGGGCTTTTACTCGTTACCGGAATGGCAGATGTCATATAAAAAATTACAAAATGCAGGGAACTGTGTGATTTGTCACTGACGAATGGGTGCTGAAGCATTAGAATTAAGAAAAAGAAAAAATTGGGAGGATATCAAGATGGAATTGAAAGGCAGCAAGACAGAGAAAAATCTGCGGGCAGCGTTTACCGGGGAGTCCATGGCCAGAAACCGCTACACATTTTACGCGGAGAAGGCAAAGCAGGAGGGACTGGACGAGATCGCGGACCTGTATGACCGGATGGCAAAGAACGAGTCTATCCACGCAAAGCTGTTTTATCAGCATCTTAACGGCGGGATTGCGGGAACCGCATCCAATTTGATGGAGTCCATGAAGGGCGAGTTCAGCGAGTGGTCCACCATGTATCCCGACTTTGCCAAGACGGCTCGGGAAGAGGGCCTTTCCGATGTGGCAGAGCTATTTGAGAATGTTGCCAACATTGAGCGCAATCATGAACACGCCTTTTTGGCGGCGCTGGCTCAGTTGAGCGCCAGCACTTCCGGCAAGTCTGCGGCGCCTGCGGAACCTGCGGCGCGGGATCACACCGTTACGGTGAACGGCTACCGCTGCATGTTCTGCGGCGCGACCTATGAGAAGCGGCCGGACGTGTGCAGCGTGTGCCATGCAATTGGCTCTTTTGAAGCGGCAACCTTCCAGAAGGAAGCCTGATTTTTATTCTTACATCTTGCGCACGGCGTGAAAACGCTTTGAAAAGCCGGTATGGAGGTCCCTTTGGGAACCTTCATACCGGCTTTTTTATGAATCTGCAAAAGCACCATGCGGTGCGATTGCACGCAGAGATGCCAGCAGCCTGGTGGAGGAATATCCACATCATACTGCCGTCACGGTCATGAGCGGAACGGCGCTTCGCACCGACATAAAATCCATAAAAAGTGTATGTTGGAAAAAGAAAATAGCAAATTGTATCATCTTTTTTCGACACAGAGGAATAAAAAAGAAAACCGCCTTGACAGGCGGATTCGAAAATGGTATAATAAGGCGCTTATGATGATCGGCAGATAGCCTGCCATTCTCATTTACTGTTATAAAGATAGCATAGTTCCTATAAAAAAGCAAGAGCGTATCAATGAAATTTTAACAACTATCCCGTGTGTGTCTAAAATTTCGGCGTCTGCTCACAGTTCAATTCGTGATACCGGTCGGACAGGGCCGGTGGAGCGGACAGAAAGGTTGCGTGAATCAGAGATGTCCAAAGACAAGTATTACGGAAAAAGCCTTCGTAAGAACTTTGCCCGGCACGAGGAAGTTATGCCCATGCCGAACCTGCTGGAGATCCAGAAGAAATCCTATAAGTGGTTCTGGGAAGAGGGACTGCGGGAGGTCTTCGCCGATGTGGGTGCGATTGCCGACTATCAGGGAAATCTGGAGCTGACGTTCATCAACTATAAGATGGACGAGGACCCCAAGTACAACGTGGAGGAGTGCAAGGCGCGGGACGCGACCTACGCGGCCCCTCTGAAGGTGACCGTGCGTCTTCGCAACAAGGAGACGGAGGAGATTAAGGAACAGGAGATCTTCATGGGGGACTTCCCCCTGATGACCCATTCCGGCACTTTCGTCATCAATGGCGCGGAGCGCGTAGTGGTTTCTCAGATCGTTCGTTCCCCCGGCGTGTATTACGGCAAGGAGATCGACCTGAAGACCGATCTGCCCATCCTCTCGGCCACGGTGATTCCCTATCGCGGCGCTTGGCTGGAGTATGAGACGGACGCCAACGAGTGCTTCTGGGTTCGCATTGATAAAAACCGGAAACTCCCCGTCACCTGCCTGCTGCGGGCGCTGGGGCTGAAGACCGACGCGGAGATCACCGAGCGGTTCGGAGATGATCCCCGAATTTTGGCGACCCTTGAGAAGGACCCCTGCAAGACCTATGAAGACGCGATGCTGGAGATCTACCGGAAGCTCCGTCCCGGCGAGCCTCCCACGGTGGAAGCCTGCGAGACGTTGATGAACAACCTGTTCTTCGACCCCCGGCGCTACGATCTGTCCATCGTGGGCCGCTATAAGTTCAATAAAAAGCTGTGCCTGTGGCCCCGGATCACCGGCTATAAGCTGGTTTATCCCGTGGCTGACCCCTCCACCGGCGAGATCCTCTTTGAAGAGGGGCACCTGCTCACGGCCGACGAGGCCAAGAGCTTGGATGCCTGCGGCGTCAGCGAGGTGACCATTGAGGCGGACGGCGATCCGATCCGGGTCATTTCCAACAAGATGTGCGATCTGAGCCACTTTGTGGACTTTGATCCCTTGGCTGAGTGCAAGATCAAGGAGCGGGTGCGCTACGATGTGCTTCAGGAGCTGCTGGGCCAGTATTCCGGCGAAGAGCTGAAGGAGCAGATCAAGTTCCACAAGGATCAACTGGTTCCCAAGCACATCATTATCGACGATATCCTCACCTCCATTAACTATATGAACGGCCTTGCCCGGAACGTCTCCAACCGGGACGATATCGACCATCTGGGCAACCGCCGTCTGCGGTGCGTGGGCGAACTGCTGCAAAACCAGTTCCGCATCGGCTTTAGCCGGATGGAGCGGGTTATCCGTGAGCGTATGACGATTCAGGACATGGACATCGTCACGCCCCAGAGCCTCATCAACATCCGGCCCGTTACCGCCGCTATCAAGGAGTTCTTCGGTTCCAGCCCCCTGAGCCAGTTCATGGATCAGACCAACCCGCTGGCAGAGCTGACCCACAAGCGGCGTCTTTCCGCTCTGGGTCCCGGCGGCCTCTCCCGCGAGCGCGCCAACATGGAAGTTCGAGACGTGCATTACAGCCACTATGGCCGTATGTGCCCCATCGAGACGCCGGAAGGCCCCAACATCGGCCTGATCTCCTATTTGGCGACCTATGCCCGTATCAATGAATACGGCTTTATCGAGGCGCCTTACCGCGCCATCGACAAGAAGACGTTCCATGTGGCGCAGGACATCACCTATATGACCGCCGATGAAGAGGATAACTACATCGTCGGCCAGGCGGCGGAGCCGCTGGATGAGAACGGCTGTCTCATCAACTCCCGTATCATAGCCCGCCACCGCGACGAGATCGTGGAGGTTGACAAGGATCGGGTGGACTATATCGACGTGTCCCCCCGTATGATGGTCTCCATCGCGACGGCCATGATCCCCTTCCTGCCCAACGACGACGCAAACCGCGCCCTGATGGGCGCGAACATGCAGCGGCAGGCCGTGCCTCTGCTCAAGCCCCACGCCCCCATCGTCGGCACCGGCATGGAGCACAAAATTTGCATTGATTCTGAGGTTGCCGTGCTGGCAGAGGGCGACGGCGTTGTCGCCTCCATGGATGCCCGGCACGTAGCCGTGAAATATGATTCCGGCGAGACGAAGGACTATAAGCTGGTGAAGTTCCTTCGGTCCAACCACACCACCTGCATCAATCAGCGGCCCATCGTGGAGGTGGGTGAGCGGGTTCACGGCGGCGCGGACCCCACCGTGCTGGCGGACGGCCCCGCTACCGAGCAGGGCGAGATCGCTCTGGGCCAGAACATTCTGGTCGGCTTCATGACTTGGGAAGGCTACAACTACGAGGACGCCGTTCTTCTGAATGAGCGGCTGGTCCGCGAGGACCTGTATACCTCCATCCACATTGAGGAATTTGAGATCGACTCCCGGGATACCAAACTGGGTCCCGAGGAGATCACCCGGGATATCCCCAACGTGGGCGAGGACGCGCTGAAGGATCTGGACGAGAACGGAATTATCCGCATTGGCGCCGAGGTTCACGCAGGCGACATTCTGGTGGGCAAAGTCACCCCCAAGGGCGAGACGGATCTTACCGCCGAAGAGCGGCTGCTGCGCGCCATTTTCGGTGAGAAGGCTCGCGAAGTCCGCGATACCTCTTTGAAGGTGCCTCACGGCGAGACGGGCATCGTGGTGGACGCAAAGGTGTTTACCCGCGAAGCCGGCGACGAGCTGGGGCCGGGCGTGAATCAGGTTGTCCGTGTCTATATCGCACAGCGCCGTAAGATTCAGGTGGGCGATAAGATGGCAGGCCGCCACGGCAACAAGGGCGTTGTGTCCCGCGTTCTGCCGCAGGAGGATATGCCCTTTATGCCCGACGGCACACCGCTGGACATCGTGCTGAACCCCTTGGGCGTGCCTTCCCGTATGAACATCGGACAGGTGCTGGAGGTCCATCTGGGCTATGCCGCCCACGAGCTGGGTTATAAGGTGGCCACTCCTATTTTCGACGGAGCCACTTATGAAGATATTCAGGGCGAGCTGAAAAAGGCCGGCCTCGATCCCGAGGGCAAGAGTGTTTTGTACGATGGCCGTACCGGTGAAAAGTTCGACAACAAGGTCACCGTCGGCTACGTGTACTTCCTCAAGCTCCACCATCTGGTGGATGATAAGATCCACGCCCGTTCCACCGGCCCCTATTCTCTGGTGACCCAGCAGCCTTTGGGCGGCAAGGCCCAGTT
>JABNAD010000322.1_pt1 | contig 33606 bp, 33 predicted proteins | sample 7240381 | NCBI WGS metagenome assembly JABNAD01 (sample SAMN11332834, study PRJNA596920) | anaerobic digester metagenome | biome: digested sludge; isolation source: digested sewage sludge-derived enrichment culture grown on H2/CO2 | place: Germany: Goettingen
GATTCACCTCTTTTGTTCCCAAAAATGCGAACAAATGATCTGGTAAGCCCGAGAAACGGATAAAGAGTTCGAAAAGAATGGGGGTCAGATCAGGTCCTTAAGATGGATCATGACCGGGCCCAGGGTACCGCCATAGTTGCCGGCGCTGATGAAAACCACGCCTGGGATCTTCGCTGCTGCTTTAACCCCGACCGCCATGGCGTTTCGAACGGCTGCCTCGTCGACGCCGTCGATCACGATCTCGTACAGAGCGCCCACATTTGCAGGGACCTTCGTGTCGGGGACCTTCTCGCGGAGTGTGGGGCAGTAGGCCTCGTTCGTCGAGGCGTTCATGAACTTGTAACGGGACCCGATCTTGGATCCGGATGCAACCATGCCGCCGGGGAATGGAGTGATGACCCCGGAGAGATCGTCGATGGCGTCAACCGCCGCTTTCGCTCCCATGAGCGCAGCCATCTGGTTCTCGCCCATGATGAAGAAGTTCCCGCCGGCCACTCCCTTCACCGCACCGTACTCTTCCTCGACGACGAAGTCCCCCTCCATGATCGGAATTGCCCAGCACTGGCGATCGCCCACGGTGACTTCGTACTCGAACTTGTCGCCAAAGAAGTGCAGTTTGACCGGGATCTTCTCTTCCGCGTCGGGCATGCCGTTGAAGGCTGCAGTCGTGGGTGCCGTCAGGATGCACTCACCAATCCGCTCGATCAGCTGTTCCTTGAGCTTCTTCTTGGAAGGATTGCAGATCAGGATCGCGAAGCCTGGTCGGCCATCGGGCGTTCTGTCGCCGGAAAGGTACTCCTCGATGCCTGCTTCGCAGGGACATCCGATCGTCGAAGTGGCGAATCCAGTCGCCTCGACGGCCGCTGCACGGGCGAAGTCCTTCGTCGCCGCTGTGATGATCACCCGAGAGATCCACGCTGGGAACGCCTCTGCATATGTATCGTCGATCGGAACTCCGTTGTACTCCATACAAATACCTCGTTTCTCTCACGTTGAGAATGATGGGACAATAACCTTTCGACTTTTAAACAGGCAAGGAGCGCATACATCTGTCGGAATCCAAATGTCGATTGTCGTTGATTCGAACTTTCAGACAATGTGGTTCAGTTTATCCGTAGAGAAACGGGGGGAGAATACGGCGAGACCAAACAGAGAAGTTTATTAGCATAATTTCACCAATCTTCTGATAATCGAACGACCTTCGATTATAATTGCTGGTGTAAGACCATGGCATTTGCAGTGCATATAAACATGGAGCGCTGTACCGGTTGCAACAACTGTGTGGTTGCCTGTCCGGTTGGAGCGCTCGAACTCTTCACGGAGGATCCGGCGACGAATGAGAAGATCTACCGGGTAAAAGACGGCAAGGCGCTCGTCCTGGACTTCCGTGCTGAGCTCTGCGCCGGATGCGGCGTCTGTGTCGAAGCCTGTCCGTACGACGTGATCAGGCTTGACGCGAACCCACAGCCCGCCGAGGCCGGTGCGCAGTAATCAATTCGATGCGAGAGGGTTCTTTTATGGCAATGTCAACAATGTTTCCAAAGTTCTCGAAGAGGAGGGAAGGGGACACAGTGGTCATGGAGCAGAAGCTCCTGCAAACCACGAACAACCTGGTCCTCGATATCAAGGAGTGTGCGGGATGCGGTATCTGTGTCGAAGCTTGCCCCGAGGAAGCGATCACCTTCGGCCTTGTCGGTGCCGCCCGGCGGGGTGCGATCGATGAGCCTGCCGTGAACGTCGACGCGGAGAAGTGCTCGTACTGTGGTGTCTGCGTCTGCCTCTGCCCGTTCTCGGCCCTGAGCCTGAGGGTCGACGGCGAGGAGCGACTCCCGATTGTCGAGAAGGAGGGCTTCCCTCAGTATGACCGGAACATGAAGATCGATGACGAGAAGTGCGTCCGATGTACCATCTGTTCTGATGTCTGTCCTGAGGACGCGATCGACCGCGATGTCACCGAGTTCGAGGGAGTCTCGGAGGCCGGTGAAGCCCGCCAGGGTGCGCTCAAGTCCTCGACGACTTTCACCGTCGACAAGGAGAAGTGCAATCTCTGTGGGATCTGTGCGGTGGTCTGCAAGGACATCGAGATCAAGCGGGTGCCCACGACCGGGGCGTCCACAAAGCTCGAGGGTGAGGTTACCCGGATCTCCGAGAAGGACTGCGACGCCTGTAAGGTCTGTGTCGAGCTCTGCCCCGAGAAGGCAATCACCGTCGAGCGGACGGTCGAGAGCACCAAGCTCGAGGGCAAGGTCGAGATCATACCCGAGGACTGCATCACCTGCACCTGGTGCAAGGTAACCTGTCCAGAGGAAGCGATCACGATGGACAAACTGATCGAAGGCGATATCGAGGTCTATCCCTCGAAGTGCCCCGGCGGCTGCTCCACCTGTATCGAGATCTGCCCGACGAAGGCACTTTACCTGCCGGCAGCGAAGCCCGCGTCCGATCTGGCAGGCGGCCAGGAGGCCAACGTTGCGATCAACAAGGACCTCTGCATCAAGTGCGGTGCCTGTGTCGTCGCCTGTCCTGCCGAGGATGCGATCGTTCTGAAGCGGACTGGTTTCCGCATGAAGGGCAAGGAGACGGACCTCTACAAGAAGATCCTCGACAAGCTCTGTACTGCCCGCACGAGCAAGGTCAAAGAGAGCATGTCCGGCGACACCGAGCTCAAGCAGGTCGGCGAGGCCAAGGCGGCTTAAGGTGGGTATATCATGGTGACCAAGAATTATCCCGACCCCAAACTGAACGAGAAGCTTCGCGACAGGTACTATCGTCGCGATCAGTCCAAACCCGAATTCACGAAGGAAGTGCGGGACATCGCCGGTACGATGGCCCACATGTGCTACCAGTGCGGGACCTGTACAGGTGGCTGCCCATCGGCCCCACGGTCGACGTACCGCATCCGTGAATTCATGCGACGCGGCGTCCTCGGTCTCGAGCAGGAAGCCCTCACGGACCCCGACCTCTGGCTCTGCACCACCTGCTACTCCTGCACGGACCGGTGCCCCCGCGACCTTGCTCCAACCGATGTGATCATGGCCATGCGGAACCTCGCTTTCCGACAGGACATCGTCCCGGTCAACTTCCTCAAGACCGTCCAGGCGATCTATTCATCGGGCCACGGTGTCCCCAATAACGATGTAAACCGTGCGGCTCGCGAGAAGCTTGGCCTGACCCGCGACCCGCCGACCACGCACATGTACCCTGAATATATCAAGGGAATCCAGAAGATCCTGGATCACTACAAACTCAAAGCGAATGCGGACCGTATTGTTAAGGAGAGGGAGGGATGACAACGATGAGAGAATACGCCTTTTTCCTCGGGTGCATCGCCCCGAACCGGTATCCCGGCAGTGAATCGGCCTCGATTCGCACGAGCGAGAAACTTGGAATCAAACTGCTCCCACTCAATGGTGCGAGCTGCTGCCCCGCTCCCGGTGCGTTCGGTTCGATTGACCTGAATGTCTGGTATGCAATGGCTGCCCGGAACCTCGTCCTCGCCGAGCAGATGGAGCGCGACATCGCCCTGATCTGCAACGGCTGCTACAAGTCGATCTACGAGGTCAACCACAAGCTGAAGCACAACAAGGAGCTCCGCGAGGGCGTCAACGAGGTTCTCAAGGAGATCGACATGGAGTTCAAGGGGACGATCGACGTCTGGCACCTTGCAGAACTCCTCTACGATCCCGAGATCGTCGGCGTAGAAAAGATTCGCGCGTCGGTCAAGGTGCCCCTGAAGGGAACCAAGATTGCGGTCCACTACGGCTGCCACCTGATGAAGCCGAAGAAGGAGCGCCACATGGGCTCCACCGAGGCTCCCCGCTGGATCGAGGAACTCGTCGAGGCGCTCGGTGCGGAAGCGGTCGAGTACCGCAACAAGATGCAGTGCTGTGGTGCAGGCGGTGGTGTCCGTGGGTACGACCTGGCGCACTCGCTCGACATCACGAACGAGAAACTCCAGAACATGGTCGAGGCTGGCGCAGACGCGGTTACAGAAGTTTGCCCGTTCTGCCAGCTCCAGTTCGACCGTGGTCAGATCGAGATCGAGGAGAAGTTCGGCATCAAGTACGACATGCCGGTCTTCCACTACAACGAGTTGCTCGGGCTCGCTCAGGGCATGAGTCCCGACGAGCTGGGCCTGGATCTTCACGCGATCAACACCGAGCCGTTCCTGAAGAAGGTGCTGTGAGGGAGAAAAACATGGCAGAAGCTGTTTCACCAACAACGTCTGAGAAGTCCAAGGCGCCGAGGATCGGAGTCTTCGTCTGTCACTGCGGCACCAATATCGCCGGTTCGATCGATATCGATGCAGTGAAGGAGTACGCGAAGACCCTGCCCAACGTCGCGGTCGTCGACGACTACAAGTACATGTGTTCGATGCCCGGCCAGGGCACCATCAAGGATGAGATCGCCGGACAGAACCTGACCGGAGTCGTGGTTGCGGCCTGTTCGCCGCGCCTGCATGAGCCGACGTTCCGGGCGGCCACGAAGGATGGCGGCCTGAACCCGTTCCGCTTCGAGATGGCGAACATCCGCGAGCAGAACTCGTGGGTTCACATGCACGACCAGGGGGGAGCGACCGAGAAGGCCAAGGACGCGATCCGTATCGCGGTCGCGAAGGCCTCGCTCCTCGAGGATCTCTACCCGAAGTCCGTGCCTGTTGAGCATGCGGCGATGGTTGTGGGCGCAGGCGTTGCGGGCATGCAGGCGGCGCTCGACCTGGCGAACGCCGGGATCAAGACCTACCTCATCGAGAAGGACCCGACGATCGGTGGGAGGATGTCGCAGCTCGACAAGACCTTCCCGACGCTCGACTGTTCGCAGTGTATCCTGACCCCGAAGATGGTCGACGTGGGCCGCGCCGAGAACATCGTCCTCATGGTCAACTCCGAGGTCGAGTCGGTCGAGGGATACATCGGCAACTTCGACGTGACCGTACGCCGCAAGGCGACAGGTGTCCTCACCCCGGCCGAAGCTGAAGCCAAGGGCATTGTCGGCGGCGGCTGCACGGGTTGCGGCGACTGTGCCCCGGTCTGCCCGGTCACGAAGCCCAACCCGTTCGAGATGGGGATGGCGCCCCGCAAGGCGATCTATATCTATCACCCGCAGGTCGTCCCGCTGCTCTACACCATCGACTGGGACACATGCGTCAAGTGCGGTCTCTGCGTCGAGGCCTGCGGCGAGAAGAAGGCCATCGACCTCGAGATGCAGGACGAGCTCGTCCAGGTCAAGGTCGGAACGGTCATCCTCGCCACTGGCTACGAGGTCTTCCCGATCGAGAACAAGGAGGAGTGGGGATACAAGCGATACGAGAACGTGATCACATCGCTTGAGTTCGAACGGCTGATCTGTGCGTCCGGCCCAACCGGCGGACATCTTGTCCGACCGTCCGACGGTGCCACGCCGAAACGGATCGCTTTCGTGCTCTGTGCGGGCTCCCGTGACAACACGGGGATCGGCAAGCCGTACTGCAGCCGGTTCTGCTGCATGTACTCGCTCAAGCACGCCCACCAGATCATGGAGAAGATCCCCGGTGCGGTGCCGTACATCTTCTACATGGACATTCGTTCGTTCGGGAAGGCGTACGAGGAGTTCTACTACCGGATCCAGGACGAGGGTGCGAAGTTCATTCGCGGTCGCGTCTCGAACATCCAGGAGGACCCTGAGACCAAGAACCTCTACGTCTATGCCGAGGACACGCTCCTCGGACGGCCGATGGAGGTCGAGGTCGACATGGTTGTACTCGCTGCAGCGGTCCAGCCGACAGAAATGACCAACAAGACCAGGAAACTCTTCGGCGTTTCGTGTTCGCAGGACGGCTGGCTCCTCGAGGCGCACCCCAAGCTGAACCCGTGCGGTACAACGACCGCCGGTGTCTTCGTTGCGGGAGCCTGTCAGGGACCGAAGGATATTCCCGACACAGTGGCTCAGGCAGAGGGAGCTGCGTCTGCAGCCTCTATCCCGATTCACAAGGGCGAGGTCGAACTCGAGCCCTACTACGCGATGTGCATCGAGGACAAGTGCGCGGGCTGTGGAATGTGCGTCAACCTCTGCCCGTACTCAGCGCTTTCGCTCGTCGAGAAGAACGGGCGGACTGTCATGCAGGTCACCGAGGCGAAGTGTAAGGGCTGCGGCACCTGTGGCGGCTTCTGCCCCGGCGGGGCGATCTGGATGAACCACTTCGCTACCCCGCAGATCCTGGCTCAGATCGATGCCTTCCTCCTCGGAGGTGAGCAGTAATGGCAGAGAACCCCGAGGGCTGGCAGCCCCGCATACTCGCCATCATCTGCAACTGGTGTTCCTATGCCGGCGCCGACCTCGCCGGTGGAGCCCGCATCCAGTATCCGCCGGACGTCCGGGCGATCCGCGTGATGTGCACGGGCCGCGTGGACCCGCTCTTCATCATGAAGGCGTTCACCGACGGTGCAGATTCCGTCCTCGTATCGGGTTGCCACTTCGGTGACTGCCATTACCTGGAGGGGAATTACAAGGCTGCAAAGCGGATGTTCCTGGTCAAGAGCCTCCTGAAGAACATCGGTCTCGATGACCGGCGCCTGCGCATGACTTTCGTCTCCGCATCGGAGGGTGCGAAGTGGGCGAAGGTCATCGAGGACGTCGTCAGCGTGACCAATGAGCTCGGCCCGTCGCCCTTCAATCGGGAGTTCGGCGAGCTGAAGGAGCTCGTCTAGGCGGTGTTGAGCGGTGGCAGATGCAATCAGTCTCAACCTGATCAGCGGCAGGACGATCCAGCAGGGCGTTGCGATGGAGGGTGGCAAGGAGAAGCCTGCCTACACTCAAGCCTGTGGTATCATCGAGATGGACCCCGCCGACCTCAAGCGGCTCGGGGTCTACCGGAACACCAATGTCAGGGTCACCTCCGACTATGGGTCGGTCGTGGTCAAGGCGGTTGAGGCGACGCAGGGGCCCCACCCTGGCCTCGCCTACATCCCCATGGGCCCCTGGGCCAATGCGGTGGTTAATCCGAACACCTATGGGATGGGTATGCCAACCTTTAAGGGCACGCCGATACAAGTTAGTCTCGCTACGAACGAACCTGTACTGAGCTCGGTTCAGCTCGTACAGAAACTCGTCAAGGAGTAGGCAATGGCGAAAACAGTTACCGATGTAATCTGCCCGTTCTGCGGGACGCTCTGCGACGACCTCGAAGTCCAGGTCTCGGACGATGGAACCAAGATTCTCGAGGTCTACAATGCCTGTGCCATCGGCGCCGAGAAGTTCCTCCACTCCCAGGCCAAGGACCGGGTGACCCGTCCCCGCATGCAGCAGGAGGACGGTTCTTATAAAGAGGTTTCGTACGACGAGGCGATCGAGTACACGGCCCAGATGCTGACAGGCGCGAAGAAGCCCCTGATGTATGGCTGGTCCTCTACCTCGTGCGAGGCGCAGTCGGTCGGACACGAGATAGCTGAGGCGGTTGGCGGAATTGTCGACAACACTGCGACAGTCTGCCATGGTTCGTCGCTGATCGCGATCCAGGACGTCGGCATTCCCAGCTGTACGCTCGGTGAGATCAAGAACCGGGCTGACCTGGTGGTCTTCTGGGGGTGCAACCCCTCGCACGCTCACCCCCGTCACCTCTCGCGGTACTCGATCTTTCCCCGTGGTTTCTTCACCGGGAAGGGTCACAAGGGCCGCAAGATGATCGTGGTCGACCCGCGGAATACGGACACCATGAAGATGGCGGACGTAGGGCTTCAACTTGAGCAGGGGCGCGATTACGAACTCCTCTCGGCTCTCCGCGTTGCGTTCCGTGACGAGGAGCTGCCCGACAAGGTCGCCGGGATTCCAAAGGAGAAGATCTACGAAGCAGCCGAGATGATGAAGAACGCTCGCTTCGGTGTCATCTTCTTCGGTATGGGCGTGACCCAGTCGCTCGGCAAGAATCACAACATCGACATCGCGATCATGGTGACCAAGGACCTGAACGAGTTCACCAAGTTCTCCATCATTGCGATGCGCGGTCACTACAATGTCACCGGGTCCGGTGCGGTGCTGGGGTGGCAGTTCGGCTACCCGTTCGCGACCGATCTCTCGCGCGGCTTTGCTCGGTACAACCCCGGCGAGACGACCTCGAACGACCTGCTTCGGCGCGATGAGTGCGATGCGGTCTTCGTTCTCGGGTCCGATCCGGGCGCGCACTTCCCGATCTCGTCGGTGCGAAAGATCGCTCGTCTTCCGTCTGTCGCAGTCGACCCGCACATCACCCCGACGACCGAGATATCGAAACTCCATGTTCCGGTTGCGTTCGTCGGCGTCGAGGTCGGAGGGTGCTGCTATCGGATGGACAATGTCCCGATCGAGTCGCGAAAGGTTGTCGAACCCCCTGAGGGTATGATGACCGACGCCGAGTTCCTGACACGGGTACGTGACCGGGTGGCCGAGCTGAAGGCTCAGGCACCCGTTGGTGCCCGGTCGACGGCAGAGGCTCAGGGGGCCTGAAAGCAATGGCAGAAATCCTGATCAAGAACGGATTCGTCTTCGACCCCGTGAGCGGTGTCAAGGGTGACAGGAAGGACATCGCCATCAGGGACGGCAAGATTGTCGAGTCGGTCTCCTCGTCCGCGAAGGTCTATGACGCAGCCGGCAAGACGGTGATGGCCGGCGCGGTTGAGATCCATGCTCATATCGCTGGCCCGAAGGTGAACGAGGGTCGGAACTACCGGCCGGAGGACAAACTCTTCGGCAACAAGCCCGGGGTCAACGGAATGCGCACGACCGGCGGGTTCTCAATTCCGACCACCTTCAAAACCGGGTATAACTATGCGCTGATGGGATACACCACGGCAATGGAAGCCGCGATGCCCCCGTTGTACGCGCGTCATGTCCACGAGGAGATCCGGGACACCCCGATCATCGACGAAGGGGCATTCCCGGTCTTCGGCAACAACTGGTTCGTCCTCGAGTACCTCAAGAACAACGAGGTCGAGAACACGGCAGCCTACATCTCGTGGCTGCTGCGTGCCAGTAAAGGATATGCAGTCAAGGTCGTGAACCCTGGTGGAACCGAAGCCTGGGGATGGGGGCTGAACTGTCTCTCGGTCAATGACCCGGTCCCGTACTTCGACATCACTCCCGCACAGATCGTGAAGGGACTGATCGAGGCGAACGAGTATCTCGGGCTCCCCCACTCGATCCATATCCACGCGAACAACCTCGGGAACCCTGGAAACTTCACGACGACGCTCGACACGTTCAAGCTCGCCGAAGGTCTCAAGGCTAACAACCGTTTCGGGCGCGAACAGACGATGCATCACACGCACGTCCAGTTCCACTCGTACGGCGGTGATAGCTGGGCCAACTTCGAGTCCAAGGCCGACGAGGTCATGGACTACGTGAACTCGCACCCGAACCTCACGATCGACACGGGCAACGTGACCCTCGACGAGACCACGACCATGACGGCCGACGGTCCCTTCGAGCACCACCTGACCGAGCTCAATCACCTCAAGTGGGCGAACGTCGATGTCGAACTCGAAACGTGCGCAGGTATAGTTCCGTACGTCTACAGTCCCGATATCAAGGTCTGTGCAACCCAGTGGGCAATCGGCCTGGAACTTGCACTCCTTGCCAAGGACCCGATGCGGTGCTTCATCACGACCGACCACCCGAATGCCGGGCCGTTCACGCGGTACCCGCGGATCATGAAGTGGCTGATGTCGAAAGAGGCCCGTGATGAGCGTCTCAACACCTTCAAGCATGCCGAGAAGGTAATCTCCGCAACGCACCTGGCTGGCCTTGACCGCGAGATCACGTTCTACGAACTCGCCCAGATGACCCGCGCCGGGCCGGCAAAGGCTCTCGGGCTCGCTGGGACCTACGGTGGTCTCGCGCCCGGCATGGACGCAGACGTCGTGGTCTACGACATCAACCCCGAGACGTCGTTCTCCGGCGAAGACCTCGAGCGTGCCTTCACCGCCGCTTCCTACGTCGTCAAGACTGGAGTGCCGGTTGTTGTGGATGGTCGTGTCGTCAACAATGGCAACAAGCGAACCCTCTGGGTCGACGCGAAGGTCAATGAGAACGCCCAGGTCATGCGCGACATCGAGGAGAAGTTCCTCAAGTTCTACAGCGTCAACCTGAACAATTACGAGGTCCAGGGACACCACTACATCCCGAACCCGTACGCGATCGAGGTCGACGCGACCCAGTGAGGTGCAGGGATGGAGACAGTAACACTCACAATCAAGAATACCCCCACCCTCATGCTCGAGGCGGAGGCGATCACCCCCGATGGTCTTGCAGGAAAGACGCTCGACCAGATCCGGGCACTCCCCGTCTACATGGGCCGCGAGGCGTTCACTATCGGTGATTACTTCGACGTCGCCGGCAGTGCCGGGGCGACAGCGGCAGAGACCAAGCTCATCGTGAAGGGCGATCTCTCCCGGGTCAAGTACCTCGGGTCCAAGATGTCGGCCGGCGAGATGGTGATCGAGGGCAACGCCGACATGTACGTCGGTGCCTGGATGTCGGGCGGCAAGCTGACCGTGAAGGGCAGCGTCGACGGGTTCGCAGGCACGGGCATGAAGGGCGGTGAGATCCTCATCGAGGGGAACGCCGGTAACTACCTGGGATCCGCCTACCGCGGTGACTGGCGCGGGATGCAGGCTGGCCTCATCCGCGTCAAGGGCAACGTCGGGTCGGATACTGGTTACTTCATGAACGGTGGCACAATCGTCATTGAGGGGAATGCTGACGTCCACGTCGGCACCCACGCCGAGGGTGGCACGATCGTGATCAAGGGGAACGCGAAGTCCCGGCTCGGCGGCCAGATGGTCGAGGGCACGATCATGCTCCTGGGCACGGTTGACGTAATGATGCCCGGTTTCAAGTACACCGGGGACGAGGAGGTCGAGGTCGATGGCGAGAAGGTCCTGATGTCGGTATACATCGGGGACCTCGGTGAGCGCCACCGAAAGCGAAAGGGCGCCACCATTTACGGCAAGCTCTTCATAAAGAAGGGGGCGCCAGCAGACGAAACTGCGACCCGCGAGGCCCGTCTTGCCCGTGCGCGCGAGGCGAAGAAGGCTCGATTCGTCGTAACTGAAGAGACGGCCTCGGCCTGATTCTCTTCTCATTCCCGCTTTTTTTCATCCAGAATAAACGTTTATCTCTCTTCACCGCCCCACGTTATATGATAGGACAATGACCTGCACCATCATCGTTGGCGGTTTTTTCGGAGACGAGGGAAAAGGAAAGATCGTCGCCCATATTGCTCACCAGGACAATCCCACGATCATCGCCCGTGGGGGTGTCGGCCCGAATGCAGGCCACACGGTCCAGGTGGGGGATCGACAGTACGGTGTCCGGATGGTGCCCTCGGGTTTCGTCTATCCGGATGCCCGTCTTTGCATCGGGAGCGGCGTCCTGGTTGACCCCCGCGTCCTGCTGGCCGAGCTCGACACGCTTGACGCGCATAAAAGGTGTTTTGTCGATTACCGCTGCGGCGTTATCGAGGAGGATCACATCCTCCGTGATAAAAAGTCAGATCACCTGCGCGAGAAGATCGGTTCGACCGGGACCGGTTGCGGACCTGCAAATGCAGACCGTGTGATGCGTATCAGCCGGCTCGCCGGCGACCTCCCGGAGCTCGCACCGTACCTGATGGACGTTCCTGCCGCCGTGAACGCCGAGATCGATTCCGGCAACACGGTCCTTCTCGAGGGAACGCAGGGTTTCGGGATATCACTCTATTATGGGACCTATCCCTTCGTCACGAGCAAGGACACCTCCGCCTCACAGATCGCGGCGGACATCGGTGTCGGTCCGACCTCGATCGACGATGTGGTCGTCGTCTTCAAGGCTTATCCGACCAGGGTCGGGGAGGGGCCGTTCTCAACAGAGATGAGCCACGACGAGTCGAACGCCCTCGGTCTCCAGGAGTTCGGCACCGTGACCCACCGCGAGCGTCGTATCGGTGGTTGGGACGGCGATATGGCCCGGTACTCGGCAATGATCAACGGGTGCACCCAGGCAGCGATCACCGGGATCGATAAGGTCGACAGCTCGTGTTTTGGCGTCACCGAGTTCAGCCGTCTCTCTGCCAAGGCGAAAGAGTTCCTGCGGGATGCTGAGGCAGACATCGGCCGGCCGATCACGCTGATCTCGACTGGCCCCGAGCTCTCCCAGATCATCGACCTCAGGGCTGAGTAATGGGGGTGATCCCGGCATGAAACCGAGCATGATGAAGATCCTCTGCTGCCCCGTCTGCAAAGGTGATCTCACCCTTGAAGTTACGAAGGAGGACGACAACGAGGTGCTCGAGGGTCGTCTCCGGTGTGGGGCGTGCTCGATTGACTACCCGATCGAAGACGGGATTCCCAACCTTCTTCCGCCCGGAGCCGGCGCCTGATCGGGGCTGGTGGGTGCACGATGGCGAACGAGATCCACCTGAATAGTGCCGGGATCAACAGCATCACGACCCCGGCAGCTCCCCTGCAGGTCCTGGCCGGCACAGCACTGAGGTTGAAACTGGTCAACCACGGCGCTCCGATCCATCTCACGCTGACGTCGACCAACGCCTCCCCCTACTCTGACTTCTCTCACCAGAACGTCTTTGTCCGTGAGGAGGTGATTCACGAGATCCCCATTCATGAGGACGCCTTCCCGGGATCGTTCGACATCACGGTTGTCACCGGGTATGGAACCGTTCGCTCGTCGTTCCAGGTGATGGTGCTTCGCGAACCGGAACGCCCCCCCGAGCCTCCGACACGACCGAAGTACCGTAATATCGCACCCGAGGACCGGGGACTGCCGCCGGTTGTCCTCCTCTTTGCGGGGGCAGGTGTCGTCCTCTACCTGGTCTGGTGGGTGACCCGGCTCGAGGTTGTCAACTTCGCAGCGTTCGTTCTCCTGATGGCAGGACTCATCGTCGGATGGTTGATCCAGCGATCGTAGGGGGCGGAGTACTCCTCTTAGCGCTCCTCGTTGATCGTCTCGTCGGCGATCCACAATCCCCGTACCACCCGGTGGCCCTTCTGGGACGGTTGATCGATGTATGGGGCCGACCGGAGCGCTGGCCTGCCCGGTGGCATCGGCCGGTTGGTGTCGTCTGTGCGGTTGCAACGATAGCACTCTTTGCGATTCCATTCATCCTCTGCGCACATCTTGGTCCCCTCCTCTTACTGCTGGCGGGCCCGCTGTTCCTCAAGGCCTGCTTCGCCTGGCGGGCTCTCGAAGAGCATGCCGCGGCAGTGGAGAGAGCGCTCAGCCTCGACCTGCAGGACGCGCGAAAAAAAGCAGGGCTTCTCGTCTCTCGGGACACGGCTCCTCTCAACGATGAACAGGTCCGATCGGCTGCCTACGAGTCCGTGGCTGAAAACCTGGTCGACTCGATCACGGCTCCCCTTCTCTATTTCTCTGTTCTTGGACTGGGCGGTGCCGCCGCGTATCGGGCTGTCAACACGATGGACGCAATGCTGGGCTACCGCGACGAACGTCTTCGCCTCGGGTGGGCGGCGGCGCGGCTCGACGACATCCTCGGTTTTATCCCTGCCCGGGTAACCGGCGTGGTACTCCTCACCTGGTTCACGGCGATCGGCCGGGGTCCCCAGGCCTGGCGGACCCTTCGCGCCGATAGGCGCAAGCGGCCTGGTTTCAACGGTGGAATACCGATGGCCCTCATCGCTGGCGGGGTCGGTGTTGCATTTGAGAAGCCGGGAATCTACCAGATCGGGACTCCGGAGATGACCCTGGCGGCGGGGGGTCCGCACATCGTGCGCGCGGTACGAGCCGCGACGATCGGGACCGTCGTTCTCTGCCTGATCACACTATTTTTATGGGCCGCACTCGCCAATAGGATACAGCTATGAAGCTCGAGGAGTTGAGGTTCGGGACCGAGCTCGTCAAGCGAGGCTTTGCCTCGATGCAGAAGGGTGGGGTCATCATGGACGTGATTAACGCCGACCAGGCGCGGATCGCTGAGGAGGCCGGTGCGGTCGCGGTCATGGCGCTCGAGCGCGTGCCGGCCGACATCAGGAAGGCAGGCGGGGTTGCACGCATGGCCGACCCGGAAAGGGTCGCCGAGATCATCGATGCGGTCTCGATCCCGGTGATGGGCAAGGTCCGCATCGGGCACTTTGTCGAGGCACGGATCCTTGAGGCACTCGGCGTTGACATGATCGATGAGTCCGAGGTCCTGACTCCGGCCGACGAGGAGTTCCACATCGATAAGACCGCGTTCACTGTACCGTTTGTTTGCGGTGCACGGAACCTGGGTGAGGCCCTCCGGCGAATCAATGAGGGAGCTGCAATGGTGAGGACCAAGGGCGAAGCCGGGACAGGAAACGTCGTCGAGGCGGTCCGCCACATGCGCGCAATTACGGGGGAGATACGGCAACTCCAGGGGATGGACCGGCAGGAACTCGCTGAGCGTGCACGCGCCATCGAGGCACCGGTAGAACTCGTCGCCGAGAGTGCCCGGATGGGCCGGCTTCCGGTCGTAAACTTCTCGGCCGGCGGAATCGCGACCCCGGCAGACGCTGCCCTGATGATGCATCTGGGAGCGGATGGCGTCTTCGTAGGGTCTGGCATCTTCCTCTCGGAGAATCCCGCGCAGATGGCAAAGGCGATCGTTAGCGCGGTCGACCATCATAACGATCCAGTGCAACTCGCAGCGTGCTCGCGGGGGCTCGGGACGGCGATGCGTGGTCTTGACGTTCACACGCTTCCGGAGAACGAGGTGCTGCGTTTCCGTGGTCGCTGACCCGGACCTCAGGATCGGCGTGCTGGCCCTCCAGGGGAACGTCTCAGAGCACGTCCGGGCCTTTGATCTGGCGCTTACCGCCAAAATCGGAGAGCACCAGCCCGTCATCCAGGTCCGACGTCCCGCCGAGATCGAGGGACTCGATGCCCTGGCGCTACCGGGTGGAGAATCCACCACGATCTCCCGTTTGATCGAGAAGAATGGATTGTACCGCCCCCTTGTCGACTTTCCGGGGGGGCTCTTTGCCACCTGCGCAGGGATGGTCCTCCTTGCGACGTCCGTCGACGACCCCAGGGTGAACCCCCTGGGCCTGATCGAGATGAGGGTCGAGCGCAATGCCTTCGGACGACAGTTCGAGTCGTTCGAGGCGGACATCCGGATAAATGGGCTCGATTCACCGTTTCACGCGGTCTTTATCAGGGCGCCAATCGCGGCCCAGGTTGGTGCCGATGCGGAAATCCTCGCACGAATCAACGACGGAGCGGTCGCCGTCCGACAGTCCCGTCATCTCGCGCTCTCTTTTCATCCAGAACTGGGGGCCGATCTCCGGCTTCACACCCTCTTTCTTGAACAGCTCTGACGGGCTTTGCGTGGAAACCGCTCCCGTAACCCCGTCAGCCATTCTCTAATCCGGATCAGTATGCGGAGTTCTTCTCTTCTGTGGAGGAGCCGACACCGTTGTCGTTCACATCGATCCTGTTCTCCTGTATGGCCCGACAGGGACCGTCCTGGAGGTGTTCGCATCCTGCTCAGTCGAGGGTGAGCGTCCCGACGACGCGGAGACTCCCTCCATCAAGCCAGCAAAGCAGAACGCGTGCATCGGGAGGATAGACGAGAGGCCGTTCGAGCTCGAGTCTGAGCTGGGGGCGGTGCCAGTCACCTTCGACTCCCAACCCGATCACCCGCGCCGGCTGGAACTGCATCCAGTGACCGACGGTAAGGACCATGCCCTCCTTGAGTGGTGCAGGCCAGTAGGGGACGATCGAGGCCTTTCCCGAGAGGTGGGCGGATTGGACCAGGTCGGGGTCCGTCGTGAGCACATCCCCCCGGACCAGGTCCTCCGCTTCGATCCCTTTCAACGCGAGGCCCACCCGGTCCCCCAGGTAGCCCGCTGGCGCATCATCGTCGTGTCGCTGGATCGAACGGACCTGGATGGATCGGTTCGTCGGCAGAACCCGCATCGTGTCGTGGCGCCTGACCGCGCCCTGGACCACGTCTCCAAGGACGACCGTGCCAATTCCCTTGACCGGGAACGCGTGGTCGACCGGAACGGTCCCGCAGGACGGTCCCTGGTCCTCGACCAGCTCTGCAGCACGTGCGAGGAGCTCCTCCCTGAGAGCGATGGGGTCGTCCTCTCGGACCACGTATCCCTCCACCACCGTCCCCCGGATCAGCGGGGCGAGCTGCTCCGGTGTCAGGTAGTTCCTGAGCACAAGATACCCCTCGCCGACTCCCATGCAATCGAGCATCAGCACCTGCTCTCCGAACTGTGCGGTGATCCCATCGACGACCATGATCGCGGCACGGGACGGCGAAATCGCGAAGAAGAGCGATGCGAGCCTATCGGGGTACCGCGTCGGCTCGAGAAACGTGACCGTCACGTCTCCCTTCTTCATGTTGTAAAACGTGATATCACTCGTGGTCCCGGCCTTCCCGAGGTCCTTTGCATATCCGACCGGCGCGAGGACCGCCACGTTCAGGTTCGGCATCAGTACATGTTCTGTGCCCGGAGTCATTCAAGCTGACGCTTTTGATGCTCCCTTCTCCCTCGTCCACTTTCCGTACCCCGGTCCGGTCTTCCGTCCGAATGCGATCGGTGGATCCATGTTGAAACCGGGTCCATCAGCGGCTGGTCTTTGGACATCTGGGAGATATGCGGCGTGGTCGAACTGGAGATGGCGAAGACGGTCTTCGAGCGACTGGATGCCCTGCAGGTATCTCACCGAGGATCGCGAAGCCTGGATGCATCGAATCCGGGTTCCGAGGGCTCATCTTCGTCAGGCTCGGCCCCAAACGGTGCCCCGCCCCCCAGTCCTCCTGCGCCCCCCCGCCGATCAGTGGCACGGACCTCCTTCTTCCGTCTTCCCGGTTACGGATGCCTTCGTCATCCTGACGAACGACTGCCCGGGAACCCCTGCACATGGAGAGAGGGAGGGTTTGCTGTCGGTTGGCAGTCCTCAATGGTCCTCTGGGCCATGAAAAATTGCATAGCCTGCGGTTCAGACCCGTTCCGGTTTCCGTTAGCCTTAAAAACGTATGGGCTGAACTGGTATGTATCAACGTTCGTTAAGAACCACGGGGAGTACAATGAGAGTCAGTCATCTTGGTATTCTATGCTGTATTGCGGTCATGATCTTCTGTGCTGGCGGCGCGATGACGGTTGCCGGTACGGTCAAGATCATGCCATTGGGTGATTCGATAACAAAAGGGAGCGTATCAACTCCTCAAGAAGCCAAATATCCCACCTATCGGTACTGGTTGTGGAACGACCTGGTTGAAAATGGCTACGATGTTGATTTCGTCGGGTCCTGGTCTTCGCCAGACTTCAAGAACTTCACCTTCGACCAGGACAACGAGGGTCATGGCGGCTACTCCTCCGACGAGATCCTGCATGGCATCCCCGATGACAAATGGCAATTCGGACACCTGTCCCAGTGGATCCAGGGATATGAATACGACGTCGTCCTGCTCCTGATCGGCACCAACGACGTCGTGAGAGAGGTGCCCCTGAACGAGTCGGTGACCAACATCAAGAAGATTGTCAAGGTCGTCAGGCAGAGGAACCCGAACGTGGCGGTCTTCATCGCAACCTTGCCCCCAACCAAACTCTACCGGCAGGGACTTATCGACCTGAACCAGGAGATACCTCGTATCGTCGAGGAGCTTGACACGCAGCAGTCGCGCGTGATCCTCGTCGAGCAGTATTACGACTACGATGGGGAGGCGGATAACCAGCCGCCGCTCTACGTCCACCCCCGAACAAGCGGCGAGAAGAAACTGGCCAAGAACTGGTATGATGCTCTCTCCGCCTATCTGGACGGGACCCTCCCAACTCCCCCGCCTACCCCAACGCCGACTCCGCTCCCAACCCTGATTCCGACCCCTGAGCCGACCGAACTGCCCACTCCCGTTGCAACTCCGGCGGTAATGCAACCGACGCTGGCCATCCCCACCGTTCCGACGCCAAACATGGTGGATCCCAGCGCGTCGTTTGGAGCGAGACGTTACGTGATCGGAGGTCAACGAGGCGAGGACGGTTTCTCTCGGTACGAATGGGGCTCCAGCGCACGCTGGGGCTCGGTGACCCTTCCCACGACAACGCCGAACGCCGGGGCAGGTTCACAGTCCCGGGCATTCGTCCGGTGGTACCGCAGTGACCGCTGGAGCTCGGTTCCGAGGTAATATTGCCCGGTCTCCCCCTCCCTTTTTTTCGATATTACTCCCAGAACCCCAGCAGGCTTCGGGTGGTGAAGCCAGGAATCGGGACTCTGGACGAATGCACGAGCCACGATGAACCCGGGTTCGACCAACAATCCAACCCATCGTGAGGATACGCCCATCGGCAGGTCCGCTCCCGTCAGTCGGTGGGTTCGAAAAATGGGTGAGAGAATCCGCTCACCCCATGTGGCCCGTTCAGTTCAGAGGTCCTGCAGTGGGACCGCCTCGGCCCTGAGGTGCTCGAAGAGGCGCCGTCCCCAGGCGACAGCACTCGGATCGCGGGAAAAGAGGTCTGTCGAACTGTCGTAGATCTCGGCGTTTCGCTTGTAAAAACCGAGCGAGATGCAGCTGTCGGTGACCGTCATGCCGAAGCGAATCGGTCGGTCGACCAGCCAAACGTGGAAATTTTCAAAGGTATCCAGGGCATTGATCTGGGACCGGTACGGCTCCTTGTCAAGCAACGGGAGGATCGACGTGTTCACGAGAAGGTGAACCGGAATGCCCTGGGTGATCCGTCCCCCCAGGGACTCGGCAAGTCCAGGGCTCATCACCGCCGACACGCCGTAGATCTCGTTTGCCTCGCTGATGAGCTGGAGATAGTGGTAATACACGTGGAGGATGTCGGTCCCCGTGTCGTAGATAATCTCGGAGTTCAGCAGGTCGCCCAGTCTTTCGAGGAGAGGCCATGGCACCGAGGAGAGGTCATGGTCCTCCCAGAACTTCTGGTGCGCAGTGAGCGTCGCCATCGTCAGGGAGAAGTCGCTGATCTTCTCCCTGATCAGCAGGCCCAGCGTTGTCGGTGCATACCCCGAGCCCTGCGGTTCGACGAGGGTGAGGGACTCGAGCTTGCGAATCTTCGGAATAAGTGCCTGGGACGTGCTGCCTGTGACCTCTCTGAGCCTGGAGAGCGGCGTCCCCGCGGGTTCGACTGAAAGGAGGATCTGCACCATCAGCCTCGACCCATAGATCGACTGAATCGCCTTATAGTACCGTTCAAAGACATCGAGGGTGGTCATTGGTTCAACACTCCGCCTGTGGCACGCTCATCGTGTATTCGAATCCATGACATAAGTGTGTTGTTAATTGTTCACCGACACGAAGAATATTCATCGTGCCAATGAACATTCAACTCAGACGAACATTGGCATGATCCCCTGGATCAGGAAGATCGCCGATCCGATCACAAGAAACTGGCCATCTGAGAGGATATCGCAGATCAGGTCGTGCTGGTTGATTCTGCCGAACGACGTGATGCAGCACTGGGTGTAAAAATGCGCACCCGCGTAAAGCGCGGCGATCAGCGGAGGGATCATCGCGCCGATCCCGAGCATCACCACCACGCATGCCGTGGTCCAGTTCATGAGTCCGAGCACTCCCTTCGTTCTCTGGACCCCGATCAGGACCGGGATGGTCCTGACGCCGGCGAGGGCGTCGCCCTCCCGGTCACGCATATCGGGAAGAGAGGAGGCGATAAAGGCGTACGTGAAGAAGAAGAGAAGACTGAGGCAGGTTTCCAGGGTGACGGGCGCACCGTTAGCCACCACCGGTAATAAGACAAGGATCAACGACCAGGACCCACCCACGACGAGGTTCTTCATCACGGGGATCTCCTTCAATCGCCGGTACCCGAAGCACCGGGGGAGAATCGGGACACTGTAGAAGATCCCGGCGATGAGAGGAACCAGGGTGACGAGAACCGCGATCAGACCGTAAGCGGCGGCGATCAACACTGCCACCAGGTACGCCAGCAGTGCACCGTAAAAGAGTGGTCTCTCGTATCGCTTGGTGAACGAATATCGGTCCTGGCGGTTGATGCTATCCTCCTCCTCGTCCGTCTTTCGGTTCATGTTATAGACGGAAAACGGGACCAGCATCATGATCGCGAGGACCGGGACCAGAGGCTCGAGCCTCTGTATCAGGCATGAAGTGTAGACCATGCCTACTCCTGCAATTCCGACGAATGTCGAGGAAAAGAGGAGGAAGTCGACGATCGATCTGACGAATTTACCGAGATCCAAACCAACCGGCGGGAGGTGAACCGGGTTTTCTGTATGATTCCCATCACACGTTGTGGGCATGAGGAGAATGTTCCAACTTCGTGTTAACGTTAATTATTACAATCAATCTTCATCTCCTTGATGAATATTTCCCGATATGATGAAGAAGAAAAGAATCACTGAACCAGAATAGGGGTGATGAACTCGAAAGGTCGTGATAAATAAATGAGCCAGTTGATAATGTATCTACGTGGAGCGATCGTTCACGTACCCGATGAGGGAAGATGCGTGGTGGTCCTGGTCCACCAAGTCGATGAATTTTATTCGGTATGCATGAGTATGGTCGGTGCGGTGAACGAGATGCTGACAATGACGATTCCGAGAAGAGAGGCAGTTGCGAAGGCGAGGGCTGCGGAAGTGGTCTTTCAGACCCAGCTTGTGGGGATGGCCCTATTGCCTTCGGTAGGCAGCGAGGCGGAGCTTTTGCCCCAGCAGCGCGATCTCCTGGCTGCGTACGGCGTCATCGTCCACGATCTCAGGACGATCGTTCTCGAATGTGCCGCACTCGAAGGCCGCGAAGTCCGCATAGGACGGTTCTGGCTTGACATGGAACTCGATTCGGGAGAGGGAAGGAGGCACTCACGCACCGAGGGTCACTTCTACGGTGTTGTCGAGCGTGACGGACCGGTCACGATCACCTATGCTGGCTCAGATGGATTCGAGATGCGATGGCAGTCTCCAGGTCTGCCAGGGGGCGGATGCTCGTTCAACCAGTCCGCGGTCTGACAATGGAAAGGAGGGTGGTGTCGGAGCATATCGGGGACTCGAGCCCTATCACCATCCTCTATGTCGACGACGACCCGGACCTTCTCTCGATCGGCCGCCGATTTCTCGAGAGGCTCGGCTCATACCATGTGGAGTCGGTCCAGTCCGCCCTCGAGGCGCTCGAGCATCTCAAGCAGTCCGCCGTCGACCTGGTCCTTTCGGACTACCAGATGCCCGACATGGACGGGATCACCTTTCTCAAGGAGGTCCGATCGTCGTATGGAGACCTTCCATTTATCCTCTTCACCGGCCGCGGACGGGAGGAAGTGGTGATCGAAGCCCTGAACTCAGGGGCGGATTTCTATCTCCAGAAAGGCGGAGATCCGCGTTCGCAGTTTGTCGAGCTTGACTATACGATCCGGCAGGCGGTCATGCGGCGCAGGGTTCTTCGGCAGGCCTGCTCCTTCGATCGGTTCAACATCCTGCTTTCCCGCATCTCGGCAGCTGCCCGTGACGCTCTCACCCGCGACCTGTTTCTGCAGGAGTGCTGTCGTTCCACGGTCGAAACCGGGTTGATCCAGAGTGCATGGGTCGGGAGGATAATGGATGATCCCGTTGATATCGACCTTCTTGCGTATGCTTTTGATGAGTGCGAGGGTGACGATCAGACGTCGCGATCACTCTTCGAGTATGCCGGGCTGAAGGCGGCCTGCCAACAGGCATGGTCGACGGGAATGCCGCAGATCTGCGTGTCCAAGCCGCTTCTGACGAGGATTTTCCCCATCTCCGTCAACGGTCATCGTCGCGGTGTCTTCGTTGTCTCCGAGAAGAATGTCGGTATGCCGGCGGACGTGGACCACAGCCTTCTCGGAAGAGTCGCCCAGGAGATCTCATTGGCAGTCGAACGGTTCGAACGAGCATCGGACCTGGCCCGGATGAAGGAAGCCCTTGCAGACTGGCAGGTCCGATTCAGACTGCTCGCAGACCACTCCCCTCTCGCATTTCTCACGCTCGATTCCTCTGGCAGGGTCGTTGATCTGAACCAGGCATCGATGGACCTTCTCGGCCGAACCAGGGACCAGGTGATCGATCGCCCCTTTGTGCAGTTCGTCACTCCCGGGTGCCAGACATCTCTCTCGAAGCTCTTTCCTGGCCCGGCTTATCGCGGGGGAGGCCGGCCGTTGCGACTCCATCTTGTTCGTAGTGACCAATCCTCGCTTGAGATCGAGGTCACGAGCGAGGCCTCGTACGGCCCGAATGGACGCCTGCTCGGGGTGCACTGCCTCCTGAACCCACGCAATTGGACCCGGATTCCCCCGTTCTCCGACTCCCGCTAGGGCTGGTGTTAATCGCCCTCAACGGGAATAGTGGATAAGCGTCAACCTGGAAAAAAAGGCTTGCAACAAGAGGAGGATGGTTCCTCCTTTCCTCTTGCGGGGTCACGTCGTATCGTGGTTTTCTCGACCCGATACAAATCCCCAGGTCACGGCTTCTCGACTCCGGGGATGTCCCCAGTCTCCTCTCTGATCTTGCCCAAAAATCCATCGACCAGTTCGGGGGCTCTGTCCCGAAGGCCGAATCCGACGGCAATGGCGATCGCCGCGCCCAGGCCCAGCCCCAGGCCCCATGCAAGAGGCGTGATGAAGATGTAGATGATCGTCAGGTCGATCCTCAACTGCTGGAGTGCGAGCATCACCAGGACGAAGTACAGGAAGGCCTGGAGCAAGGTGACGAGAGGGCCCATCATCGAAATCTTGCTGGTCTCTCCCAGGTGCCTGAGGAGATCGGCAAAGTAGTCGATCACGATGAACCCGACGATGAGCAGAATTACAAAGACCGCGACATTCGGAATGAATGCGACGATGTCCTGGACAAGATCGGTCAGGAACTCGAGCTGCAGCACATTCGCCGCCGCCAAGATCGCGATCAGATAGACGAACCAGCGAACGATCACGTCGAAGAACTGCACGATCCCCCGGTTACCCGACCCACCGTACTGACGGTCGATTGCCCTGCCGATCGAGGTGTGCGAGAGTGCTTCGTCGACGCCCCCACGATCAAGGAGCGATGACACGGCCTTTCCGAGGATCCTGCCGACGATCCAGCCGATCACCAGGATCACGAAGGCCGCAAGCAGGTTGGGAAGGAAAACGATGACCTGGTTTGCCATCTGCTGGAGACTGGTGATGATGTCAACCATAATTTTTCACCCCGTTTCCTTGAACCCTTCTAGACTATTAATATATTGTGTGATCTATTTATTTAAGATCTACAATATCAAGCGTGCGACATGCTGAACCCGGAATTTTGGGGATGCAGGAGCATGCCACATGCTCATCTTCCTGGAGATCCAATTCATCAGACAATCATGACCGAACGTCCCCTCCTTATCGGGCTGGTTCAGCTGGCCGTCGGACCCAATCTGGAGGAAAACCTCTTGCGAACGGTCGAGCTCGTGAGTTCGGCCCTCAACCGGGGGGCGCAGGTCGTCTGCCTGCAGGAGCTCTTCCGGATCCCATACATTCCCCGCGAACGGGGTGTAGATCCAGCTCCCTACCTGGAGACGGTACCCGGTCCGTCGACCGACGCCCTGCAGGTGCTGGCAGAGAAGCATGGTGCCGTGATCATCGTTCCGATCTTCGAGGCCGGCGATGACGGGCGCCGGTACAACACCGCAGTCGTCCTGGGACCTGGCGGCATGCTTCATCCGGTCTATCGAAAAGTGCACGTCCCGCACGATCCAAACTTCTGGGAACAGGACTACTTCTCTTCTGGCGAACGGTTCGTTGTCTACGACACCCCTTTCTGTCGGCTCGGCGTTCTCATCTGTTATGACCAGTGGTTTCCTGAGGCAGCCCGTGCCGCTTCGCTCCAGGGAGCGGAACTCATTCTCTATCCCACAGCGATCGGCCGCATGGCGGACGGAGTGCCGGAAGAGGGTGACTGGCAGGACGCCTGGGAAACCATCCAGCGAGCGCACGCGATCGCAAACAGCGTGCATGTCGCTGCAGTCAACCGTGTCGGGACCGAGGGGGATCTCAGGTTCTGGGGCGGGTCATTCGTCGCCGATGCATTTGGCAACGTCTTGGCCCGTGCGGGGGACTCAGAGGAGGTCCTCCTGGTTGAGGTCGACCTCTCCATGAATGCCAGGGTCCGGGAGGGCTGGGGGTTCATGGCGAATAGGCGTCCCGGTTCGTACGGCCCCCTCGTCGCCGGCGAGTCGGGTGACCCTGCACCCGTCGTGCCGGCGGCGCTCGGCTATCGGATGCCCGCCGAGTGGGAGCCGCACCGGGCCTGCTGGCTCTCCTGGCCCCATGACCCGCTCACCTTCCCCGACCTTGCCGCAGCGGAGGCGTGTTACGTTGAGATCATCCGTGCGCTCAACGGTCACGAGACGGTCGAGCTCCTCGTGACAGGCGAGACCATGGAGTCCCGTGTCCGGGCCCTGCTCCTCTATGCAGGAGTCGACCCAAACTTCCTATCCATACACCAATTTCCGTACGCCGATGTCTGGTTCCGTGACTACGGGCCAACCGTCCTTCTGCACCGGGATGGCAGGAGGCGGATGCTGGTCGGCTGGCACTTTGATGCCTGGGGAGGGAAGTACGATGCTTTGATGGTCGATGCGGCCGTACCGGCTCACGTGGCTTGTCTCACCGGCCTCTCCATTTCCCGTCCCGGGATCACGCTCGAAGGCGGCTCGATCGAGACGAACGGGGTCGGTACCCTGCTCACGACTGAGGAGTGCCTGTTGAACCCGAACCGGAATCCAGACCTCACGCGCGGCGAGGTGGAGCGCTACCTGCGGGACTTCCTCGGGGTTCGGCACATCTGCTGGCTCGGGCGGGGGATCGCCGGTGACGATACCGATGGCCATATCGATGACATCGCCCGTTTCTCCGACGAGCACACGATCCTCGTGGCGGTCGAGGATGACCCGGACGATGTAAACTACTCGGTGCTCCAGGAGAACCTACGTCGCCTGGAGTCCGCCGTCGACCAGGACGGTAACCCCTTCCGCTTGGTGCCTCTCCCGATGCCGGCACCGGTGTTCGACGCCGACGGGAGCCGCTTGCCTGCGAGCTACGCGAACTTTTTGATCGGCAATGGGGTCGTACTCGTGCCCACCTTCCAGGACCCGAACGATGCGCGGGCCCTCGAGATCATCCAGGGGGCTTTTCCCGGACGGGAGGTCCATGGAATCGATTGTCGGGCTCTTGTGGCGGGGCTTGGAGCGATCCACTGTATCAGCCAGCAGGAGCCCCTCGGCAGGTAAGTGTCCAGAACAAAACGACGACTCCTTACCCTTTCCAGGTCAACGGTATGAGCGATCGCCATGACCGATCGGCACTCGTTCGTTGCCCGTGTCCCCGACGAGCCCGGGACCCTCCACCGGGTTGCCAAGCTCCTGAAGGAGCACGCGGTCAATATAAACCGGATCCAGTACGATCATCGGATCGACCGAAACACCGTCTTCTTCGAGGTGACCGGTTCCCAGGAGGAATATGCCAGGGTAGTCGCGGAACTCGATCGGATCGGCTATCTCCAGACCGGGCTTCCCACCCTCCGCCTCCTGACCCTCTATATCTGGCTCCCCCATCGTCCGGGCGGCCTCTTCGAGTTCCTCCAGCGAGTGACCGACGCTCGCGCGAACATCGTCGCGATCGACTTCGACGATCGCGGTGTCTTTCCCGAGCGAGTTGAGCTGACCCTGAACCTTTCGGAGTCCCTCGCGATCGAAGCCCTGCTTGAGCGCCTGAAGGCGCGGTACCGGCTGGAGGTCGTGGAGTACGACTCCACGTCCAGACGTCTCGATGATACGATCTACTACGTCCGGCTCGCCGAGCAGATACGTGAGCTGATCGGGGAGGCGGACGACCGGTTCCTGCTCTGCCTCCTTCAGGACATCAACCACGTCGTCCAGGAGCTGAACCACCGAGGGCGTGACCCTGCCGAGACCTTCGAGACCTGCCTGGCAGCCGGTAGGCGCCTCTGCGAGACTCAGGGCGAAGGGTTCTACGCGGATATCCAGCAGGTCCAGGTCACCGAACGTGTCCGGCTCTGGTGCTTCCAGCTTCCGGCCGGGGGCAACACCTACCTCCTCGATGCCGGGGACGACCTCGTTGTCGTGGACACGGGATTTGGCTGTTATCACGATGAGATCGTCCGCATGATACAGGCGCACTGCCTTCCCGACCTCTCCCGCCTCTCGCGAGTGGTGGTTTCTCACGCCGACGCAGACCATTCCGGTGGTGCCGGCCTCTTTTCCGCACCGTGCCTGATGCACCCGGCAACGCTCCAGATCGGACGTGACCTCTCCCGCGCCTATGGATCTCGCTCCCAGGAGTCCGTGCTCGAGGCCGTGTACACCACCCTTATCAACCTGTTCTCTCGGTACACACCAGCCACGAAGGTCCGGACATTCCCGACAGAGTCCCTCGGCGAACGGGCGGGCTTTGCTATCATCGATCATCTTACTGTGGGCGATCTTGTCTTCGAGGTCCTGGAAGGGCATGGCGGTCACATGCACGGGCAGTGCTACCTGTTCGACCCCGATCACGGGCTCCTCTTCCCAGCAGATGCCCTGATCAACTTTAATAGTCTCACCGAAGAGCGGAAGACGTACGCATCGATCGCGGTCTACCTGGTGACCTCAGTCAACGTGGACAGTGATCGTGCCCGGGACGAACGACAGGCCCTCCTCCAACTCGTGGCTGAGACCGACGAACGTCTTGCCGCCACTGGACGGCGGTGCCTTGTCGCCGGCGGGCACGGGGCTGTTTCCGTCCTGGAGGGGGGGCGTCTCGTCTCGTTCGGAGAGCCAACGCCGTACCATCCCTGAAGATGAAGATCGCAATCGCTATGGGGAGGGCTGACGAGACGTACTGCCGGAGCTCCCTGTGGCCGTTATCCTTCCGCAACTGATTGCCGAGCTCCTGACGTTTTCACTCGACCTCTTCGAGATCGGTCTCCTCGTTTTCAATCTCTCCGCCGTGATCGCGATCGTCTTCGTCGAGCGGAGAAACCCGACGGCAGCACTTGCCTGGCTTGCCGTCCTGATCCTCATTCCGTACCTGGGTTTTATCCTCTACCTCCTCTTTGGCCGGCACCTCTACTCGGAGAGACGTTTCTGCCTCAAGGGAATGAACGACCAGCAGGTCCTTTCACGGGTCCGGCGGCAGCGCCGGGCGCTCGATGAACGGAGGATCGCGTTCTCCGATGCAGGCTCCGAGCGGTTCCGACCCCTGATGCGCCTGCTCCTCGCCGAAGACCGGTCGATGATATACACCCGGAGCCGTATCGGGTATGAGGACCGGGGGGAGGTGCACTTCGCCGAGATGCTCGGGGAAATCCGGAAAGCACACCATCATGTCCACATGGAGTACTACATTATCCGGAATGACGAGCTCGGACGGAGGTTCATCGAAGCCCTGGCCGAACGGGCTCGCGCCGGTGTCAGGGTCCGGCTGGTCTACGACGCGGTTGGATGCCTCCGGGTCGGGCGAGCATTCTTCCGTCCGCTTGTCGATGCCGGAGGGAAGGTCGTTCCCTTCTACCCGGGACTTCTCGGCGTCATCAATTTCAGGATCAATTACCGGAACCATCGGAAGATCCTGGTCGTCGACGGCCTGGTCGGGTTCCTGGGAGGGTTTAATATCGGTGTGGAGTACCTGGGCGACGGACCTCTCGGGTACTGGCGGGACGCGCATCTCAGGATCGAGGGCGACACGGTCCAGGCTCTTCAGGCACGGTTTCTGATGGACTGGAACCACGCTTCGGGGGAGCAGGTGGGGGTGGAAGCCGGGCTGTTTCCTGATCCGCGGGAGATTGGAAGCGTTGCCTGTCAGGTCGCCTCTTCTGGACCGGACACGCCGGCGGCAACGATCAAGGAGGGTTTCCTCAGGATGCTGATGTCCGCCGAGCGGTCCATCGAGATCACCACGCCGTACTTCGTCCCGGACGATCCCATTCTTGATGTACTCCGGATCGCTGCTCTCTCCGGTGTGCAGGTTCGAATCCTGATACCGTCCAAACCGGATCACATCTTTGTCTACTGGACGACGCTCAGCTATGTCGGTTCGCTACTGGAGGCGGGCGTGCGGGCATTCACATACAACCGGGGATTCCTGCACGCAAAGACCTGTGTCGTCGACGGCCGGATCTGCACGGTGGGGACCGCAAACTGGGACGTACGCTCGTTCCGTTTGAACTTCGAGACAAACGCCTTCGTGTACGACCAGGCTCTCTCGGAGACTCTCCAGCAGGCCTTCGACCGTGACCTCGAGTTCTCAACCGAATTGACCCGGGAACGATACACCTCCCGTGGCAGGATTATTCGGTTCAAGGAGTCGATATCTCGTCTACTCACATCTGTGCTTTGAAGGCGGTTGAAAAACGATTGACCGAGGAGGCTCGTCCACGCCTCCTGGTCAGGCGAACATCGCCCCTGCCGGACCCGGGTAGGTACCCCGGTCGAGCTCGCCCGAGAACTTATCGATCGCTTTTATCAGGTCATCGTGCGTGACCGTCTCGTGGTCGGAGCGGATCGCGAACATCCCGGCTTCCATCGTGATCGCCCGAAGATCTGCCCCGTTTCGCCCGTCCGTCTTCCTGGCGATCTCTTTCAGATCGACAGACGGGTCGAGGTTCATCCCGCTCGTGTGGATCTTCAGGATCGAGAGCCGTCCCTCCACATCGGGGAGCGGGATCTCGATGATTCGGTCGAACCTGCCTGGGCGGAGCAGGGCCCGGTCGAGGATGTCGATGCGGTTCGTCGCCCCGATGATGCGTACATCTCCTCGGTCTCCGAATCCGTCCATCTCGGCCAGGAGCTGCATCAGGGTCCGGTGCACCTCCCGGTCCCCCGAGGTGTTGGACTCGGTCCGCGATGCGCCGATGGCGTCGATCTCGTCGATGAAGATGATGGACGGGCTCTTCTTCTTTGCCAGTTCGAAGAGTTCACGGACGAGCCGTGCCCCCTCGCCGATATATTTCTGGACGAGCTCAGAGCCGACCACCCGCAGGAAGTGCGCCTCCGTCTCGTGGGCAACTGCCTTCGCCAGGAGAGTCTTTCCAGTGCCGGGGGGCCCGTAGAGGAGGACGCCCTTCGGGGGTTCGATCCCGATCCGCTTGAAGAGCTCCGGTTTCTTAAGTGGGAGTTCGACCGACTCCTGGATCTCGAGGACCTGCCGCTCGAGGCCGCCAATGTCGTCGTACCGCTCCGTCGGCGCTTCGACGACCTCCATTCCGTAGACCTGTGCATCGAAGTTCGATGGCAGGATCTCCACGATCGCCAGGGACTGCTGGTTCAGGGTACACCGTGCTCCCGGTTTGATCAGATCCAAATCGATGTTCGAGGAGAGTCCCACGAGAAACCGTGGGCCTGCAGAGGACCGAACGATAACTCGTGAGTCGTCGATCACGTCGGTGACCGTACCGATCACCAGCGGGGGGCTCTTCATCTGCTCGATCTCCGACTTCAGCTTTCGAACCTCTCTCTCGTAGCGGACCTTCTGCGTCTCGAGATATCGCTTGTCAGCCTCGAGCTGGCGCAGCTGCTCCCGGAGCTCGGTATTTCTATCCTCCAGGTTCGTAACCCGTTCAAGAAGATACCGATAGAGGTCTTCGCCTTTTTGGGGCTCAGGAAAGTTTTTGAGGCTATCGGGCATGGAGGGCCCCACATAGGTATATAGGGTAATGACTATAAAGATGTTTGCGAGTGACAATGCAGTGCGAGTTATGCGGCGCAAGCATGGCAGGGCCGGGGAAGAAGGTCCGGATCGAGGGAGCCGAACTCACGGTCTGCGCGGCGTGCGCACGGTATGGGACCGAGGTCCAGCAGGCCCGGCAGGCCCCCCGACGGTATTCCTCGAACTCGCCCGCCCCTGTTGCCCCCGCTCCTGTCCGGCGGCGGCGTGATCTGTTCGACCAGCTCGTCGGCGAACTCGTCGATGACTATGGAGAACGCATCCGGGCCGCTCGCGTGGAAAAGGGTCTCTCCACCCGGGACCTTGCCATGGCGATCAAGGAAAAGGAGCTCCTCCTCAAGAAGATCGAAAAGGGAGAACTCGTTCCTGAAGACGAGGTCCGGGCAAAGATCGAGAAGTTCCTGGGGATCCGGCTCCTGGACGTCCCCGAGGACGCGATCATTCAGCAGCGAAAAGAACAGCAGCGCATCTCGACCACTCTCGGGGATGTGCTCTCCTTCCGCAAGAGCCCGAAGTCGTGAGTTTCATCCCTCCCTCCCCGTTCTTTTCGCATTCACATCTCGATCTTTTGCCCTCGTTCGTCCTCCGGTTCCCAGACCGAAGTACGACCCAATCCCCATCGGGCCTGCACGCTCCTGAAAGCATCCCCGGTCGCCTCTTTAAACGGAAGTGGAGAAACGCCTTATCTTGATGAGAGGTGGTGGTCCAGCCCGTAGAGGGCGCCAACCGATCCTCCAACGGCTTCGAGTTGGGCAATAACGGCGCCGGTACTCTTTTCCTCCTCCACCTGCTCGGTGACGAACCATTGCAGGAAGATCGCTGTTGCGTGGTCTTTTTCCGCCTGTGCAAGGTCCATCAGTGCCCAGATCATGCCGGTGACCGCCTTTTCATGGTCAACCACCTCGGCGAAGGCTTCCTTGGGCCCGGGCCATTCCTTTGGTGGGGCCTCGATGGTGTCCATTACAGGCCGTCCACCGGCGTCGGAGAGATAGTCGTAAAACTTCATCGCATGCGCGAGTTCCTCCTTTGCCTGGGTTCGGAGCCAGGATGAGAAGCCCGGCAGGTTGACGGAGTCGTAGTACGCCGACATCGCCAGGTAGAGGTAGGACGAGTAGAGCTCCCGGTTCAGCTGGCGGTTCAGTGCTGCTTCGATCGACGGTTTCAGCATGATGCACTCACCTCGAGCAGCGTGTCAGCACCGGTATTTAATAAAACTATGGATTGAGTGGATCTCAGGACTTCACGACGACAGTCGCCTGCTCATCGAACGGGTTCGTCCTCGCGGCGAGCGAGTAGAGGTAGGGATAGTGCCGCCGGAGGTATCGCAGGTGATCGATCCACTCCATAACGAGCAGCCGATAGATCCGTTCGGCGTCGTTCCTGAGGTGCTCGATATCGCTTTCTGGCAATCCCTCGAGGTCATCTCTGAACTCCAGCTCCTCGATCAGGTGAAAGATTGCTCGGAGGAGCTCGGTGAAGGTCTCGTGCTCCAAGATCATCGGGTTTTCCAGGAGCCGGATCATGAACTCTGCCCGCTCGTACAGAAACTCGCGGAGTTCGACCAGGTCCTTGTTACTCGGTCTCAGGAAGAGCCGGCGTGTTGCCATGCTATTCCGAGCCCGAAGGAACTCCGCGTCGGTCCAGTCCGCACCTGCAATCAGTGTCTTGGCATACTCAGGCCGGCTTTCGTCGAGTGAGGCAAGCCTGGCGAGGAGTTTATACCCGGTCCACGAGAAGAAGGTCCCGGTCAGCATCCTGATCTTCTCTATCCTCTGCTGTCGATCCCGGAGTTCGAGAAGCCGTTCCAGCACGAGGGTAACGACCAGGATTGAGATAGGCAGGAACGCGAAGTCCTGGAAGAAATAGAATGTCGTGGTCTCGGGATCGTGAAAGATCGACAGTTGCTCATAATAGATGAAAAAAGAGATCGAGATCAGGATGATCGCAAAGACCACGTCATGGGACCGCCACCATCGCATCACCAGCTCTCTTGATTCTGTCGGGGAAAAAACTGCTGTCAGGATGCCAGGGACCGGTACAGGGCCGCGTGACGATCTGCGATGGTCCGAATGTCAAACGGCAGGGTCGCGTCCCGTGCGCCGGCACGGCACCGGTTGATCGCATCCTCGTCATCGAGGAGGGGCGTCACCTCTTCGGGCGTGGAGAAGTAGAGGATTGACGAACCGAAGATCTCCCTGAACTCCGGGATATCTCGGGCGATCACGGGGAGCCCGGACGAGAGCGCCTCCAGGACGACAAGGCCGAACGTTTCGGCATGGGAGCCCATGAAGAAGAGATCGGAGGCCGCGTACGGAGCCGTGATATCGTCCACGTAACCGGTGAAGGTGACGTTGGGTCCTGTCCGCTCCCGGAGGGTTCGAATCCGGTAGTAGTCCTTCGAGAGAGCTCCGTAGGGAAGACCTCCCACCCACATAAAATGGTAATCGGGGTGCTCTGCGGCGACGTGAAGAAAGTCGTAGACCCCTTTCCGGGGGGTGAGCTGGGCGACGGACAGGACAACTCGTGTGTCTTCGTCGATCCCGAACTCTTCCCGGAACAAGGCCCTTTTTTCCGGGTCGGGACAGAAGCGTTCCCTGTCGACTCCGTTCGGGATCAGTGTTGCCGGGATATCCGGCACCATCTCCGTGATCTCCCGGTGGCACGGGGCTGAGACGGTGACCACGTGGTCAAACCTCCGGTAGATCGCCGGGTAGAGCCTGTTGACCCGGTTGGCGAATGCGATATTACCCTGGTTGATTCGGGGGGTGGAATGGGCGGTCAGGACGGCGATCCCATCGGAGCGTTGGAGAGTCCCGAGGGCGAGCGGTCCGAATGTATGGAAATGCACCAGGTCCGAGTCCGTTGCTCCCCGTTTCCAGGAGAGTTCCAGGCTATCTTTCAACTCAAGGGCCTGGTAGAGCGCCCGTGCGGCGGTAGCGCACCCGATGTAGCGAAAGAAGAACTGGTCCTCGACGTAGAAGGTCACACGCACGACCCGGTCCTCCTGACGTGATCGAGCGCGTGTCGGATGCACCCGTCCATGTTGAGGTATTCGAACTCGGCGAACCGGCCGACAAGTTCGATCCCCTGCCGCTCGATATGGGTACGAACACACCGGATGGATTCACGGTACTGGATGTCGTAGACCACGTAGGCGAACGGCTGCCGGGCGCACCCGGTGTAGATCACGTCCTCCTTTTTCAGGACTCCCATCTCCTCGAGGTGGTCGACGACGTGGTCAATCAACGCCTGGTCGCTCATCGATGCCGGCGGATCGTCCTGTCGATACGTACACTCTGCCAGGATCGAACCGCAGCCCGGAGGAGCCATTCCCGAACTGTAGTTGGACGGGAACGAGATTCGATTCGCGTACCCGAGCTCAGGAGCCGCCAGGTAGACCCAAGAATAGGGAGGCACCGGCCCCTTGAGTCCGATAAAGATGCAGGCAACCGAGTTGTATACCAGGCGCTCCCCGGCATCTCTCACCGCCTGCGGAACCCCGTCGAGCGCCTCGAGCAGAGCCTGAACCGGGATCGTCGAGATGCACCGATCCGCGTTGATCTCCCTGACACCGTCCGAGACCACGAATTTATCTCTCTCCCGGCGGACCGACGAGACACGATAGCCGCACTGTATTCGGTCCCTGAGAGGGGCGTCGATCGCCTCTACCAGGGCTTCGATCCCCCCCGTTGCGGGATAGGAGAAGATGGCCTGATGGGTATATCCCTCGGTTGGGATCCCGCAGGCCGATCGGAGCACATCTTCGAGTGGTGGTCGGGGTACGCGGCCATCGACCCAGTGAGCCGACATACGTTCGAGGGGATACTTCCAGATCTTCTCGTTGTACGGGACAAGATAGCAGTCCGCGATACCATCGCCGAACGTCCTTCGGATCCAGTCGAGGAAGTGGCGTGCCGGTCTCGTCTCCCGCCGAGATGCGGCGAGCTCTTCCGCGAGCATCGCCCGGACGAATCCATCC
>JABNAD010000310.1_pt2 | contig 33398 bp, 33 predicted proteins | sample 7240381 | NCBI WGS metagenome assembly JABNAD01 (sample SAMN11332834, study PRJNA596920) | anaerobic digester metagenome | biome: digested sludge; isolation source: digested sewage sludge-derived enrichment culture grown on H2/CO2 | place: Germany: Goettingen
GTGCTCAAGGCCCTCAAGGCCCCCAAGGGCTCACTGGTCCTGCCGGTCCCCAAGGGGATACCGGTGCAACCGGTGCTCAAGGCCCTCAAGGCCCCCAAGGGCTCACTGGTCCTGCCGGTCCCCAAGGAGAAACAGGTGCTACGGGTGCTCAAGGTGCTCAGGGTCCTGTCGGTTCTCAAGGGCTCACCGGTCCTGCCGGCCCCCAAGGAGATACCGGTGCTACAGGAGCTCAAGGCCCCGTAGGCCCCCAAGGGCTCACTGGTCCTGCTGGTCCTCAAGGGGATACCGGTGCTACCGGGCCTCAAGGCCCTGTAGGTCCCCAAGGACTCACTGGTCCTGCCGGTCCCCAAGGAGACACTGGTGCAACCGGTGCTACAGGCCCAGTCGGCCCTCAGGGTGCAACAGGAGCGACAGGAGCAACAGGCCCCACTGGAGCAACAGGCCCTCAAGGCCCTGCAGGTGGGATAGCGGACTATGCGGATTTCTTTGCTTTAATGCCCCCTGATAATGCAGCAACTGTTGCTGCTGGTGCTGACGTAAGCTTTCCACAAGACGGACCTTCCGGAGGAGCATCTATTATACGCACCAGCGCCAGCACATTTCAGTTATCTTCTATCGGTGTATATCAGGTATTGTTTCAAGTAAGCGTAACTGAAGCTGGACAGTTAGTTTTAACTCTCGATTCAGGAGGGGGCAGTTTGGAACTGCCAGAAACCGTAGTAGGTCGTGCAACTGGTACTTCTCAAATAGTTGGAATTGCCCTTATCAGAACAACAGTATCAAACTCAATATTGACGGTACGAAATCCGGCTAGTGAGTCAACGGCTTTAACAATCACGCCGCTTGCAGGCGGAACAGAGCCCGTATCTGCACACCTTGTTATTTTGCAAATAGCATAAAGGTAGAGTAGTTTAAGATTTGTTGAAGCTTTTTTCTAGGAGGCATCATCGCTATTTCTAAGTAAATAATTGTGGCTTAAGTAAGCAATATCCAAAATTATTATAAGGCAACGACGTGGAATTGCCGACTGATGCCTACATGTTCACCTGCTTGCATCTTTTCTATCAGATACACAAAAAAGCACGCAAATACCCCGCTGGTACTTACGTGCTTTTTGTTTTGTCTAACTGAACGGCTAAACATAGTATTACTATAATCCTGTTTCTATAAAGGGCCGATTATTTTTTTCTAGGTAGCCTGCCTTGAAATAATAAATTTTACTGTTTTAAGTAGCATAGTGATACATAGCCGACCTTGTTATCAGGCAAACCAGCTCGCGTGTCTTAGTGGTTAAAAAACATATCCCCTCTGCCTGGTATCCCCTAGTAGAAGAATAATCATATTTTAAACATACTTAGAATTCAGATACCACATGAATGATATAAAATAGCCAACGATAGGCGATATCCCATATCCCACCAATGGCACAGGAAAATTACCAAAAAAAGTTGAGATAATGACGATTGCAAAGTAAAAGCCAATACACTTTGAAAGTATTTCCTCATTTTTAGGGGGAAAGAATAGAAAGGGTATAGGCAATGCGACTAAAGACAATATCCCTGAAATCAGCCAAGGCAACCCAACATCTGCCGCCATTTTCAAGATTCCTTCTACATACGCAACGGGAGGAAGTGTATCCAGAAAGACCCATGATAAAACTATAAACATGGAAAATATACTAATCATGGAAACCCGATTTACCTTACTATTTACGCTTAGGCATAGCATGACCATTAATGGAAGGGTAAATCCTGTTAACTGGGAGGCATCTGGTTGAAAATACAACAACAGTATCACTAAGAATGCTATTACCCATGCAAAATTAACCCCTTTTGTTTTGAGTACATACCACAATTCTATGAAAATGATAGGTATTACAATCATTGCTATATTTAATCTAATAAAACCAATTGATATCCACCGATGTACGCCGTCCATGCCTTGACTTACCAATGTTATAAGCAAAAGAAACAGACAAGTGGGCAATAAAAATTTTCTATGACTTCTTTCAAGAATATTTATTTTTCGAGTGAACAGAATCAAGGAAATAAGACTCATAAGAACAAGGCAAGCAATATTCTGAATCCAGATTCCCATGGGAACATGATGCCGATACATGGTAAAGGCTCCAATTGCAATGGCAGGTGTCATAATTGTTGTTGGTATAAATTTTCGAATTGACAATGAATCCACCTTCCTTTGTTTAATCGCCAAAAGGATTCCTTTCATCGGATACTTCTTGAATTATTACAATGGGATCAGAAATCAAACCGTAAGTTTCATCTTCAGGGTATGTAGTTGGAGTGCTTCCGGAATATTCCAACATGATTTGCATTTTGTCCCATTTTGCCCGTAAAAAAAATGAACATATTCCCCTTGTTGAACAATTTTTAAAAAAAGCCCTCTGTTCCCTGCATTACGCTAGTTTCATATTCATAATTTTTCTTAGGGATCCTTCATCTCTATCCACAATTCTATTTTGATATACTGATATGATAAGCAAGGTTTTAAGTAAATTATATCATGCAAAATTCATTTTTTGTTGAATCTAAGTGACATAGGGTTTACAATAGCGGCAGCATTAATTATTTTTAGCTTTAAAATGGAGGTTGGTTTTATGTTGAAAAATTATGAAAAATTAATCATTAAATTTGCATGGGTAACTTTAGGAATCATTATGTTAAGCTTTGTAGTATCCTTCATTATGGTACTGATTCATTTGACAGATAAAAAATTTTCAGGAGTAGACAAAACTCAAACAGGAAAATTTTTGAAATATGTCGTAAATAATGGAATGAAAGTTCCATTCCAAATGCTTCTTTTAGCGCTTATTCCAATTCCATTTGTTTATTACTTACCGGTTGCATTAACATCAGTAAGTACAGGTGTAATTTTTTATTTTCCATTTACACCTCAGTTAGATGGTGAAATAAGTTTTTCGAAAGTCTTTTTGGGTATTTTTCCACATGCAACTATAGAATTATTTTCTTTTATTATTATTTTGGCGGTGCTTTACCCCCTGAATCAAGCAATTCGCAGTCTGATTTTCAATAAAGTAAAATCAGAAATTGGAATTGTTAATGCTTTTAAAAAGGTTAATTCAACTTATTGCTTTGTTGCATTTCCCTTGCTTGTTTTAGCAGCTTTTATAGAAGGGTTCATTACACCCATAATTTCATTATTAGCATAAATATGTTGCGAGAAAATCTCTAATTTCTTTGTAGAGATTTTCTCGGGACTAGATGAATTGACCTTAAAGTAAATTTTATTATTATTTTGTTTAGAAAGGCAGTTGAAATGTTTAAGGTTTTTTTGTGGTTAACAGTACATACGTTTCAACATGCGTTGATGCCGTGATCCGTATTCTATCAAGGCTCACTTTCACTTCGGAATAATCCTTATTTTTAATGATGAGCCAGGATCATAAGTCATTTATTGAAATTATAATTTACTAATTATACCACACTTACTCCCACCAATGCTTTATTTCTGCAATGCCAACATCCCACACTTTAGCATTTCCAGTGACTATAATTTTTATATCTTTTAAATTCGTATTAAAAAATGTTTTCACTTTTAGTGCATTTTTATCTTCGTCTTTATCACTAAATAGTATCAGCTCATCCCCATTAGCTACAATCGTAACCGAACCTTTATATTCTTCATCATCAGGAATACCAATATTGGCATAGATCCAGGGATTATTCTTGTCTACATGAAACAGGTACTCCTTGCTTGTTCCGTCATTGCTGCTATACACATTTAATGTGGGATTTATGTTTTCACCTTGTACCGTAAAAGACGAAATTTTATCGATAGCCGGCGCGGTTGCACTTAGTTCATTTATTGCTACAACATTTCCTATTCTTTCATTTACATGTACAACATAGTCAATTATTTCAGAAGTAATCATAATTGTAATAAATAGTATAAGCATAGATGCTGCCGAAGCAGCAAGCCTTTTAAAAGTAATCTCTGAGGAAAACCCTACTTTATAAGCAATAAAGCCTATAATTGCACCCAAAGTATTCGATATGATATCCATAATGTCAAACGTACCTAGAAAAGTTAAAGACTGCAACAATTCCAGAAAGCAAATCACTGATATAAACAATGTGATAAACTTTCTAAAACGGATACGATAGAGCAGCGGAATTATAATTCCAAAAGGAATAAAAGCAGCAATGTTCCCAAAATCGAATAACCATGACATCGATAGTTCCGGGAACCTTAGGGGAATACCATCTGGTAAAAGTATAAATGTATATTGATTATAATATAACTTCTTTCCTAATCTATTAAACCCAAGGAACATGAAGTACAAAACTAAAGCTGCATAAACTATCGTTCCTATAAGAATATGTCTGCGTAATTTAGTATTGATAGCGCCTGAATTAAGGGATAGCACTTCATTGTCATTTGGTGTTTCTTTTTTTTTGCTTTTCACTTTTAGCACTCCATTCATAATATGTTATAATTAATTTACATCTTCAAGCAATAATAAAAATTATTTATTTATATCTGCCATTATGTTTATAAGCTTGCTATTTTATCCATAATTTCGGATTGCTTATAATAATCTGGATGTTTTTTACTCCACAGGGTGAGTGTAAAACAGGATTTTTATTACCTTAAATATCTTTATCCTCTCTGTCATGTATTACAGATATTTGCAGATTATGATGTCAAATTGTCACCTTATTAATACCATTTCTGACTAATGAATATCCCTGATTTCCCAAGTGTCCCCCTTAACGATGAATATCCCATCCTTTACCCTATTTCTAAAAGCACTTTGGAAAGATTTTGCCTTCAACTATCCTATGTCATCCGTGGAAGAGCCAAAAAAACGGGGCTAAAAATCGCATTTTTTAGCCCCGTTTATTGCTCATTTTTCAACCAGAAACCACAACATCTTGTGGTCTAATCCCTGTTTTTCTTGCCCAAACCACAAAACGTCATCATTATCACCGTTTCAACGTGTACTGTTCTCGGGAACATATCCATCAATTTCACTCTTTTTACCTGATAACCTGCTTGCTGGAAAATCACCAAATCTCTTGCTAAGGAGGTAGGTTTACAGGAAACATAAATGATTTCGGGAGCACCAAAATCAATAATTTTTCCAATAGCCTTTGGATGGATACCGTCTCTTGGAGGGTCAACAATAATTAAATCAGGCTTATCTGTTAATTCGTCAACCTTTTGCAAGACATCACCGGCGATAAACTGGCAGTTAGACAATCCGTTTCTTTCGGCATTTTCATTGGCAGCAACAACGGCCTCCTCGATTAATTCAATACCAACCACTTTTTTGGAGCCTGCTTCCGCCATAATCTGCCCGATGGTTCCGGTGCCACAGTATAAATCGAAGACCATTTTATTGGAAACATCCCCTGCAAATTCTTTTACGATAGAATACAATTTTTCGGCACCCTTTGTATTGGTTTGAAAAAAGGAATAAACGGAAACCTTAAATTCCAAATCAAACAATTTTTCCATAAAAAAGTCTCTGCCGTAAAGAATGGTCATTTCGTCACTACGTACAACGTCAGCAACGCTATCATTCACAGAATGCAAGATGCCGCAGAGAGAACCCTCTAGCGGTAACGCCAAAAGCATTGTTTTAAATTCTTCTGTAGAGAAGGGCACTTCGCAGCTTGTAACTAGGTTGACGAGGATTTCTCCTGTGGCTGTGCCTTTTCTGACCACCAAATGGCGTAGGGAGCCTTCGTGTCGCAATTTGTGATAAAAAGGCACATTCTTTTCTTGAAAGAACGTTAAAGTGCTTTGAATAATTTTTAAATAATCATTGTCGATTATATTGCAATCCTTTAAGGATACTACCTCGTAATGGCTCATACGTTTACGCATGCCCAAGGCCAAATCTCCGCCTTTTTCTTCATCTCCAAAGGAGAATTCGCATTTATTTCGATAGCCTTTTTCCGAAGGGGCAGGTATGATGCCCTCCCAGCTTTCAATTTGAATGTTTTCTTGCGCCAAGAGGCGTATCACTTGGCGTTCTTTTAATTTTAATTCTTCTTCATGGTGGAGGGTCTGATAGGTGCAACCGCCGCAAAGGGTGTAATGGGAGCAGACACCCTCCTGTCTTTCCAGAGGAGAACGCTGCAGAATTTCTTCTTGTCTAGCCTCGATGCCACTGCTTCTTTTCTTTATGATTTGTGCCTGAATAGTTTGTCCTGGGACACCGTTTTTCACCACAACCTTCTCTCCATCCACAAAACCAAAGGCTTTATTGGGGAAGGAAACATCCTCAATGTGAATGGTAATGATATCTTTTTTCTTCATAAATTCTCCTCCGAGGTGGTTAGATTTTGTTTGTATTCAAGTTTAATCTATGGTATACTGTTCCAGTAATCTTAAAATTCTGAACGGGAGTGTATATTGGAATGTCTGAAAAATTAGAAGTAGGCAGTATCGTTGAAGGAAAGATTGTACGCATTAAACCTTTTGGCGCAATTGTTTCTTTAGGCTCTGTGCAAGGGTTAGTGCATATCTCTCAGGTTGCCAACAGCTTCGTACAAGATATCAACGACCATATTAAGATCGGAGATATTGTTAAGGTTAAAGTCCTCTCCATTGATGAAGAATCCCATAAAATTGCTTTATCCATTCGGGATGCATTACCAAAGGAAGAACGTCAGCCTAGAAATGAGAAGCCTTTCCGTAAACCAAATCAGACACAAAAGCCCGCAAGCCCTGCTGAGGAATATTTCCGTCCTCAATCCTCAACCAGTCCTTCTACTGATTTTGAAGAAAAAATGAAGGAATGGGCGAAGCAGTCTAACGAGCGTCATACTAGCTTGAATAAAAGAGCAAATAAGCGTTCTTTTTAAAATATTGCTTAAACATCTTACCATGAAACTGTTTGAGATGCAATAAATGACGGCGCAGTGGGAGGGATATTATGACTTTGTTTTTTGTTGTGGGAATATACTTTTACGCACGAGGCGTATTTGCATTGTTTGGTCAGACTATTTTCTTTACCAAACGCACACTAGAGCTGATTGAGCCTGAAAATTTACCTGCATACCTGAAAGAGTCGGGCATTTGGCATATGGTGGCAGGAACAATTTTTGTTGGAAAGGCTTTACTTGATATCATGTTTCCCTTTAACAAGGTGTTTCTGGCTATATTTCTTGTGTTATTGGCTGTTTGTGTTTATTTTCTTTCCCGTTGTAATGAACGGTATATTAAAAAGTAATGGTTTAGCCTGTTTGCGGTTGCAAAGAGGCTTTTCTTATGCTTGTCTCTTTTGGTTTCCCGGGGAATATCCAAAAGGGGAGACAGAATGAATTGCTTATGTTTTATCGATAAGCTTGGTTTATAGAATAAACATAAAATTAAGTAAATTTTTCATTGGATAGATCATGTTTTTTTATAAGGACAAGGGATTTATTTCCATTAAAATGAACAACCTGACCAGTATTTATATTTATGTGAATGATTTTTTGTAGGTTATTTTTAAGAAGCGTGGTTTCAAATTCGAGGAACAATAGAAAAAGAGTTGACAAGAAAAAGTTGTTGTATTATGATTAATCCAATTAAGAAATAAAGGCATGGAAAAGAAGAGTAGTGAGCGGATGCTTTTACAGAGAGTCCTCGTTTGGTGGAAGAGGATAAAGATAGGCTGATGAAGATGGTCTTGGAGCTGCATGGTCGAATTGTTTAGATCGTGACGGGTGCACCCGTTATAGTGCCGGGGTATTATCCGATTTTTTGGACGTACTCGTTGAGGTTTGTTTTGTGAAAAACAAATAAAATTAGGTGGTAACGCGAAGCTATGCTCTCGCCCTAATGATGAATATCATTTGGGTGGGAGCTTTTTTATTATATGGAGTAATTGTAAGGGGGAGAAGGTTATGATTCAGCTGGAGAAGGTAAGCAAAACCTTTCGTCAAGGCAGGGATGAAATTCAGGCTGTAACGGAAGTAAGTTTGGATATTAAGAAAGGCGAGATTTTTGGAATTATTGGTTTTTCGGGAGCAGGTAAATCCACATTGGTGCGCTGCATCAATCTTTTGGAACGGCCCACAGGGGGAAAGGTAGTCATTGATGGGGTTGATCTTACGGGTTTGCCAGAGGTTCGCCTGAGAGAGGAACGACGAAAAATTGGAATGATTTTTCAGCATTTCAATCTGCTGCGTTCCCGCACAGTGTATCAAAATATTGCCTTTCCTTTACGTAAAAGCAAACAGTCAAAGGAAGAAAAGCACCAAAAAATACTTTCCTTATTGGAGCTAGTGGGTTTGACGGATAAGAAGGATGTTTACCCTTCTCAGCTTTCCGGAGGGCAGAAGCAAAGGGTGGCCATTGCCAGAGCATTAGCCAATGACCCCAAAGTGCTCCTTTGCGACGAAGCAACCAGTGCTCTGGACCCCCAGACCACAAAATCCATTTTGAATCTTTTAAAAAAGGTAAACCAAGATCTGGGCATAACCATCGTTTTAATTACCCATGAAATGGCTGTAGTAAAGGATATTTGCGATAGAGTTGCCATTATGGAGCTAGGGCGCGTGGTGGAAGAAGGAGAAACAGTGGAAGTTTTCTCTCACCCCAAGGAAAAGCTAACAAGAGATTTTATGGATACTGCAAGTAATATTAATAAAATTTATGAACTGTTGGAGGAAAAACATGCACTAACCCAACTGAAGAAAGGGGAAAAGCTAGTACTTCTTACCTATTCAGGGGGAAATGCAGGAGAGTCAGTCATTTCTCATCTGGCAGAGAAATATCATGTCCAGGCTAATATTATTTTTGGCAATGTGGATATTTTGAAGAATAAGCCTTTGGGGAAATTGGTTGTTATATTAAGCGGAGAGACAGAGAATATGGAACAGGCAATTGGCTATATTCAAAGCAGAGATGTTCAGATGGAGGTGATTCGAGGATGAGTTTTTTATATGATATTGCACCAAATTTGCAATCTTTACAAGGGGAATTATTGAAATGTATGAAGCAAACTTTTCAAATGCTTTTTATTTCTGGAAGCATTGCCTTTCTCTTAGGTTTGATTTTAGGAGTGTTGCTCATTGTTACGAAAAAAGGTGGTCTTATGCAAGCGCCGCTGTTATACAAATTTTTAGATAGAGCAATTGATGTCATTCGTTCCATTCCGTTTATTATTTTAATGGTGCTGTTAATCCCTTTAAGTCGTGCCATTGTTGGTACGGGTTCCGGTGTTTTAGGCTCCTATGTTGCACTGATTGGAGGAACGGTACCGTTTTTTGCAAGGCAGATAGAGGCTGTTTTAGCCGATGTGGATCATGGGATTATTGAGGCTAGCGAGGCCATGGGTTTTAGTCCTTTAGAAATTATTTTTAGTGTTTACTTAAAAGAAAGCATACCGGGAATTACCCGTGTAACTATGATTACGTTTGTCAGCTTAATTGGTATCACCGCCATTGCAGGAAGTATTGGTGCCGGTGGACTAGGGGATTTTGCCATTCGCTATGGTCACCAAATGGGCTATAGAGATATGATTTGGGTAACCGTTGCTATCATTTTACTGATAATATCAGTATTTCAGGGCATTGGAAATTTTATTATTCAAAGAACCACGCACTAATCTTTGGCTCTTGAATGGAAACATTTTAAGCATATTAAGAAGAACATTGATAGAAAAAGGAGAGATGTATATGAAAAAGAATTTTAAAAAATTATTTGCGGCGGCATTGGCAACAACTTTGGTTTTAGGGTTGGCAGGTTGTGGTTCTACGCCAAGTAAGGAAGAACCAGCAAAAACAGAGGGCGACAAGGCTGAGGTAACTGTGGTAAAGGTTGGTGTAGTAGGTGAATACAATGCTCAATGGGATACCATTAATGAATTGCTAAAAGATGATAATATTAAGGTGGAGCTTGTAAAGTTCTCTGACTATGCGGCGCCAAACCGTGCGTTAAATGATGGAGAAATCGATTTGGATGCCTTCCAGCATAAAGCGTTCTTAGCAAACGAAATTGAGACAAAGGGTTATGATATTGTAGCCATTGGCGATACCATTATTGCACCTTTATCAATCTATAATAACAAAGATAAAATTTCTTCCATTGACGAGATTAAAGATGGCGATACCATCGCCATTCCCAGTGATTTGACAAATGGCGGTCGAGCATTGAAATTACTTGAAGCTGCTGGCTTAATTGAATGCGATCCTGCAAAGGGCTATGTTCCCACAAAGCAGGATATTACGAAGTACAACAAAAAAATTGAAATCTTAGAAGCTGAATCAGCAACTTTGGCAAATATTTTGCCCGACTGCGCAGCGGCAATCATCAACGGTGGAAATGCATTTACAGCAGGTTTAGACCCCAATAAAGATACAATCTTTACAGAAAATGTTGACCCTGCAGTAAACGAAGCGGTGCCACAGCTGGTAAATGTTATTGTTAGCCGTACAGCTGACAAAGACAATGAAGTATACAAAAAAATCGTTGACGCTTATCATACCGAAGAGGTAAAAACAACGTTAAATGACCAGTATAAAGGTGCATTCCTTTGCACTTGGGAATAAGAAGCGAGTTTTGACGCAACACCAGTGAGATAAAAAGCGATTCTCGGGAGGGGATTCCCCATCCAATCAAAAACAGATGGGTTTATTGGTTTTATTCCGATGACCCATCTGTTTGCATTATGGAAAGAATCATTGAATTTAGAAAAGGCGGTAAAAATATGGCGATAAAGAATTATATTTTAGAAGAGAAGGACTATATCATTTCGTTGAGAAGGCATTTTCATGCCCATCCAGAGGTTAGCTTAAAGGAATATGAAACCTGTAAGAAAATTGAGGAGGAGCTGGATGCTTTGAGAATTCCTCATAGAAGAATAGGGGAAACGGGGGTATATGCTTGGATTGATGGGAAAAAAGCATGCAAAGGAAAAATTGTTGCATTAAGGGCAGATATGGATGCCCTAGCCATGGAAGATTTGAAAACAGTATCCTACCGTTCTCAAAATAAGGGGTTTTGTCACGCTTGCGGCCATGATGCCCATACAGCTACCTTGCTTGCAGCGGCTAAAGTATTAAAATCAAAAGAAACAGGATTTTCAGGTCAGGTTCGTTTGTTTTTTCAGCAAGCTGAAGAAATTGGACAAGGAGCCAGGTTGTTTGTTGGAGCAGGACTGCTAGAAGGCTGTGAAAGAATATACGGTGCCCATGTTACAAGCAGATTAGCAAAAGGTCAGGTTGCTTTGACCAAAGGTCCTCAATGCGCCAGCTGTGATTATTTTAAAATAACCGTAAAGGGGAAAGGTGCCCATGTATCCACGCCCCATTTGGGCGTAGATGCGGCATATATTACCGCTCAGATTGCTGTGAATTTGCAGTCCATTGTTGCCAGAAGTACAGCCCCTTTGGAAACAGTGGTGGTGGGGGTTGGCGTAATCAAAGCAGGCACCCAGTATAATATTGTTGCGGAACACGGGGAAATCGAAGGAACGACCAGAAGCTTTTTACCAGAAGTGCGTAAGTTCACCAATGATAGAGTGGTGCAAATTGCAAAGCAGACGGCGGCAATGTATGGTGCAGAGGCAGATGTGATTTTTTTAGATTACGCGGCGCCATTGGCAAATGACGAAGACGCAGTGAGAGAAGTGACTGAGGTTGCCCAACAACTGGTTGACCCTGTTGACATTGTTTCGGATTATCAGAAGTCTTTAGGTGCTGACGATTTTGCGGATTATTTGGCGGTTACAAAGGGAATGTACGCTTATATAGGCACGGCAAATGAAGAGAAACCCAACACAAAAGCAGCTCATCATCATGGCTTATTTGATATTGATGAGGAGGCATTACTACTTTCCTGCAATTTATATGTGGATTATGCTTTGCAGGTATTGAAACAGTGAAAGACGCTTTTTTCATAGAAAAGCCCATTTTGCAAAATTTCGATTGCAAAATGGGCTTTTGTTTCTTAGCTTAGCAAATATAAGATTCTGATTTTTACTTTTCCCCTTAAAAAGTATGGTTAAAAGTCCAGCTTTTTCAGTATTCTGATAAGATATGCAGTACAAAGGGCAAGGGCTACAATTTCCGCAATGGGGAAAGCAAGCCAAACATGATTTAATTCCCCTGTACGGGACAACAAATAAGCGGCGGGTAAAAGCACAACCAGCTGACGTACCACAGAAATGATGAGGCTATAGATGCCATTGCCCAATGCCTGAAATACGGAGCTTGTTACAATATTATATCCTGCCAGCAAAAAGCTAAAAGAGATAATTCTTAACGCAGGTACGCCGATGGCTACCATATTATCTGAAGCCTTAAACAGAGCCAAAAGCTTATAAGGGAGGATTTGGAAGGCCGCAAAGCCTGCTAGCATAATAACCACTGCGGCAATTACACTGAGCTTAATGGTTTGATGAATACGTTGTTTATTCCTTGCACCATAGTTATAGGCAATAATGGGTATCATCCCATTATTTATTCCAAATACCGGCATAAAGATAAAGCTTTGCAATTTAAAGTATACACCGAAAACAGCAATTGCCGTGGAAGTGAAACTATCTAAAATACGGTTCATATAAAAAATCATGATGGAACCGATAGAAATCATTAAAATGGAAGGTATTGCAACAATATAAATACTTCTCAAAATATATATGCTGGGAAGAGCGTTTTTAATTCGAATGTGTATTTCATGATTTCTTGTTAAATTCAAATAAATACCCACTCCACAGGAGATAAACTGTCCAATTACTGTGGCAATCGCCGCACCTGCAACGCCCATCTCGGGTAAGCCAAACAGACCAAAGATTAAAATTGGGTCTAAAATAATGTTTGCAATTGCACCCACGCCCTGACAAATCATAGCCTCAAAGGTTCGGCCTGTAGATTGCAGCAATCGCTCCATGGCAACTTGAATAAATATACCAAGAGAGCCAACTAGAACAATATGTAGGTATACCTCACCACCCTGAATAATCTCTAAAACTTCTGTTTGACCTTTTAAAAATGGTGTTGTAAAGAGAAAGGCAATGATTACGAAAATGAGCCAATTTAAAAAAGCCAGTAAGATGCTGACACTGGCTGTCTTGTTAGCAGTATCAAACTTTTTTGCGCCTAGACTTTTGGAAAGCAAAGCATTTGTACCAACCCCTGTGCCGGCAGCAACAGCAATCATAAAATTTTGCATAGGGAAGGCTAAGGATACTGAAGACAAAGCATTTTCGCTGATTTGGGCAACGAAAGCACTATCTACAATATTATAAAGGGCCTGTACCATCATAGAAATAATCATAGGGACAGACATAGAAAAAAGTAATTTGTTAATGGGCATAGCACCCATTTTATTTTCTTTTATTTCGGTAGTAGCGGAACTCATTAAATAACCCCCTTTTCCGTGTCATGAGTTTAAGTAGTCCTAAAATTTACGAAAGTATAGCGCTGCCGTGACAGCGCTATACTAGCTTTTTTGGCTTCTTCGAGTAACATTAAACTATGATACGCCCATATAATTTTATTGTCAATAAAAACTTTAGGGGGAAGTGGGGTATATCCAATTAATTTAGTCTGCTTTTGAATTGGGAGCAGCAGTTTTCCATAAAAGATAATTGTTCTCCACAAATGCTTCAACTTTACCCATATCATAAAGGTAGGATAGATAGGAGCGGATGGTACTTCCCACTAATACGTATTGTCCATAGTCCATCGTTAAGTTGTATTCTTCAAAAATAAAGTGAAGAATTTCTTCAAAAAATTTTGGAGCCTGACAAATCGAGAGCAATTTATCTAAGATTTCGTTGGTCTTTTTTCGGTTTGCCCCAACCAAAGGACGGATATCCTCTGTGGGATCACTATGGGCGGGAATATAAAGAGCTCCCTCTAGGGTTTCCAAAAAATCAAGGGTTTTGAAATAAGCGGTTACATCGTAATTAAAACTGACATGATATTTATCTAAAATAGTTTCGCTAAAAACACTGTCAGCCAAAAAATATACATTATCGGGAGTTCTTACACCGATCATCTGCCAAAAATGACCACCTAATGGGAAAATTTCCATTCCCTCGGGAAGCTGTGCTTGAGAAATGTCTTGTGCTTTTGATGGAGTTGCCATCAAAAATTTATTTCGCAGCTTTTGAAAGGGATATGCGCCATATAGAAAAGATGGTTCAAGAATAGGATTTTCAATAACAACGTTTTCCATAGGGGTGGAATAGACAGGGCAATTGAGCCTGTCCTGCAATAAGGTGTTCCCGCCTATATGATCAGCGTTGGAATGGGTGTTGATGATTCCTTTGAGCTTCCAGCCCTGTTGATCTAAGATTTTTTGGATTTTGCGTCCTGCATCTTTATCGTTACCGCTATCAATCAACCATACTTCTTCCGAAGAGGTACGGTATACCCCGATTTTTGAGGGGCAGTTAATATAAAAGGTATTTTCCCCAGCTTGCATTAATTCGTACATAATAATACCTCCTTTTAATAAAAAGCTGTTCCTATAAATGGAACAGCTTGGGTTTGAAAAATTTAGTCCATGGAATTTGTAGAGCCAATTACATTCTTGATTTTTCCTTCTACTAATTTTTGAATCAATTCTCTTGCATCGCCCAAATAGCCACGAGGGTCGAAAGCAGAAGGATTTTCGCCAAAAGATTTGCGGATCGCTGCTGTCATCGCCAAACGGATGTCTGTATCCATATTGATTTTGCAAACTGCCATGGCAGAAGCTTTTCTCAGCATTTCTGCAGGAATCCCCTTTGCACCGGAAATATTTCCGCCATATTTATTGCAGGTTTCCACGCTGGTTTCATCAACAGAGGAAGCACCATGCAACACAATAGGGAAGTTATGAATACCTTCTGCTTCTAATTTCTTTGTGATAGATTCCAAACGGTCAAAATCCAATTTAGCGTCCCCTTTAAATTTATAAGCGCCATGACTTGTGCCAATGGCAATGGCAAGGGAATCTACTCCGGTACGCTTCACAAAATCAACCGCCTGATCAGGATCTGTGTAGGTAGCATTTGCAGAGTCAACGTTTACGTCATCCTCAACACCAGCAAGCTTACCTAATTCTGCTTCAACAACAACCCCTCTTGCATGGGCATATTCAACAATTTCCTTTGTTTGTGCCACGTTTTCTTCATATTCTAAATGAGAACCATCAAACATGACTGAGGTGAAGCCGTATTCGATACAGTTTTTGCAAACTTGAAAATCTGAACCGTGATCCAAATGCAGCGCAATATCTAAGCCTGTTTCTTCAACAGCCGCATCAACCATAGCCTTTAAATATTTAGGATGGGCATATTTTAATGCACTTTTGGAAACCTGAAGAATAACAGCCGAATTTTGAGCCTTTGCTGCCTCCACAACCCCTTGAATAATCTCCATATTATTAATATTAAATGCGCCAATGGCATAACCGCCCTGAAAAGCTTTTTCAAACATTTTTTTTGTTGTAACCAACGCCATTTTATTTACACCTCTTTCTTTTAATTTGCAAATCATTGTAACCTGTATTAAAATTATAATACGGTACTTGAGTTGTGGCAAGGAAATTTCATTGACAACAGCTCCTTTTGGAAAAAAAGCACAACATTTCAAAAGAAAGGTGATGGGTTTTGAAAAATATCTTAGTTTTTTTGAGTGTTTTGGGTTTGGATTTGGGAAGCAAAAAATGGGCAAATGCAATGTTGCCCCTCGGCAGGCGAAAAAAAATAGCCAAAAATCTACTGTATTTCCAGCACATAAAGAACTCCGGAATGGCATATCATAAGCTTGAAGGAAAGAGAAATGTAATTCTTTGGATTACTGGTGGTTTTACTGCCATTTACAGCATCTTATTTATACGGGCATGCTGTGGTGATAAGGAAACAAAAGGATATGGAATTCCTTTGGCAATTATCCTTGGTGGGGCGTATGGCAATTTTTTAGAGCGTTGGAAAAAAGGAAGTGTAACAGATTTTATTTTCATTGATAAGGGTAAGAATCCACCAATTTTTAATATTGCTGATGCAGCATTGCTCTTTGGTGCAATTTTAATGGGTATTTTGTCTTTAAAAGATAAATCAAATATGTAGAAGATTCCCTATTGATGAATGACAAATTACGTTGTATAATGTAAATACAAAATCCTGAAGTGTTCGAGAGCTTACTATATTTGAACCTACAAAACTGACTCGGGATTCCTATATGCAGAAGTTATGTCAGGCCCCAAGATAATTCCCTTTGGGCGGGGGAAGGCAGAGACTTTGGCTGCGGTTACCCACCTGGCTTAGGCTAGGTGTCAAGCGGTAAGAACGGCACTTCGGGATATTTTTTCACAAATTTTTAAATTATCATTTGACTAAGTTACCGAAAAAGTAACTTAGTTTTTTTGTGTAGACAATTTATTTAATCAATTTTTTCTTATCGATTTTTTGTTAGTCTATAAGGCTCATTACTGTTCACTGCCATAGCATTCTTTAAGAATAGTGCAATAAAAATCCCGTACCAGAGGAATCTCTAGTACGGGGTGGTTTTTATGGTTTTCTAAAGCTCTCTTTTCTGTGGAAATGCAAATATGTTTATCCAAGTTTTGGTAATGGAATGCAAACGAATTGCACTAGGGCGTGCCCTATTTCCAAATGAGATGAATTACTTTAATAATGCAATAACTTCAACTTCGCACAAAACGTTTTTAGGAAGAGTTTTTACTGCGACACAAGAACGAGCAGGTTTACTTGTAAAATATTTACCGTAAATTTCATTGAAAGCAGCGAAGTCGCCCATGTCTGCTAAGAAACATGTTGTTTTAATAGAATCTGCAAAGGTTAATCCATTTGCTTCTAATACTGCGCTAAGGTTTTTCATTACTTGTTCTGTCTGTCCTTCAATTGTAGTTGCAACTACATCACCAACAGCGGGATCAATGGCAATCTGACCACTGGTGAAAAGGAAACCATTTGCAGAAATAGCCTGAGAATAAGGGCCGATTGCTGCGGGTGCTTTGTCTGTGCTTGTAACTTTAATCATAATTTAATACCTCCGAAGTTTTTTTGTTTTATTGGTTTAGAGGCTTTGATAAAGCCCCATGGGATTCCGAAAATGAATGTCTCCCTTAACCGCTATTACGTATAACTTATATTCTATATCAAAGACATTTTCTCGTCAATGTGTTTTTATCATATACAGTTCCTTTGTATATTTTTTGAATTTGTATAAGTTTCTGTTTCCTTTTTTTAAAACTTCGGGTAAAATAAAAATAATGCGTATTTTTATTGGAAAGAATATGGTTCAACAACGGATAGAAAGGAATTTACAGAAATGAGTATTTTGGAAGAAATCCAAAGAAGGCGGATTTTCGGGATTATTTCTCACCCTGATGCCGGAAAAACAACATTGACAGAAAAGCTTCTGCTCCACGGCGGAGCAATTCGTGAGGCAGGTACTGTAAAGGCAAGAAGAAATGCAAAATTTGCAAAAAGCGATTGGATGGAAATTGAAAAACAGCGTGGTATTTCCGTTACTTCTTCTGTAATGCAGTTTGAATACAAAGGAAAGGTTGTATCTATTATGGATACACCCGGTCATAATGATTTTGGTGAGGATACCTACCGTATTCTAACATCTGTTGACAGTGCGGTTATGGTAATTGATGCGGCGAAAGGTGTGGAGGCTCAGACTGTGAAGCTGTTTAAAGTTTGCAGTATGCGCCAGATTCCTATTTTTACGTTTATTAATAAGTTAGATCGTCAATCTAAGGATCCTTTGGAGTGTATGGCGGATTTGGAGGATGCTTTGGGGTTACCTTCAACGGCTGTAACTTGGCCCATTGGTAATGGTCTTACCTTTGAAGGCATCTATGATAGATTGGAAAATAAGGTTTTTCTGTATCGTAAACAAAATGGAGTGATTGACCTTGGCCCCCAGGGGGTTTTCGGTAGTGCCCTAGATGGCGTGATATCTCAAGCAAATTTAGACATTTTGCGGGATGAAATGGAGCTTTTGGATGGCGCAGGCAATTCTTTCGATTTGCAAGCCATCATGGAAGGAAAGCTTTCTCCTGTATTTTTTGGTTCTGCATTGGCGGATTTTGGTATTACACCCTTTTTGGAGCATTTCTTGCAATGGGCACCGGCGCCCGGGGTTAGAAAAACAACGAAAGGCGAAGTGAAGCCTACTGACGAATTTTTCAGCGGTTTTATATTCAAAATTCAGGCGAATATGAACCCTGCTCATAGGGACAGATTGGCATTTTTGCGTATTTGTTCTGGAACCTTTACAAGAGGGATGACAGTAACCCTATCCAGAACGGGAAAGCAGATGAAGCTGAGTCAGTCTACACAGCTGATGGCAAACGAACGGGAAACCGTAGAAAATGCTGTTGTGGGTGATATTATCGGTATTTATGATAGCGGAAATTATCAAATCGGTGATACCTTAACGGATACAAAGGAAAAGCTGTTTTTTGAGCCGTTGCCAACGTTCCCTCCAGAATTATTTATGCGTGTTCACCCTGTAAATTCCCTGAAAGCAAAGCAGTTCCAAAAAGGGGTGCAGCAGCTGGCACAAGAAGGAGCGATTCAGGTTTATCGTAATGATTTTAATGATGTTATTTTAGGCGCTGTTGGTCAATTGCAGTTTGAAGTTTTTGAATACCGCCTAAATAATGAATACAACTCCGAGGTACGTATGGAATCTTTGGATTACAGTGTTGCTCGATGGGTAAACCCTGCAACGGTTGGAGATATTCGAGATTATTTGGTGGCTAGAAGCACACTGGTTTATGACCGTTTTGAACGACCGATTGTTCTATTCGCAAATCAGTACACATTGAATAATTTTATGCAGAAAAATCCGGATATTGAGCTATGGGAGGCCTTTCATCTGGATGACAGTGAATACCAAGAAGGATAAGTTTTTACGGCGGACTCAGAGGGGTTCGCCTTTTTATTGATATTTAACTATATAAGACTAAAGTTTACTCTGAGGGAGTAGGCTAGAAGCATTTTTATAATAGGGTTCCATGAAAAGATACACAAATGTACTGTTTTTTGCGATTAGAAGATTTCTTACACTAATCCTAGATGCTTTGTTAAGGAGCTGAGACTCCTTTGTAGAGAGGAATAGAAAAAAATAGAATTATATAGGAACAAAGGAATGCTAATTACGTCTAAATAGCTTATGTTTTCAATTGGAAATAATTTTTTAAGAGAAATACGTAGAAAAAATAGAGATTTGAAAAAAATGCTTTTGATTCTCTCTACAATCTATATTATGATGGTTGTATAGAAAAAAAGAAATGGGGGTGATCCAAAATGGCGATAGAAGCTTCCGCAGAGCAGGGGACGAAACAGCTCATTTCCAGAGCAAAGCAGGGAGATATGACTGCGTTTGAACGACTGGTGGAACAGCATGAAAAAATTGTTTATAACGTTACGCTTAGAATGATGAACCATAGCGAGGATGCAAAAGACATCTCTCAGGAGGTATGGATAAAGGCATATCGCAGTATAGAAAATTTTGATGAACGCTCGGCTTTTTCCACTTGGATCTATCGGATTGCGGTGAATACCTGCATTGATGAGATGAGAAAACGAAAAGGGAAGCAATGCTTTTCTCTAGATAACGAGCTTGAGGATGATGAGGGAAGTTGGAAACAAGAAATTGCAGATAACGGCGACACCCCAGAAGAGAGCTTGATGAGCAAAGAAATGAAAAGCGAAATCGTTACGGCATTGGAAACGATTTCAGAAGATTACAAAACAGTATTTGTTTTAAGGGACATGCAAGGTTTATCCTATGAGGAGATTGCTGAAATTACAGGTTTGGCATTGGGTACTGTAAAATCCAGAATTTCCCGAGCTAGAAATAATTTAAAAGAAGAAATCTTAAATATTTGGGAACGAAACGGCAGGGAACCTCGTCATAAGAATAGAAAGGAGGGGAGCAATCCATGAGCTGCGAAGAATGCAGGGAATTGTTGTGGGAGTATTTGGCACAGGAATTAACGAAGGAAGAGGCAGATTTTGTAACATCACATCTTAAAGAATGTGGGGACTGTCAGGAAGAAGCAAAGCAGCTGCAAAAAATTATGGATTCCATAAAAAGCCTTCCTGAGGAGGAACTGCCCCAAGGGTATCATGAGGAACTAATGGGAAAGTTAGCGGCAGAGGGGAAGATCGTGTCATTAGTCCCTCAGAAAAAGCCTCAATATAGATGGAAACAATTGGGATTGATTGCAGCAGGGGTTCTATTGGTTGCTGTTTTCGGCGGTACCCAGGGGATTTTAAATATGCGTGGACAAAAGGAAATAACCCAGAAAATGGCCGTGGGAAGTGAATGGGATAATCAGAATTTTGCTGAGTCACAAAATGCGGACCAACCGGAAGCTGATTTGCAAATAATGCAAGCAAATGATACTGCACCTGAAATGAGAATGGCGGAGCAGCCAGAAGATACTGCACCAGAAACACAAATGGCGAAACAAGCAGAAAGTACAGAACCTGAAGCTCAAGTGGCGAAACAGGAAAAAAATAATGAGCCTGAGACACACATGGCGAAACAGGCAGAAAGTAATGTATCTGAAATACAAATCGACAAACAGGCAGAAGAAAACATCACTGCACAAGAACTTCCAACCAAAGAGAAATACAGTGGCGAGGAAAACCCGCGGATGGTACAGCCGAAGCTGTCTAGTGGCCTGATGGCAGAATCTTCTATGGATGAAATTTCCGATGAGGTAAGCCCACAACCAACTCAGCCTGAGGCAAGAGGAATGTTAATTGAGCAGAATGAAGCCCTAGTAGTACAGCAGGTGATCCTTACTGTGGAAAACAAAGAAGGGGTGCTTGATAAAATCAGGGATTTGGCAACCTCCCTTGGAGGGTATGAAGGAGAGCAGACCGTAGCGGATGGCATAAAAATAGTTATACCATCAAACAAAACCAAGGAATTTGTGGATGGATTAAAGGCTTTAGGACAAACCCGTTCCATGAAAGAACCTACTGAAAATGCAGAATCCATTCTTTTTGAAGTTACTCTTGAGACAAAGTAATAGGAAACGCTTTTTTCTAATATAGGAAGAAGCGTTTTTTTGTTGCAAAAATTAGGCGATGGATTTTCTGTTTTTCAGGAAAATATACACGGTTTTTCTACACCTTTAACTTCAAAATATAAAGTGTATCCTAGCAATGTATTTAATTTCTGGGTTCATAAAAAAAATCTTTCTTTATTTCATTCCTTTCGTTCAATGGGATAAGCCTTTCCTTAAATATCAAACGTACCCAATTTTAAATAGATCCGTATTTAAAAATATATTGATCTTAACGCGTAACCTATGATATTTTTTCGGGGTGAAAGAACCCATATTATCAATTTGCATAAAAATATGGAAGGAAAGAAAGGAGTTTCAGCAAAGATGATAAACTTTAGTGTTTTACTTGACTAAAGTGGTAAACTGATATAAGATTAAAGTAAATTGACATACGGAGGTGCACCATGACATTGCCGAAAATGCTATTGAAAAAAGAAGAAGAAGTTATTTTTCGTCTACGGGCTTTATTTGAGCAATTTGGATATAAGCAATTTAAGATGAGTAAGTTTGAAGAATATGATTTTTATGCGGAGAACAGAAGTTTTTTAAGTTGTGAAAATATATTGACTTTTAGTGGTTTAGATGGAAAACTTTTGGCGCTTAAGCCTGATGTAACCCTTTCTATTATAAAAAACACCAAAGGAAATTATAAAGTGCCTGAGAGAGTTTATTATAATGAGAATGTTTATCGTGTGAGAAAAGGCACGGGAGAATTTAAAGAAATTATGCAGGTTGGACTGGAGTATATCGGCGAGGTGGATCGCTATGCAACACTTGAAGTCATTCGACTTGCCCAAAAAAGTTTGGAAATTATAAGCCAAGATTATATTATGGATATCTCTCATATGGGGTTTGTTATGGGTTTGATTGAAGAGCTGAGTTTAACCAACAGCCAAAATGAGGCTTTGCTCAAAGGAATCAGTGAGAAGAATATACATAGTATACAAACCCTTTGCAAGCAATTCTTCGTTAAGGAAGAGATGGAATCAGCCTTAGTTTCAATGACTTCTTTATACGGATCCATGGATGATTGTGTGGAAAAAGCCAAAGCACTTTGCTTAAATGAAAAAATGAAGCAAGCATTGGAGGAGTTAGAAGCAGTGTTTTTTGCTCTTAAAACGAATGGGGGCAGTGAAAAATTGAAGCTAGATTTCTCTGTTGTAAATGGTATGGATTATTATACAGGCATTATTTTTCAAGGGTTTATCAATGGTGTACCCAATGGAATTCTTTCCGGGGGGCGATACGATAATTTGGTTCACAAATTAGGAAAGAACAGCGATGCCATTGGTTTTGCCGTTTATCTGGATTTATTGGAGCGCTATGAAACAACTCAAAAGGAATATGATACTGATATTTTATTATTGTATGAAGAAAATACGGATACAGGTGCATTGTTGCGGGCTGTTGAAATGCTCACGGATAATGGCCAAAGCGTGATGGTGCAAAGGCAGAATAATCAAACGGTAAAATATAGACAGTTGTGGAGTATGAAGGAAAGGGGGCTTGAAATCATTGCAGAAAATGATTAATATTGCCTTGCCAAAGGGTAGGCTTGGAGAGAGGGCTTATGGTGTTTTTGAAGAAATAGGCTATGGCTGTCCTTCTATTCGAGAAACTAACCGGAAGCTGATTTTTGAAAATGAAGAAAACGGTGTTCGTTATTTTTGGGTAAAGCCCTCGGATGTGGCGGTCTATGTGGAGCGTGGGGTTGCCGACGTTGGCGTTGTGGGAAAGGATATTTTGCTGGAGCAATCCTCCGACGTTTATGAATTATTAGACCTTGGCATGGGAAAATGTCGCATGGCGGTGGCAGGAAAAAAGGGCGGCAGAATTGATACAGACCGCACCCTTCGGGTAGCCACGAAATTCCCCAATATTGCTAAGGAATACTATAGAAAACAAAGCTTGGAAATTGAAATTATCGAGCTCCACGGTTCCATTGAAATTGCACCTATTTTGGGAATGTCAGATGTGATTGTGGATATTGTAGAAACGGGGACAACCCTTTTGGAAAATAATTTGGAGCCATGGGAAGACATCGTTCCCATTAGCGCAAGATTGATTGCCAACAAAGCAAGCTATAAATTTTTGAATGAACCTATTCGCCAAATATGCGAAAAGATGAATGAGGTTATTACAAAGAAATCCTGAGGTGATACCATGATAAAACAGTATAGTTATAATGAGATTAATATTGTAGATATTTTTTCCCGTGTGGAGGAAGAAAAAAATAAAATAACAGATGTGGTTGCAGAAATTATTGCAACGGTGAGACAAAAAGGCGATATAGCTTTAAGAGATTACAGCTTACGCTTTGATGGAGCCGTATTAGAGGAAATGGAGGTTCTTTCAGAGGAAATAGAAAAAGCATACCAAGATGTAGATGAAGAATTCATTTCTATTCTGGAGGAAGCTGCAGAGCATATTCGTGGGTATCATGAAAAACAAAAACGGAGCGACATGATGTATATGCCAAGGGAAGGTGTTGTTTTGGGTCAGAAAATAACTCCCTTGGATAGAGTCGGCTTATATGTTCCTGGAGGAACTGCAAACTACCCCTCTACAGTTTTAATGAATGGTATTCCAGCAAAAATTGCAGGCGTGAAGGAAGTTATTATGGTAACACCAGCAAAAGGTGGGAAAATCAGTAATGAGGTTTTGGCGGCGGCAAAAATTGCAGGGGTTGATCGCATTTTCAAAATTGGTGGTGCACAGGCCATTGCTGCTTTGGCATATGGAACAGAGACCATTCCAAGGGTAGATAAAATTGTAGGTCCGGGGAACGCCTTTGTTGCTGAAGCGAAGAAACAGGTTTTCGGAAAGGTCGCTATTGATATGATTGCGGGACCCAGTGAAATTTTAGTGATTGCTGATGGTCAAGCAGATGGTGCAGTGGTGGCAGCGGATATGCTATCACAGGCGGAGCATGATGAGATGGCAAGTGCCGTTTTAATTACTGATAGCAAAGAATTGGCGGAAGCAGTATCGGTATGTTTGGAACATCAGATTCCTCTTTTGCCAAGAAAAGACATTGCAAGAAAATCCATTGATGAAAACGGAAAAATTATTTTGGCCAAAAGCATTGAAGAATCCATTGAAATTGCCAATCAAATTGCTCCCGAGCATTTGGAATTGTGTGTGGATAATCCCTTTGACTATCTAGGTCGGATTCGCCATGCAGGTTCCATCTTTTTAGGAAAAAATGCGCCTGAAGCACTTGGCGATTATTTTTCTGGCACAAACCATACGTTACCTACAGGCGGAAGCGCAAGATTTGCAAGTCCTTTATCTGTGGATGATTTTATTAAGAAATCATCCTTTACTTATTACACAAAGGATGCACTAGCAAAAGAAGCGGAGAAAATCAATACCTTTGCCCAAAGAGAGGGATTAACTGCCCATGGGAAGTCTGTTATGATACGTTTTGAAAAGGAGGCGGAGGAATGAGTCGTTTTTTAAGTTCTAGATTTGCATCACTAGAAGCATATACCCCAGGGGAGCAGCCTCGGGATCAACAATATATTAAGCTCAATACCAATGAATCTCCCTATCCCCCCTCTCAGGAGGTAATAGAGCGGGTAAATGCTGACGAAGTGAAACGACTGAATTTATATCCCGATCCGGAGGGGAAGTTTTTAAAAGAAAAGCTTGCAAAGCTGTATGGCGTAGAAAAAGAAAATATATTTCTTTCCAATGGATCTGATGATATTTTGAATTTTTCCTTTATGGCTTTTTGTGATGAGGAAAGAGGGGCAGCGTTTCCGGAAATCAGCTACGGGTTTTATCCTGTTTATGCCGATTTATATCATGTACCCCATGTGAAATTTCCATTGAAAGAGGATTTTTCAATTAATTATAAAGATTATTGTAATGTCGACAAGATGGTGGTCATTGCAAATCCCAATGCACCTACGGGAATGGAAATTGGTTTATTTGAAATAGAGGAAATTTTGAAATCTAACCCCAATCATGTAGTTTTGATTGATGAAGCTTATGTGGATTTTGGTGGAACTTCGGCAGTAGGGCTGGTAGGTAAGTATCCCAACTTGATGGTATCCATGACCTACTCAAAATCCCGTTCGATGGCAGGGGCAAGGCTTGGTTTTGCCATTGCATCTAAGGAAATCATAGAGGATTTGGAAAAAATAAAATTTTCCACAAACCCCTACAATATTAATCGCCTAACCTTAGTGGCAGGGGAAGCGGCGGTGGACAGTGACATTTATTATAAGGAAAACGCAAAAAAAATTATTGCAACAAGAGAAACTACGGTAAGGGCATTAAAAAATTTAGGCTTTTTAGTCTTAGACTCAAAAGCGAACTTTATTTTTGCAAAACCCCCCAATATTTCAGGAGCTGACTTTTATAGCGAACTAAAGAAAAAGGGCGTTTTGGTTCGTCATTTTGAGAAAGAAAAAATTAGTGATTTTATCAGAATCACTATTGGTACAGATAAGCAGATGGATGTATTTTTACAGAAAACCTCAGAGATATTAAAGGGGAGATAGGAGGAATTTCCATGGGAAACAGCGAAATTTCAAGAAAGACAGGGGAAACGGAAATTAATCTTTCTCTTTCTCTATATGGCACTGGTAAAAGTGAAATTTCCACAGGTTGTGGATTTTTAGATCATATGCTTACCCTTTTTGCGAAGCACGGGCGATTTGATTTAACGGTAAAATGCAAAGGGGATACTTATGTTGACGACCATCACTCTGTGGAGGACATTGGCATTTGCTTGGGTATGGCCTTTGCGGAAGCGTTGGGTAACGGCGCTGGAATTACCAGATATGGACATATTATTTTGCCAATGGATGAGGCTTTGATTTTGGTTGCAGTGGACATTTCCGGTCGTGGACATTTGGAATATGGTTTGCAAATTCCCACAGAGAAGGTGGGTACTTTTGATACACAACTGGTGGAGGAATTCTTCATTGCTTTTGCTAAAAAAAGCAATATTACCTTGCACATACAACAGATGGCAGGGAAAAATTCACACCATATTATAGAAGGCACATTTAAGGCCCTTGCTCGCTGTTTGAATATGGCGGTAACCATTCAGGATGCTTATCGTGATGAAATTCCTTCTACGAAAGGAGTGTTGTAAATGATTGCAATTGTAGATTATGGCGTTGGAAATTTGTTTTCGTTGAAAAGTTCTCTAGGTGTTATTGGCGCTGAGGTTCAGGTAACAGGGAGCGCTGAGGTCATTCGCAACAGTGAAAAAATTGTACTTCCCGGGGTTGGTGCTTTTGAGGATGCCATTCAAAAGCTTAGAGAAACCGGTTTAGATCAGGTGATTTTGGAGGAAGTGGCAAAAGGAAAATCACTGCTTGGGATTTGTCTTGGAATGCAGATGTTATTTGAAAAAAGCTATGAATATGGTGAACATATGGGTTTGGGTTTGATTGAAGGTAGTGTGAAACCCATTGCCCCTGTGATTGGAGAGGGGTTAAAGGTTCCTCACATCGGATGGAATGGGTTAATATTTTCAAAGGAAAAGAGTGCATTATACCGCTATTTGGATGAAGGGGAATGTGTTTATTTTGTCCATTCCTTTGCGGCCATGGATTGCGATTCGTCGGTATCGGCAACAGCCGAATATGGTGCAATGCTTACTGCATCTGTAGAAAAGGGAAATGTATACGGAACCCAATTTCATCCGGAAAAAAGCGGTGAGGTAGGGCTAAAGATATTAAAGGCATTTTGTGAATTATAATAACCTAGACGTTCCTTTCAAACCAACCGCTTTTTGAAAAAAGCGGAGCAAAAACTTTTATAGAAAACCGTGCTTGCACGGTTTTAGAAAAAGAGTCAAGGGAGGAACTCCCTTGTGGGCGTTGGGGCAAAGCCTCAAGGTCTTAGTTTAGTAGGTTGGGGCAAGCCCCAAGGTCTTGCGTTTTTATGGTTGTTTGATTAGAAAGGGAGGAATTTTATGAAGCTTTTTCCTGCGATAGATATTATTGATGGCTGTGCTGTAAGGCTTGTAAAAGGCGATTATGCACAAAAGACTGTATATAGTACCCAACCCGTTGCTGTGGCAAAATCCTTCCAAAAAGCAGGGGCAACCTATTTGCATTTGGTGGATTTGGAAGGCGCAAAGGATGGGGGTACCCCCAATTTGGAGATTATCAGAGAAATTGTGAAGGAAAGCGGCCTGTTGGTTGAAGTGGGTGGCGGCATTCGCTCAGAAGAAACCATCCAAAAATACTTGAACGCAGGGGTTTTTCGGGTCATTTTGGGTACGGCAGCAGTGGAGAATCACGGTTTTCTAAAGGATATGGTAGTCAAATATGGTGAGAAGATAGCCGCTGGTGTGGATATTAAGGATGGCATGGTAGCTGTAAAGGGGTGGACAGAGCTTTCCCAGGAAAGTTGTTTCGATTTCTGTGAAAAGCTTGAAAAAATAGGTGTGAAAACTATTATTTGTACGGATATTTCCAAGGATGGGCTGCTTGCCGGTACAAACTTGGCTTTATATCAACAATTGTCGGAGAAATTCAGTGTGGACATCGTTGCTTCCGGTGGTGTGACTGATTTGGCAGATGTGGAAAGATTGCAAAAAATGGGGCTTTATGGTGCAATTTTGGGAAAAGCCTTATATACAGGCAATATAGATTTAAAAATGGCCATCGAATTAACAAAGGAGGAACGCCAATGATCACTAAAAGAATTATACCTTGTTTAGATGTTAGAGATGGTCGTGTGGTGAAGGGTGTTAATTTTCAAGGACTTGCCGATGTATCCTCACCGATTGCATTGGGAAAGTTTTATAGTGACAACGGCGCAGATGAGCTGGTTTTTTACGATATTACTGCATCTGTGGAAGGTAGAGGGTTGTTTACTGATATTTTACGACAGGTTGCCTCTGAAATTTTTATTCCTCTGACTGTTGGAGGCGGCATTAATGCCATTGAAGATTTTGACCGGGTTTTAAAATGTGGTGCGGACAAAGTAAGTGTAAATTCAGGTGCAATCAAAAACCCCAACCTCGTATTAGAGGCGGCAAAAAAATATGGAGACCAGTGCGTGGTACTCTCTGTGGATATGAAACGGGTAGATGGAAAGTTTATGGTTTTTGCTAAGGGTGGAAGAGAAAATACAGGGATGGAAGCGCTTAGCTGGATTAAGCGTTGTGAAAAAATGGGCGCAGGAGAAATTGTGGTCAATAGTATTGATACCGATGGGGTGAAAAAAGGATTTGATTTGGAAATGCTTGAGGCAGTTTGCGATATTGTCTCTGTACCGGTAATTGCATCGGGGGGGGCAGGCTGCATGCATGATTTCGTTGAATTATTTCAAGCTTTACCGAAGGTTGATGCTGGCTTGGCAGCATCCATTTTCCATTTTGGCGAGATTGCCATCCCTGACTTGAAAAAAACTTTGGCAGAAAACAATATTATTGTAAGAAGATAAGGAGAAAAGTATGCTAAATATAGAGGAATTGAAATTTGATGAAAAAGGGCTGATTCCTGCGGTGGTTGTGGATGCAAAAACCAAAAAGGTTTTGACTTTGGCATATATGAACAAAGAAAGTCTTCGAATTAGTTTGGAAGAAGGTCGAACCTGTTTTTGGTCTAGATCCAGACAGGAACTGTGGCGCAAGGGTGAAACATCGGGGAATGTGCAGAGAATTGTTTCTATTATAGGGGATTGCGATAAGGATGCATTGACGGTTGTAGTTGATAAAAGTGGTCCCGCCTGCCACTTAGGAGAGGATTCTTGCTTCCATAACCCTGTATTTATTCAGGATGGCTATCAAAGTTTTTCCATGGATAGCTTGATGGAGTTGATTGAGGGAAGAAGGTCAGAAAAAAAAGAGGGTTCCTATACAACTTATCTATTTGATAAAGGATTAGATAAAATTTTGAAAAAAATCGGTGAGGAGGCAACTGAGGTTATCATCGCCGCAAAAGACGAAGACAAACAGGAAACCATTTATGAAATTGCGGATTTAGCGTATCATGTGATGGTACTTATGGTGGAAGCAGGGATTTCCTTGGAGGATGTTAGGGATGAATTGGCTTCCCGACATGTAATCGACCACAAAGTGAAGCAGGAGAAGATGACAAAATGATACCAAAAATGAATTTTCATACCCATACAACTTTTTGTGATGGAAAAAACACACCTGAAGAAATGGTTTTGTCAGCCATCCAAAAAGGATTTAAAGCACTAGGATTCAGTGGTCATAGTTATACCCATTTTGACGAGAGCTATTGCATGAGCAAAGATGGCGTAAAGGAATATCAAAAGGAAATACAGCGACTAAAGGAGGCTTATGCACCCCAAATTGCTGTTTACTGCGGTGTAGAGCAGGATTTTTATTCCCAAGAAGCTATCTCTGATTTTGCATATGCCATAGGTTCTGTTCATTATATCAAAAAGGGAGAAAAATTATTGCCTGTTGATGAAAAGGCAGATATCATGGATAGGGATATTCGAGAATTATTTGGCGGTGACCCCTATGCGTATGCTAAGGTTTATTTTGAAGCTGTGGCAGAGGTTTTAAAAAAGACAGGAGCAGATATTATTGGACACTTTGATTTGCTGAGCAAGTTTAATGAGAGACAAATTTTTTTCAATACAGAGAACAAGCGATATTGTGACTATGGAATTGGTGCTATAGAAGCGTTAATTCCATATGGAAAACCATTTGAAATCAACACAGGTGCAATTTATCGTGGATTTCGGAGTCAAGCTTATCCCTCCATCAATTTCTTGAAAGAAATCAAAAAGCGTGGTGGGAAAATACTCTTGTCCAGTGACAGTCACGATTGCAATTCCGTAGGATTTTGTTTTGAGGATATGGTAAAGCTGGCATTAGAAATTGGATTTCAATCTACTTTGATTTGGACAACAAATGGATTTGAGGAAGTGGGACTGAAGAATTCTGTTTTTTAAATAATGGTTGCATTGAAAAAAATAAAAAGAAATCTGTTAAAGTAAAACTAAAACTATAACAAAAGATTTACATCTTTTTTTCCTCACAATATTGTTTGATACTGTGAGGTTTTTTTCTTACGAAGAAGTTTTATAAAGTATGAGTAATACCTGGCTTTTTTTAAATTTTATTAACTTAAAAAGACAGAAATACCCTCGTGTAATTACAATCTTCAATCTAATTTTATTTTTTTGTATATTAAGATATCATTTTTCAAAAAATAGAAATAATCAAATTGAAAAGATTTTCAAATAAAAACTTGACAAAACAAATTTAATTGCGTACAATATAATTGTGAAAAATAAGTTTGAGAGTTCTTATTTAATTAATATAATTGGAGGTATTACGAGATGAATATTTATGATTTTAAGGTTCAAGCAAGAGATGGCAGTGAGGTTTCACTCAGTGAATACAGAGGAAAAGTTCTTTTGGTGGTAAATACAGCTACAGGATGCGGTTTTACCCCCCAGTATAGTGACTTACAAAAAATTTATGAAGCGCATCAAAAGGACGGACTGGAAATATTGGATTTTCCTTGCAATCAATTTGCAGATCAGGCTCCTGGATCCGATGAAGAAATTCATACCTTCTGCACAGGCCGTTTTGGGATAACATTCCCTCAATTTTCTAAGGTTGACGTTAATGGTGACCAGGCAGCTCCTTTGTTTCAGTGGCTTACTCAGAACACAGAGTTTGGTGGATTTGACAAGTTGCACCCACTAGGCATACTGCTGTCAGGGATGCTAAAAAAGCAGGATTCTGACTATAAAAAGAATAGTTCCATCAAATGGAACTTTACAAAATTCTTGATTAATCGTGACGGAGAAATTGTTGGACGCTTTGAGCCAACTGCTTCTATGAAAAAAGTTGAAGAAAAAATAGAGGAAATTTTGTGATTCAGGAAATTTTAGTATTAAAGCTACTGCTAGGTGTGGGGTTGTTTGTGAAGATTGATTATGATAAACTAAATTGTTTAAAATGCAATTTAGGAGGTTCAAATTATGATTGAAGAGTATGATATGTTAAAGTTAGAAAATCAGCTTTGCTTTCCCCTATATGCTTGTTCCAAGGAGATTATTCGTCGATATAAACCCTATCTTGATCCGCTGGATTTGACGTATACCCAGTATATTACTATGATGGTTATGTGGGAGAAGAGTGAGATTACGATTAAGGGCTTGGGGAAAATTCTTTATCTTGACTCGGGAACTTTGACCCCTGTGTTAAAGAAATTGGAGACAAAGGGCTACATTAATCGTGAACGATCACAGGAAGATGAGCGAAATGTATTTGTTACAATTACGGAGAAGGGGCGAAAATTGAAAGAAGCTGCGGCGGAGATACCCATTAAGCTTGGTGATTGTGTGAAACTTTTGCCTGAGGAATTTAAACAGCTGCAAACACTTTTATATCGAGTGCTTTCGAGTCTGGAAATGAACTCACCTTAAGTGGTAGGATTTCACATTGTTAAGAATGGCAATTTACAAAGAAACCACTTCCTTTTAAAACTAAAGGGGAGTGGTTAATTTTATTTTATTGCTAAGTAGGACTTGGATTGTTTTTTAGTAAATAGGTAGATCTAATGAGCAAATTATATTTTTTTTATGACCTTGTTTTTAATATTCTTAATTTATATTTTAAACTTTTCAGAAGAATTACCAGACATGCTATTTGCAATAAATGATGAAATTATTGCAGTAGGTCCTGAGAATTAAAACGAGATTAATGAAACAGGTAAGATGCTTTATGGGCTTTATGATGAAATAATAATTCAATCGCAACAAAATTAACCACTTGGACAAACGTTTGAGTGGTTTTTACATATAATAAATTAAGGGGGTGATTCCAAAATGAAAAAGTTACTAATCGGCTTTTAACGTGGAGGTGATCCCTTTTATCTCGTCTTTGAGTACAGACGTTAAACAGGCTCTTTTTTGATGCAGACAACTGGCTTGCCTCAGTGAAATTTACAGGCGGGGAACGACAAAGGCAAACTCTAATAAAGGCATAAATATGAAACATGATTTTTTAGAGAGTATGGGACTTTCAAAGGAAAATGTAGTTAGTATCATGGAAGAAAGTGGTGAAGATATAAAAGCAGTACTAGATGAGATCACTACAATTAGAACCCGATGAGGATTATACAGGCTTGGCAAGATACATAACTAAGGAAAATGTAAAACAGTATGAAAAAGATGGACTACCAGTAGAAATTTGATAAAGCCAAGAGTTCTTGAGAAAAAAATAAATTCGACCAACCCCAAAAAAGCCCCAACCGCCAAGAGGTGGTGATGATTATGGAAAAGGAAAAGAAAAAACTGAATTGCGATAAATGTTTGTACAGGATGTGTTTCAGTAAGGAAAAGGGTACTTGCATAAATTGTGTGCGGTGTAAGAAGAATGGCGGAGTCAATAAGGTTTTATGTGGTATTATGGCATCGCAGATATTTATAAACACCTCTCTTGGGCACTATGAAATCGAGTATCCAAAACTATTTCGAGAAAATGGAAGGATTTTACTATTTCATGTAGAAATATAAAAATAGGGAGGTGTTAAGAATGAAACGTGACATTTTAATTTCACTTTTGGTTTTGTTCGTGCTGTTTTTTGTACCACCTCAAATCGGAGCCATATGGAGAATGCATACTATTCTTGATGTAGATGGAAAAGTAACCAGACTATATGATCTTTGTGATTATGCTTACAGGGAGGATGTTGAACTTTTCGATGAGGAAGATCCAATTCTAGAAGTTTACTTAGGTGAAATTGTAGGAATGGACATTGAAGCATGGGAAGGTCTTGATGTTGAAAAGGAAAATCCTGTTTATATTTTCAATAGGCGTGATATAGCTCCGATCAAGTTAGCAAGTAGATATCGGCCTGTAGTATATCACTATGAGATATATGAAATGGATGAGATATATTATCTTAAAGTAGTTTACTTGGTAAGCTATAAAAAAGATAATGTGAAAGAATATATCGCTCGGTACAAGTATACATACCTCTCAAATGAGGCGGTAGAAGAGATGAACAAGCGTAAAGATAAAAAATAAAGGGATTTATTGATAATATAAAAATTTAATTGACTCTGTTAATATTATTAAATATCGGATAAGAAGTTTATTAGATGTTGTGAACAAATATCCCATTATGTTTAATATTGACGATACAAAAGATAGTAGGTTATTTATGTAATGGAGGTAATAATGAAGATAAAAGATTCAAGTACAATTGTAGTTATAATAATATTATTATTGGGTGGATTTTTAATCTTAAATACAATATTTCCTACTGCAAAACCAATAAAATTACCGCTTGAAGATATATTTACTATCAGTATTTTTTCAGACACTGAAAGTAGAGTATACACCGAAAAGGAAGATGTTGAAGAAATAAGCAATTACATTG